>Ga0209839_10000611_pt1 | contig 18111 bp, 15 predicted proteins | sample OrgsoiDNA2013050_FD_185800 | JGI IMG/M metagenome (GOLD analysis project Ga0209839, IMG submission 185800) | Permafrost soil microbial communities from the Arctic, to analyse light accelerated degradation of dissolved organic matter (DOM) -... | ecosystem: Environmental > Terrestrial > Soil >... | reverse complement strand
ATTGAGGAAGCCTTCTCCAAACTGAAAACCTTTTTGCGACGGGTCGGAGCACGCACACGCCAAGATCTCCAGGAGGCGATTGCCCAAGCTTTGACGCTTCTCACTGCCCAAGATGCTCTCGGTTGGTTTACCCATTGTGGCTATCCACCTCCTACTCCATCAGAAAAGGTTCAATCTTTATGAACAGCGCTCTAGTGGAGGCGTGGAGGACTATGATACATCGCGGACGCCGTAAACGGAGTCCCTACCTCAGGCCAGAGTATATGAACGTTGACAGCGCACCACGATAGAGCGTACCCACATAATGGACACGCTCTATCGTGGTGGAAGGTTACATTGGAGCTCACTTCTCAGAATGCACGACCGCGTCGGGCGTAATGGTCACGGGCTGACCGGACACATCTGCCTCAACGGCTGCCAGCATAAGTGCCAGCGTCTTGAGATTGCGGCGACCGGAGGTCTCGGGCTCCTCGCCTGTGCGCACGGCCTGTACGAAGGCGGCGAGCGTTCCGTTGCGATCTTGCAGGGGCACCTCCGGCAGCTTGAGGGCATGCAGGCGCTTGCCCCGTGGGCGGAGGGCGGCATACTCGGGCTTATCGCCACGGCTGGTCGCGGTAATCTCGCCCCCCGCGCATTCGATATTCCACTCGCCTGCCCAGTTGGTTTGCGGTGCCATGCTGACCCAGCTTCCGCGATAATTGAGGACCGTGCCGCCGTCGAAGGTGATCGTCGCGCTCCCGGCTGCCGCCTCGACGAAGTTACTCCAGGGCGGATTCCACGTCTGGCAGGTGATACGCACCGGCTCCTGGTCGAGCAACATGCGCATCAGATCGAAGTGGTGAATGGACATGTCCACCAGGAGAGGTTGCCAGAGTTGATAATGGCGGTGCGTCTCGCGTGGAGCTGTATTGTCGTAGCGGCGAAAATCCAGATTGACGGTACCGATGGGGCCGAGCGTCCCGGCGCGTAGCAGCTCCTGTACTGCGCGCATTGCTGGATAGTAGCGATAGTTCTGGCTAATCATCAGGATGCGCCCATGTTGGGACGCGCTATCGATAACGCATTGCGCCTCGGCGATCGTGGGCGCAAAAGGTTTTTCCATCAATACATGCTTGCCCGTTTCCAGTGCCTCCAATGCGACCGGCACGTGCCCCTGCAAGCTGGCGGTAATCAGCACCGCGTCAGCCTCGACGGCGGCGAGCGCCTCGGTGAGCGAGGGAAAATAGTGCGCGGCGCTGAGGCTACTGAGTTCCTGCTGTGCCAGGGACAGTATCTCGTGTACCGCGTCGACGCAGGCCACCAGTTCAACGTCTTTGTTCTGGGAGACGATATTTTTTGTCCAGTTGCGGCCCCAGCCGCCCATACCTACCTGGATGATGCGAAGTGTCATTCTTTCACCTTTGCTAACATTTCTCTTGAAAACCTTATCAGTAAGGATGAGGCTGCCTCCATCCGCGTTAATATAAGGTGATGGCGAGGCCCGCAGGAGCAACCGCTTCTCTCCCTGACACATTTGGGGGTAGGGACGCGCTGAAGCTGGTCCCTAGCCTCAGTGGAAAAGGGTCAGGGGAGAAAAGGCCGCGCCATTACCTTTCATTATCGTAAGAGAACACCTATGAGGACAAGCCCTGCCCTACTGCCGTAAAATTAACATACTGTGATTGTTTACTATGAGAGCAGTGAAAGTCAAGCGCTTCCATCCATCGGTATGCAGTAGATCAGGGTGAAGCGAACTCCTGCTTTGAGAACGCGGCTAGTCATCCTGCAGACGCAGCCACTCCAGGTCCAGGTCTCGCTGTACGGTACGCAAGACCTCATCGTTAATAACCTCATCATTGCGCAGCTTAATCAGGGCTGCCTGCTCCACATCAAGCAGGTCCAGCTGAAGCTTACCCATGCCAGTAAAACGCTTCTCGGCAACTTCGTCCTGGTTGTTAGAATAGCGACCTGAAAAGAGACGAACGCGGCTCTCATAGTAGTGACTCACTCTCTCCAACGCCTCGGCCTTCGCACCATCTTTGCTGGCAAGCTCTTTCAGGCGCGCTTGAGCGGCCTCCAGGCGCGCCTTATTCTCCTCACGCTCGCTGCCGCCATCATCCTCGATCTTCAGCCAGCGAATCAAAAGTGGCAAGGTCAAACCCTGAAAGACCAGCGTCACCAGGATAACCGAGGATGTCAGGAAGATAATCAGGTCGCGTTGCGGGAATGGTTGCCCGTTTGCCAGCACCAGGGGCAGGGCGAGCGCCGAGGCCAGCGAGACGACACCGCGCATACCCGTCCAGGCGACGATAGCGGCATGCTGCCAGGGCGGAAAGGGATCGCGCGCGCGTACTCTGGCAGGCAGGCGCGGAAGGTAAGTCCCTGGAAAAACCCAGGCTATGCGTATAAGAATCGCGGTCAGGCAGATAATGAAAGCGTACCAGCTCAACGTGATAAGCGAGCGCCCGGATAAATGCTCGATGACGCTGCGCATCTGCAGGCCGATGAGAATAAAGATCAGGCCGTTCAACAGGAAGACGACGATATCCCAGATCGCGGCCCCCTGGATACGCAGTTCGGGCGTCATCGTATTGATGCGGATGTAGAACATGCCCAGCGCGACTACCGCCAGGACGCCCGAACACTGGAGCGCATCGGCCAGCAGGTAGGCTCCATAACCGGAGAGGAAAGTTAGAATCAGATAGACCGGGATATCTTGCGTCAGACGACGGAACAGCGGTGTCAGGATCAGAGCGACCGCGATACCGATGGCCACACCACCTATACTGGAGAGCAGGAACTGCGCGCCCGCCTGCCAGAAGGAGAATACACCGTGACAACAGCGGCAACGGCCACGCGATAGGAGACCAGCGACGTGGCGTCATTGAGCATACTTTCGCCCTCAAGCACTGTAACGATGCGCCTGGGCAACTTCAGGCGCTGCGCAATACTGCTTGCCGCCACCGCGTCGGGTGGTGCGACGATCGCTCCCAGGACGAACGCGGCGGCCCAGGGCAGTCCGGGGATCAACGCGTGCGCGACGATAGCGACCCCAACCATAGTGGCCAGGACCAATCCAATGGCGAGCAGACTGATGGAACGCAGGTTAGCACGAAAGTCGCGCATGGGGGTATAATATGCCGAAGATTGGAGGATTGGCGGCAGAAATAGAATAAAGATCAGGCTGGGGTTCAGCTCAATGGATGGCAATCCCGGAATGAGACTGATAATAAATCCAGCCAGGACGAGCAGAATGGGATAGGGAATTTTGAGCCGATTGGCTATGGCGACTAAAAGTACCATAGCGGTCAGCAAACCGAATATGATGAGAACAGTCTCTTCCAAATCATTCTCCATCTGCTTTAGTTGTTCCTCCGGTTAAATAGTATGCACACGCACGTTATACAACACATAAGTACGTGTAACAATATCATTCTGCAAGGTCATAGGGGTACCACGAGAGTCGCCTTCGAAAAAGAAAATATCGTAAGATAATTACTACAAAAAACTGCATAACAGAAGAAATATCACTTAAGGAGTCGTCATGAGCGAAACGATTGGATTCATAGGGCTTGGCAACATGGGCCAGCCTATTTCTACCAATATTTTAAAAGCGGGCTTCGCCCTGCGTGTGTATAATCGCAGCGCGCACAAAGCGCAGCCGCTGGTCGAACAGGGCGCGCAACAGGTCTCGCGTCCGCGCGACGTGGTGGAAGCGGGCGGCATCGTCGTGAGCATGGTGGCTAACGATAGCGCCCTGGAGAGCATCACCCTGGGCGAGGATGGTATCCTGGCGCGGCTGGGACCGGGTGGCGTCCATATTTCTATGAGCACCATAGCGCCCGCCACCGCGCGTCGTCTGGGCGAGCTGCACGCCGAGCGCGAGTGCGCCTTCGTGACCTCGCCCGTCTTTGGTCGTCCAGAGGCTGCCGCCGCCGGTAAGCTCTGGATCGTCTCCGCTGGCCCGCAGGCCGCGAAGGAGCGCGTCAGGCCGATCCTGGATGCTATCGGTCAGAAGACGTTCGATTTCGGCGAGGCACCAGAGTCCGCCAGTCTCGTCAAAGTGACCGGGAACTTCCTGATTGCGGCGGCTATGGAGGCGATGGCGGAGGCTCTGACCCTGGCGGAGAAGAACGGTGTCGAGCGTACAGCGGTGATCGAGATGCTCAGCCAGACCATCTTCGCCAGTCCCATCTATCAGAACTATGGTCGCTCAATCGCCAATAAGCAGTATACGCCGGTCGGTTTCGAAATGCAGTTAGGCTTGAAGGATGTCAACCTGGCCCTGCAGACGGCGGCTCAATCGAACGTCCCCATGCCGCTCGCCAGCCTGCTTCATGATCGTCTGCTGACCGGAGTGGCAAAGGGGCGCGCAGAGATGGACTGGATGGCCCTGGCGCTCGGCGTTTCGGAGGATGCCGGACTCGCGTAACCCTGGGTCGTACTAACGTACAGGAAATGATGGACTGACGCCGCACGACGGCAACCGGGGGCTAGCGTCGGGGGAATGAATGAAATGGGAGCAACTGTTTAGTGCCCCATCCCTACTGAAAAGATATATTGAGGAGAATTTATGAAGAGACGTTCCATCTGGCTGATCGGAGCCATTATTGTCGTTGTCATTGTCGCCGCTGGTGCGGTATACGCGTCGCGTGTTGCCAGTACCGTCAATCCTCCCCATACCGCTCCGGGGCCTGTGGCAACATCGGCGGCGATAACGCCGTCGGTAGCGGCCACGACCTCCGGCACATCGGGAGCATTGGCCGCTCTACGGACGTGTCAGATCGTGCCCGCCCAGACCACGGCAGCCTACAGCGTGTTCGAGAACCTGATCTTTGAGAATAAGCCGAACAATGATGCAGTCGGCACGACGCATAATGTGCAGGGCAATTTCCACATACGAACCGGCGCATCCCCGGTCGTCGAGGCGATGCACATTGTAGTTGATTTGCGCACGTTACAGACAAATTCGCAGCGCCGCGATAACTACGTGCGACAAAACACCCTGGAGACGGACACGTATCCTTACGCAACCTTCGACTCTGTCTCCACCCAGGGCCTGCCGGTGAACTATAGCGAGGGAGATAACGTCCACTTTCAGCTTATCGGCAACATGACAATGCACGGTAAAACCAATAAAGAGACCTTTGACGTACAGGGCAAAGTGCAGGATAATATGATAACGGGCAAGGCGACCAGCACCATCTTTATGACGGATTTCGGCATTCAGCCGCCTGACCTGGCCAACGTCGCCATCGCACAGAACAAGGTCGTCATCACGATCACCTTTACGGCGAAGAAGGCGTGATGCTTTTCAGTAGGGTCTGCCTCGCGTTGGCCCTGCTCGCCAGACAGGTTCCTACTGGGAAATCAAGTTGAAAGAGATGTTTGATGAGCAAGATTGCTAGAACGATTGGCGCGTATACATTTACTCTCACAGAAGATGGCACCTTGACGATAGCAGCGGCGCACCTGCCAGAGCCGTTAACCTTCGCCGCCAGCCAGGTGCAGGAGTTGCAGGATTGGCTCATACAGCAGAGAATTTCCTCTACAGCGAGCGCTACGACTGCAGCATTCCAGGAGGCCGCCGTACCCACTGAGAGCAGCGAAGATATCGTGGGCCGGGTGATCGCCGAAGCCATCGCCCTGGCGCGCGAAAGCTATCCAGCGGGCCTGGAGCTTGAAAATAGGGACCGCTTTATCGACCAGATAACGCGTGACCCCCTGGTGAAGCCGCTTATAGCGCAGGGCAGGATCTCGCGCAAACAGATTATGTTAGAGATAGAGCAGCGCCTGAGCACCAGCTCTCCCTCTCCCTGGACACAGGACAAGGGCCGCAGACGACGCTAATTTCAATACCCCTGATTGATCCCCAATATATTGCGCGTGCATATGATGCATGAAACCATATCATGATGTAGGGGCGCGGTTTACAAGCCCGCCGTGCCCCATCCACCAACCCGTTCCCTGACACAACCGCATCCCTATGTTTTTCTATTGCCATGTGTATAGAGTATAATAACAATACGTAGCTCTATAAACAATCTGTATACAATATATTTCTACCCGTTTCAACGCATAGAAGAGGTAAAGAGATGCAGAACCCTCAAGATTATCAGCTCAGCAGATATCGCTTACTGCAGCTTATCGGGCAGGGTGCATTCTCTTATGTCTATCTGGCGGAGCATATATATCTCAAGATGCACGTCGCCCTCAAGATTATGCGTGTGCGTCTGCCCGAGCACGAGCGGGTAAATTTTCTCAAAGAAGCGGAGATCATTGGTCAACTGGTGCATCCGCATATTGTGCCGGCGTATGATTGTGGCGTGGAGGGTGAAGTGTTCTACCTCGCGATGGCGTATGCCGCGAACGGCAGTATGCGCAAGCGCTATCCCAAAAGAAGTCGTTTAGCACCCTTCGAAGTGGCGCAGTATGTCCACCAGGCCGCTGACGCGTTGCAGTACGCGCATGGTCAGAATATCATTCATTGCGATATCAAGCCGGAGAATATGCTGCTGGGGCCAGAGGGCGAACTGTGGCTCAGCGATTTTGGTCTGTCGCTGGAGCTGCCTTCCAGCCATTCGCTGAGCCTGCAAGAGATCGCCGGAACGCTGTATTATATGGCACCTGAACAGGCACAGGGCAAACCGCGTTTCGCGAGCGATCAGTACTCGCTGGCCGCGGTGGCCTATGAGTGGCTGTGTGGCCGTCGCCCATTTGAAGGCTCGTATACTGAAGTGCTTACGCAGCTGATGCTCTCGCCCGTTCCGCCACCGCGCACCATCAATGCCACCATCGCGCCCGCAGTAGAAGAGGTGGTGCTCAAAGCGCTGGCAAAGAATCCGGATGAGCGTTTTGCTAGCGTCCAGGCATTCGCGCAAGCTCTGGACGCTGCGAGCAATGAGCTACCCACGATCCTCCCACTTCAACCAGCAGAAGATCCCGAAGAGTCGATACGGACCCGCTTGAGCGACTTGCAGGGATCTCCGACCATTCCACCCTCGCAAGTTCCACCTATGCAAGCTCCGCCAGTACAGGTTCCACCTATGCAAGCTCCATCTGTGCAAACTTCTCCCATGCAGGTTCCGCCAGTCTTACCTCCGTATACGCCGCAAGCCCTTCCAGATGCCGCACCGTCCCGGCGTCCCTCGCGCCGTCGCGTGGTAGGGACGTTGCTCGGTTTCGCTGTTGTAGTGGGCGCTGGTATAGCTGCCTTCGAATTTGTGCCCAGAGGAAAATCTATTGCGCGGCCTCTACCGACGCCGACGCCGAGAGTGCGCCCAACGCCATCTCCTCCCGGCACAACCCTTTTTACTTACACAAAGCATGTCGACGAGGTAAAGTCGGTGGCGTGGTCTCCTGATGGCAGGCGCATAGCTTCCGCCGCCGCCGACAGGGACGAAACGGTGCAGGTATGGGACGCGATGAATGGAGGGAATGAACTGGTCTACCTGGGCCATAAACAGGAGAAGATCTTACCGCCTCTCAAGGCAAATCCGGTGAAGGTCGCGCTCTGGTCGCCCGATGGCGCGTATATTGCCTCCGGTGACGAGGTGGGCAAAGTGCGTGTATGGTATGCAAAAACCGGGCGGGACCTGCCTGCATCACCGTATAGCGGGCATGAGAAGCCGGTGCGCACGCTGGCCTGGTCGCATAGTGGGCGCTTCATTGCATCTGGGAGCGAGGATACCCAGGTGCAGCTCTGGAACGCGCAGACGAGCCAGCGCGAGCTGACGTTCACGCTCCATAAAAGCCCGGTGTTCGGCGTTGCCTGGTCGCGTGATGATAGGTATATCGCTTCGGCCTCCGGCGATAAGAATCCCCTGCTCGCGACTGGCGACAACACGGTCTATGTCTGGAATGCCGCGAATGGGCAGGTCATCACAACCTACACGGGACATAACAGGACCGTGCGCAGCGTCGCCTGGTCGCCTCAAGTCGAGAGCAATCTCATTGCCTCAGCCAGCGAGGACGGCACAATTCAGGTGTGGGATGCTTTGACGGGGAAGTTCTCCATCTCGTATAACGTCCCGACCAGCAGCCACGTTCCCGTGAACGGCGTAGAAGCGATCGCGTGGTCGCCGGATGGGCGTATGATTGCAGCGGCCTGTGGTGGCCTGCCGCTCGTCGTCGTCTGGAAGGTTGCCGATGGAGAGCCGGTTGTGTTCTACACCAGGCACAAGAAGGGTCTATGGTCGGTTGCCTGGTCTCCTGACGGACGCCTGATCGTCTCCGGCAGTATGGACCATAGCGCACAGGTCTGGACTGCACCCCAACTTTAATGAGTCGTTCAGGCGCTACGGCCCTGGAGTGGACCGCTCTGCGGGCGCGACCCATTGGCGACATTGCCCTTGTCGGGTTGGTTGTCCGTAATGATATTGAAGACGACGCGCTCATCCCCAAAATTGATCAGGTCGCCATCCTTGAGAAATGTGCGCTCCTGAATACGCTTGCCGTTGACCTTCGTCCCATTCGCGCTGCGCAGATCCTCCACGTACCAGCGGCCTTCGACGAAGTTGAGGTGCGCGTGATAGCGCGAGACCGTGCGGCCTGTGACCACGAGATCATTGCCCGTAGCGCGCCCGACTGTCGTGGTGTCCTGATGGAAGCGCAGCGCCCGTCCGGCCAGCGGTCCGCTCTGTGGCGACAGGCGCGCAAGCAGCGGAAAACCATTGGGAGCCTTGTAACGGTCCGCGCTGGCCCTCTTATTCGACAGGTCATAGCCACAAACGGTGCAGAAGAGGCGCGAACTCTTATTCGGCTCACCGCAACGGAAGCAAGTTCGACTCGCGTGCTGATTGTTGTTCTGCGGCTCTAATGCAGGTGGCGTGGCACTGTGCGGAGGTGTAACGGGCGCTGCAAGGTGCCCCGGCACATTCCTGCGTGATATCGCCTCAGTCGTCGTGACTGCATTGCTCAGGGCATCGATCAACTCATTCGCCGATTGGTAGCGCTCGTTGGGTTGTTTAGCCGTCATCTTCAGGATGATCTGTACGATGGGATCGGGCACGGAATTGTTAGCCGTCAGCTTCTGCACCGGGAGCGGATCTTGCAGGTGCTTGACGCTCATGGAGAGCGGGTTGTCGGCAGAGAAGGGCGGCTCGCCTGCCAGACATTGAAACAGCACGATGCCCAGCGAGTAGATGTCCGTACGCGCATCTACAGGCCGTCCGGTCCCCTGCTCGGGCGACATATAGTGGGGAGTACCCAGCCGCGCGCCCGTCCGCGTGATATTCGTCGTGTCCTCAAGAATCTTCGCCAGCCCAAAGTCTGTGAGCAGGAGGTGTCCATTCTTGCGCAGGAGCATATTTGCTGGCTTGATATCGCGGTGAATGATGCCGTTGCTATGGGCGCACGCCAGCCCCTGCGCGGCCTGGATGACGAAATCAGCTGCCTGCCGCACGGGTAGCGGCTTGCCCAGGCGCTGCTTGAGCGTCTCGCCATCGACATACTCCATCGCGATATATTTGATATCGCCCTCTTCGCCAAAATTATAAATATGCACAATATTGGGATGAGCCAGGCGAGCGATCGAGCGTGCCTCCTGCACAAAGCGCTTGAAAAAGATCGGATCTTGCGCTTGCTTTGTCGGCAGAACCTTAATCGCCACATAGCGATCGAGGGAGGGCTGGTATGCGCGGAAGACCGTTGCCATACCGCCTGCCCCGATGCGCTCGATCACGCGAAAATTGTCGAGCTGCTGCCCGATCAGGCGCTCCATGTCATCCCTGTTGTCTTGATATGCCATACCACTCCCTCAGTTTCTTCTACTTTGTCTCTAAAACATAAAGACGCGCAAGCATACCAGTATTGTAGCATGAGGTGTGCCCTGAGATGTATCATCTGTGATCGCAGCAGCTATTATTCCTATATCGGGCATCGGGCCATTTATACATCTCCTTATTCAACCGAGCCTGATGTCAGCAGAGCGGAACTGAACCAGGCTAATGATAAGTAGCACCAGGGCCACGCCGGTCATGCCCAGGAAGTTGCCCCAGTTCATACCCAGGAAAACCGGATTGCCATACAGGTGGAAGATGGAGAGCGACATGAGCCAGGCTGGAAACTGAATCATCCCTTCGAGTAGTTCCTCCACGTAGGACAGGATGAGATACGCGACCAGGATGCCCAGCAAGGCATTATAGCGCAGGCGTCCGGCCAGAGCGTAGACCAGACTGATCGTAATCAACGCCATAGGGAGCATATTGAAGCTAGCGGCCAATATCCTGCCCTGGTCGACCGAGAGATGGGCGAGCTTTGCTCCAATCGTGATAGCGAGCCAGGTCAGGACAGGCGCTGGCAGGAGCAAGAGGACATTTGCGCCGAAGCGTTCCAGTAGTACTCGTGTCCGGGCCTGTGGAGTGCTGAAAATCAGTTCCAGTCGTCCGTTTTCCAGATCGTCCGACCACTTCAAGGCCAGAATCAGCGCAAAGATCGCGACCAGCGCTGGCATGAAGGTGAAGAGGAAGGTGCCCAGCAGAGCTGTGTTGGTGTTGGCAGGGGTGTCGAATAAGAGTTGTCGCAGCAGAGGCGTCTCCTGCACAAGTTTTTCGAATGGCTGCTGGATGTATAAAGCAAGCAGCAGGCAGTAGACGCACAGGACCACAACGCCCAACAGCCACCAGAAGGCAGGCCAGCCCTCTTCGGAGAGGGTATGCAGGCTCACGTTGCGTGTGGAGACTGCGTGCTCGGCCTGGCTCAGGCTGTGCAGCGCTTGCAGATTGTTGGATGCCTGCTTGCGTTGCCACGAGAACGCCGCTCTGCCGATATCGCGTCTGGTGAATAGCCCAAGGCTTATCCCTAAGCAGAGCACAGAGAGGCCCAGCAGCAGCAGAACCGCCAAGGGCTGATCAGGGAAACTGGCAATAAGCGGTCGGTTAAGATTGTAGTAATAGAATGGCGAGAGATGTTGTACCCAACTCCCGTTGACCAGACGTCCAGTGCTATCCAGGAGTAAGCTTAACAATAGCAGACCGCTCGTCCAGCCCGCGGCAGTACCGCGACTGGTGGTCAATTGGGAGAGCAGCAGGGCTACCATGCCAAAGAAGAAGGCCAACAAACCCAGATTAAGCCCCGCCAACAGTGCCCTGACCATATCGACATGGCCTCCACCAAGACGAGCTTCGCCCGCCACGGTACCCAGCGCAAACAGCACCGCAATCAGGATCAGCGCGCTACAGAGCGCTCCGACTTTTGAAAGCAACAGGCGCGCGCGTGCCTGTGGCGTAGCAAGGAGTACATCCAGCGTGCCACGTTCCTCTTCTCCTCGCACCAGGCGGGCTCCGGCCAGGATGGGCCAGAAGCTGAGCAGCAGCGGCAAGAAGGCCCCCATCCAGCGAAAGGTAATAAAGCCCTCGGGTGTCTGGATCGCATAGGGATCGCCGAGAAAGCGGAAGAGCGTCGCGAGGCTGGCAAAGGCTGTAATCACCGTTGGTGTAGCCTCTGCCAGTCCCGCAGCCATAAGCACACCCAGGCCAAGGCCCCAGGCCAGAATAGCCACCCGATAATCCCTGAGTGATTTGCTCCAAATGCTGTGAAACATAGTACACCTCCTATTATTGGGCAAGTACGGAAGACTTCTGCTCTGGCTCATAGAAGTGCAGGAAGACTTCTTCCAGCGTCGGCTCACGGGTTGCAAAATTGGTTGCCTGATGGTCGCCCGCAATGTGAATGACCTCCGTCAGCGGACCCTTAACGTTCAATTGCAGAGTGCGCTCATCGGCACCCTGAACCACGCTGGCCACGTCCGCGACTTGTTTGAACCAGTCTACCGAGGCCGGTCCGGGAAAGCTGATCTCCACGTCGTGCTGGTGAATATCTTTGAGCGCCGAAACATGGTCGATCTTGACCAGCCGTCCCTCGCGAATAATCGCCACCCGGTCGCAAGTGTGTTCGACCTCCGGCAGAATGTGTGAAGAAAGGAAGACTGTCCTGCCCCCGGCGCGCACTTCGGCCACCATTTTGTAGAATTCCTGTTGATTGAGTGGGTCCAGTCCGCTGGTAGGTTCATCCAGGATGAGCACACGAGGCTTATGCATGAATGCCTGCACCAGTCCCAGCTTTTGTTTGTTGCCGTGCGAATACTCGCGGAAGCGTTTGCTGGGATCGAGGCCCAGGCGCTCCACCAGGCTACGCAGGTAGGTCTGGTCTACGCCTCCGCGCAGGTGCGAGAGGTACTCGATAATCTGTGCTCCGCGCAGGCCGGGATCGAAGGCGAATTCACCGGGCAGGTAGCCAACCAGCTTCTTGACCTCCGTGGAAGCGTGCCAGCAGTCCAGTCCGCCGATCGTCGCGCTGCCACTATCCGCGTGTAGCAGGCCCATTAAGGTGCGCATAGTCGTGGTTTTGCCTGCGCCGTTGGGACCCAGAAAGCCAAAGACTTCTCCCTCAGAAATGGCAAACGTAACCTTGATAATGCCCCGGCTCTTGCCGTAGCTTTTCGTGAGCTGGTCGGTTTGAATGATAGTAGCCATTCGTTTTTCCTTTCTGGAACAAAATGATCGATTCTACAGGTGCGTCGCCGGAGGGTCGACCATCATCCCGGCGACGATAAAGGTAACGATATACTCCCGCGCGCGTGCGATGGATTGTGTAGAGGACATATCTTCGTCCGGCAGCAGTGTCTGATAGAGGGGGAGATAAGCAAGGTAGGACTGGCAAATCTGCACGATCATGGTCAGTTGTATCAGGGTAAAGAAACCGGACCTGAGCAGTCCCGCGCTGTGTACCTTGCGAAAAATCGCCTCGAACGGTTCATCATCTTCTGCTTGAAATTGTGAGATGACCTTTACGTACGTCTGCCAGCCCTCAGCCATCTCCCACGTCAATATCCGCACAACGCGGGGATGCGCGAACAGATAATCAAACAATGTCCCAATCGTTGTTTCGAGGAACGCCTTCAACATATGAGCGTTAGAGGTAATGCTCTCACTCTCAAACAAGTAAGCGCTGAAATGCGTCTGGAGTTCAGTCATTTCTCTGTCAACTCGCTTAAGCACCTCTGCGTAGAGGCCAAGCTTATCGCCAAAGTACTGCCCGATCAAGCTTTTGTTGTAGCCCGCTTCTGCCGCGATGGCATCGATACGCGCCCCATCAAAACCGTGCTCGGCAAAGACCGCTTCTGCTGCATTCAATAGTGCCTCTTGCGTACCCTTTGCATTATGTTCTCTTCCGCGTCGTGGTTCAGGCATGCTTACCTCATCTCTCCTTGCTATCTAACTGTATAGTTAAAAAACTATCTGGTTAGATAGTAACCGGAAAGGAAAGAGATGTCAAGGGGAGGGATGGACAATGTGTAGAGTATGCCTCCGCTGTGATGCCTCTGTGACATGACTGGAGATGGCACCTTACTCTTGCATTGAAGGCCCATCATTCGATTTATGTTAAGTTAAACGCGTTGAACTGCTGATCTTCCAGGCACCGTTTTCCATGATCAATGTTTGCTTAAACGTTTCTGCCGTCCCATAGCCGTTCCCAAAGGTCAGACTCATCACAGAGGAGCCTGTCGAACTATTGGTATTGACATTGCTGTAGGTACAATTCAGCAATCCACCCTGATTGTTGAAATCTTGTTTTGTGGTAGCTTCCCAATGCGCTTCTCCACCCAACTGATGCTGGTAGCTACTGGAATACTGGTTATAGGCCGTTGGAAAGTCACCAATCTTGAATGCATTGCATACTGCATTGAGTGCCTTGTCTGGCGTCGAACGATTGCTATATGCATAACTTCCCACGGCAATCATGAGTAGGACAATCACAGCAAAACAAATCGGTATAATCCAGCTCTTTTTCCGTCGCGCCGGAAGGGGTTGTTGCTCATAAGAGTGCGCAATACCAACAGCGGGTGTGTTCGGAGGCGGCGGTGGTGGTGGGGTATTCGGCCCTATCGAACGGTAAACATCCCTGACGGAAGAGGTATTTCCGTAGGCTAAGGCGTATACTGGTGGAGAAGAAAGTACGGTCGGATCATCTATTGGCAAGGCAGAAAGCGCGGTTGGATCGTTCAGACCCGTTATCTCTAGCTGTTGCCCGCAATTCTGGCAGTAATTGGCATTATTAGCGTTATTTATTCTGCACCGGTTACAAAACATAGTTGACCTCCTCGCTTCGGCATTTTTCCTTAGTTCATCAAAATGAGTAATATTTCTATAGAGGGTATCTGAGAATGGTTTAGATCATAACCCCAGGTCGCGTACTTTATTCAGGCCTGAGAGGACTTATTCTTGTTCTCTAAAAGAATAGTCCAGAAGGTGCAAAAAATTATGCGTATGATTACCCATTTATGGAGGAGGCGGACAACTTCAGCGTGCGAGATAACGCGACACCAGTACTACCCGGTGTCGCGTTATCTCGCACAAGCGGATTAAAGTTTCGTTCCATTAAGGTATGTCAGTACCTTTGTCGCGACCTGCGTAGCGACCTGTTTGCCGAGCGTGCGGCCATCCTGATCTCCCTGATTGAAGTGGATGCCTCCATACTGGCGCGAGAGGCCCGCCTCCGCAGCGGCAGCCGAGTAGGTCGGCCAGGAAAGGGTAACGCTTTGGGTAGGTGCGAACCCTGGCTCGATTTGTGAACTCCCAGGCGCTGCGGTGAAGGAGTCTCCGAAGGTATCTGATTGTGTCGCCTGTTGCAAAATGTACGCGCTAGCCGCGCTAAAGGTGCTGTGCCCTGAGATATATTCAGGGAATGGCGGCGTCACCACGTTTGCTTCCTGATAGGGGAGCCATTGACCACCATCTATGGACATTGTCCCCTGGTCATAGCCACCCCAGGCGCTTATTTGTGTACCGGTAAACAGATAGTGCACAGCGGTAATCGGTCGCACGGAATTGTAGTAGCGTTTGCATTCCCAGCAGGCGATACCGGCATCGAACACGGCATTGCTGAGCGCGAAGAACAGCAGGACATCATCAGTCAGGGCGTGTTTGTCCTTCGCCGAAATGTACTGGGCCGAGACAAACTGCGTAAAGAGTTCCCAGTGGCCGGGAGGAGTTTCAGAGTGCGGCCCGTTGGCCCAGTAGTCGGCAATCGTTTTCGTCGTATCGCTGAGTTGCGCGCTGTACTGTAGTATCGTATTGGCCTGGCTTACATATGTGCCGTTCGGATTGCTATAATCGAGCGCGGGACCGGTGGTCGGCCTGAACTGCGAGCCTGATGTCAGCGCGAAGGGCGTCACGGTGCCCCAATGCGGAGTGGTGTACTTTTGCTGTTTGCCACCCACCAGCAGTGGTTGCCATTTCGTGGGATCGTTAATCTGAGTGGGCATGTTGACCGGAACATAGCCGGTGGTATCGGCGTAGCCATTGAGCTGGTTCGAGCCATCGCCATGACGGTACGAGATGACCGCCTGCGCGGCGACGTTGCCCACACCTGCCTGTGTCGTAATATCGGTCGTAGTATTGTTGGGGTCGAAGCCCAGGCTTTGCATCAATGAGTTAAAGACCGTTGCTTCAGTTGGGAAGAGGTCCATCATAGCTCGATATGCAGCATAGCTGACCGCCTGGGTGACATCCTTGGGCGGCTTCTGCCGGGGAATGCCATTGGGACGCGTGGGAAGGGCCGATTTGTCATAAGTGGCCCAGGCATCGTACATGCAGGTGTGCATAATAGCCAGCGCGCGTGAACCTATCGTAGGGCCGGGGCTGACATCGCGAATGGCCTGCAGCGCGGCATTGTTCCACTGAATCGCGGCATTGGGCGTCGTGATTCCATGAGCAGGGGGAGGAGGTGGTGGTGGCGCTGCTGCGAAGATAGAGCCGCGCTGGAGATCAAGCCATGCTCCTATTCCGCTGGCAACAACGGCCAATCCCAGTCCTGTTTTCAACACCACCCGCCTGCTCGAAGGCCCAGTGAATGCTCCCATGCTTGCTGGTTCTCCCTGACGATCCGCCCTGAATTCTGCGGATGCCTGTTCTCTACTTATCTTGTTCACAGATTCCTCTTTCTCTGTATTGTGCTTAAGCTAGTTTCATGCGAAATAGCAAGGAGGGAGTGGCATCGCATTAATAATGCAAGCTCAGCAAATAATATGTGTTTCTAAAACGAATAACCTCTGCATTAAATACTCGATGCAAAAGGAACTACCACAATTTCCCTCGTAAACGCTACACAAGTATAACGCACCGCTATTATGCGCAAGCAACGGTTAATAGAGGAATAGGAATAAGGTAATAATCTGCTGAAGGAAAGGTAAAGAAGCGAAGTCCCTACGAATCCTGGCTTTTGTCCTCTAGCCGCGGGAGTTCAACGCTAATGAATGTTACGGTATCCCACGAGTTGTGAATACCGACGAACAGAAACAGAACTGTAACTGCGCCGACGAAGAACATTGCCAGCACAGGATTGTTCAGAAGCACAATTGCCACGACGAAAAGTGCTATGTAGCAGGCGAGCGGAATTACTACGTGCCATGCCCAGTCTTCCAGTACTGGTTTATAGTTACGCTGGCGAGTAAACCGCCGTAGGACAATGAAACTATATATTGTTCCGCCTAGACCAATAAGACCGAGCAAAAGGCCAGGCATCTCAAGTCCTGACCATGGCGCACTGAGAAGCGCGGCAATGAGGAGCGCGATACAAAAATGCACAACGTTTGGTGTGCTGAATGCCCCTAGCGTCTCATTACTCCCTCCTCGATTCCGAATACTTACGCTTAATGTAATGACCACGAACATCAACCCCGTAAGGGTCGCGGCAGCAGTACCGACGATGGCATAAAAGTTTTCCCAGGTGGTGAGTAGTGGTACAGTAGCCTCTGGCACGATGAAATCTCCTCCAAGATGTATTCTCTTCATCGTACCACATGATGCATATACGATGGGAGACAGGGAACAGGCACAACACGCGTTTGTGCAAGCAGCAGGAATTGTGCAAGGACTTGCTGTCCACTAAATCTCTTCGCCTCCTGCGTTCTCGTTATAACAGACTCACAAGCTTGACTTTTAGCTCTACTTATCGCATAGTTTGAACTATCCATAAGAGGAGCAATTGGTCTTCTGCTTCTTTGCAGCGAGCGGCTACACGGAGATAAGCCGCCACGGAAAAGGAGCATGCAGGCTCGCAGAAAGGAATCCGGCATATGCAAAGCGACATCCAGCCAGTGCAGGAGCACGAAAATTCTCTCTCTTCCGAAGCGTTTGTGTGGGTAAAGCCGACGCTCGAAGTGATTAGTGTCAGCCTGGAATGCACCGCCTACGCGGGTGCGCGTGAAGACGAGGACTGAGAAGAGACGCTCATTCTTTTCTGATAGTCGAGAAGAGATCAGCTTCTTTTAGTAGAAGGCTGGTGCGGGCGAAGTTTTGCTGTTTTGGGGGAGCGATTTATGCTTGTGCGTTTGTTGGGGACGGCGGCGGGCGGTGGCTTTCCGCAGTGGAATTGCAATTGTGGCAATTGCCAGGGAGTACGAGCGCAGACCATTCAGGCACGCGCTCGTACCCAATCGTGCGTGGCGCTGAGCGCGGATGGGCGGCGCTGGTTCTTGCTCAATGCCTCGCCCGACCTGCGCGTGCAACTGGAGTCGTCGCCCTCGCTCTGGCCGCCACAGCATGCGACGCGGGGGACCGCTGTAGAGGCCGTTCTGCTCACCGATGCCGACCTCGATCATACATTGGGGCTTCTCCTGCTGCGCGAGGGCGGCGACCGCACGGTCTACGCTACTGCGTCCGTGCGCAATGCTCTCTCGACGGGCCTGACGCTTGCCGATACGTTGTCTGCGTATTGCCGCGTGACGTGGCGCGAGCCTGCCCACGAGCTTGCTCCCCTTATGTACGCGGATGGTTCAGTGAGCAGGCTGCACTACATGGCAATTCCATTGTCCGGCAAACCCCCGCGCTACATGCGCGAGCGCGTTGCTGCCCAGGCGGACGACGAGGTAGGCTACCGCTTTGTCGACGAGCGCACGGGAGGACGCCTGCTTTTTCTGCCCGGCGTTGTGGCCCTGGACGAAGCGCTCAAGGCACATATCCGCGCCTGCGACGTGCTCCTGCTGGATGGGACGTTCTGGAGCGAACACGAGATGCAGGAGATGGGTGTGGGGACGACTAGCGCCGCGCAGATGGGGCATCTCCCGGTTGGCGGCGCGGATGGCAGCCTGCGGCAGATCGCGGCGCTCGCTGTTCCGCGCGTCATCTATAC
>Ga0209839_10000610_pt1 | contig 18111 bp, 19 predicted proteins | sample OrgsoiDNA2013050_FD_185800 | JGI IMG/M metagenome (GOLD analysis project Ga0209839, IMG submission 185800) | Permafrost soil microbial communities from the Arctic, to analyse light accelerated degradation of dissolved organic matter (DOM) -... | ecosystem: Environmental > Terrestrial > Soil >... | reverse complement strand
CATCGGCGCTGATCGTCCGGGGCCGACGCTGGTGTTTCTCCACGAAGGCCTGGGCTCGGTGACGATGTGGAAGGATTTTCCCCAGCGCGTCGCCGACGCGACCAAGCTCCCGGCGCTGATCTACTCGCGTGCCGGTTACGGGCGCTCGACCGCGCTCGCGGGGCCTCGCGCGCCAGGCTACATGCACGACGAGGCGCGGGTAGTGCTCACTGCGTTGCTCGATATGCTCGGTCTCGGCGATCCGATTCTGATCGGCCACAGCGACGGCGCGTCGATCGCGCTGATCCACGCCGGCGAGCGCGTGCGCCCGGTGCGCGCGCTGGTCGCGATGGCGCCGCACGTCTTCGTCGAGGAGGTCTCGATCGCCAGCATCGCGCAGGCGAAGCACGCCTACGAAAGCACCGACCTGCGCGCCAGGCTCGCCCGCTATCACGTCGACGTCGAGTCGGCGTTTCGCGGCTGGAACGACATCTGGCTCTCGCCCGCGTTTCGCGACTGGAACATCGAAGCCTGCCTGCCCGGCATCGCCTGCCCGCTGCTCTTGATTCAGGGTCGCGATGATGAATACGGGACGCCGGCGCAACTCGATGCCATCGAGCGTCGGGTTCGCGGCCGTGTCGAAAGAGTCGAGCTTTCCGAATGCGGCCATTCGCCGCATCGCGATCAACCGCAGGCGACGCTGGCGGCGGTCGCCGCTTTCGTCTCGGCGCTCGCCTAATCCGCGATTGCTTTTTTCAGCGTGAGCGCGCGCTCGTAGAGGCGATTTTTCGGCTCGCCAGTCGCCGCGACCGCGATCCTGACCGATTGCGCCAGCGGCAGCTCCGCCAGCAGCGCCGAGAGAAGCGCGTCGTTGCTTTCGAGCGCTGGCGGCGGCGACGGCGCTCCCGGCTCGACGATCAGCACGAACTCGCCACGGTTTCGATTGGCATCGGCCGCGAGCCATCCCGCCGCGGCGCCGAGGGCGCAGCGATGGATGGTCTCGAATTTCTTGGTCAGCTCGCGCGCGATGACCAGCTCGCGTTCCGGGCCCAATACCGCAGCAAGCGCTTCGAGCGTGGCCGCGATGCGATGCGGCGCCTCGTAGAACACCAGCGCACAATCATATGCGCGCAAGCGCTCGATCTCCTTGGTCCTCGCGCCTGCCGTCGCCGGAAGGAAGCCGCAGAACAGCCATTGCGATGCCGCGACGCCGGACGCAGACAACGCGGCGATCAGCGCGCTTGCTCCGGGAATCGGGACCACGGCGAATCCGGCTTCGATCACCGCGCGCACCAGCACTGCGCCGGGGTCGCTGATTGCCGGGGTTCCCGCGTCGGTCACCAGCGCGACGCGCTTTCCCTCGCCGAGCCAGGCGATGACTTCCTCCGCACGCTGCCGCTCATTGTGCTCGTGCAGCGAGGCAAGCCGCGCCGTAATGCCGTAGTGCGACGTCAGCGTCGACGTCGTCCGCGTGTCTTCCGCCGCGATGATGTCCGCCTGTCCGAGGACATCGAGCGCACGCAAGCTGATGTCGCGCAGATTACCGATCGGCGTGGCGACCACATATAATGTTCGCGCCAGCACCGGCGACGGCTCTCCTCTGGTCATTGCAATGTTCCCCTTTCCGATAGCGCAAGCGTTTGGCGCAAGATGCGCGCGCAGTGCCGCGCCGATTGCGCTGCTGCTCGTCCTCGCCGCGTGCGCCACCGCGCCATTGTCCGGTGGCCGGCCCCCTGCGGCAACCGCGCGGCCGGCGGGGCCATCGGCGTCTCCCGCAACTGCGGCAGCGGCAGCCTCATCCAGCTCCACCCCCACTCCGGTCCTTCCGGCGCCGGCGCTGGTCGCGCCACAAGCGCCTCCGGGCCCCGCGGTAACGCGTCCCCTGCCGGCCGCGGTCACCGCGCCGCAGGTCACGAGCGATGTGATCGCGCTGGTGCTGCCGCTGGAGTCGGCGGCGTACCGCCCGGCCGCCGAAGCCGTCAGGGCAGGCTTTCTCGCCGCCGCCAACCGCGCCGGAATCGCTTCCCGCGTGCGGGTCATCGGACACGGCGACGATGGCGTTCTGCCCGCGCTCGCGGCGGCGGCGGACGCAGGCGTCGCGCTCGTCGTCGGCCCGTTGACGCGCGACGACCTGAAGACAGTCATCGCGATGGCGCCTTCGCGACCGCGCATGCTCGCGCTCAACCAGACCGACGACGGGTCTGCGCTGCCCGGCAACGCCTACGCGCTTGCGCTTTCGGTCGACAGCGACGCGGCCCAGATCGCGCGGGCCGCCCGCGCGGACGGCGCGCGCTCGGTTGCCGTCGTCGCGAGCAGCGGCGCGCTGCAGCGCCGCTTCGCCGCCGCATTCAGCGCCGAATGGCAAAACGGAGGACGCGCTCCGCCGAGCCAGTATGCGTTCGACCCGAACCCGGAATTGCTGGGACAATTTCGTCGCGAGCTCGCGGCGCGACCACCGGACGCGATGCTGCTGGCCATCGACGGCGACGACATCGCGCTGGCGAAGTCTTTTCTGCCGCCGGGACGGGTCTACGCGGTGAGCCAGATCGCCGACGGCTTGCCGCCACAGATGTTGCGGGATCTCGAGGGCGTGCGCTACATCGAGATCCCCTGGATCGCGCAGCCGGAAAGCCTCGCCTGGGCCGGGCCGCCGCGCGTGCGCTACGACAGTCCGCTGCAGGAACGCCTGTACGCCCTCGGCCTCGACGCGCTGGCGCTGGCGCAAATGCTTGCCGAGCCGACGCCTCCGGATCTGGTGGAGCTGGACGGCGCGACCGGCCATATCTCGCTGACGGCCACCCGCATTTTCGCGCGCCAGGGCACGATGATGGTGATCCACGACGGACGCGCGATGGCCGACCTGGCGGCCCGATGAGCCCCGGGTGAATTCGGGCGCCGCGGCCGAGACGCTGGCCGCCGAATTCCTGCAGGCGCGCGGGCTCGTTGTCGTCAAGCGCAACTACCGTTGCCGCGGCGGCGAGATCGATCTCATCGTCCGTGACCGCGACACGCTGGTGTTCGTCGAAGTGCGATTGCGCAGCAGCAGCGCGTTCGGCGGCGCCCGCGCCAGCATCACCGCCGCCAAGCGACGCCGGCTCAAGTTCGCCGCCGGTCTCTTTCTCTCGGGCCTCGCCCGCGAGCCGCCGTGCCGCTTCGATGCCATATTGCTCGACGGACTGGACGCTGCCCGGATCGAATGGCTGGTCGACATCGATCTCGCTTGATACCGGGACAACTATCTTGCCGCCCGGCGATCGGCACTCTCCCGGGCCGCCGAGGCGGGCCCGAGACGATTATTGCTACAATCAAATTTTGCAGGCGTAACCGCTTCGATGGACATCACATCGCGTATCAAGGCGCACTTCGCCGAAAGCGCCGAGCTCAAGCTCTCGGCGGCGGACGCGATGGCGCCGCAAATCGTCCGTGCTGCGGCGCTGATGACCGACTGCCTGCTCGCCGACGGCAAGCTGCTCGCCTGCGGCAACGGCGGCTCGGCAGCCGACGCGCAGCATTTTTCGGCGGAGATGGTCGGCCGCTTCGAGCGCGAACGTCCCGAGCTGCCGGCGATCTCGCTCACCACCGACACCTCGATCATGACCGCGATCGCCAACGATTACGATTTCGGCCAGGTGTTCGCGAAGCAGGTGCGCGCGCTGGGCCGCGCGGGAGACGTATTGCTTGCCATTTCGACCTCGGGCAATTCGGGCAACGTCGCCGCGGCCATCGCCGCGGCGCACGAGCGCGAAATGCGTGTCGTTGCGTTGACCGGCAAGGGCGGCGGCCGCATGGGTGAACTCCTGGCCCCTGCCGATGTCCATCTGTGCGTACCGCATTCCAGCACGGCGCGGATTCAGGAAGTTCACATCCTGATCATTCATTGCCTGTGCGACGCAATCGACGCCAGCTTGCTCGGAGACGAAACATGACACTCGGCACCCCACAGCGCCTGCCGTCGGCAATCGCAGTCTTCACCGCGGCGACGGCATTCGCGTGCGCGCTTGTTTTGAGCGGCTGCATTCCTCTGATCATAGGCGGCGTTGCCGCCACCGCATCGGTCGCCACCGACCGCCGCAGCGCCGGCGCGCAGATCGACGACGAACTGATCGAGGACAAGGCCACCGCGGAGATTCTCGAGCGCTTCAAGGGCCGCGACGTGCACACCAACATCACCAGCTATAACGGCAACGCGCTGGTGACGGGCGAGGCTCCCACCGAAGGCATCAAGTCCGAGATCGGAGAGATCGTGCGCAGGATGCCGAAGGCGCGCAGCGTGCAGAACGAGCTTCTGGTCGGCGCCGCCACCAACCTGGGCTCGCGCAGCAACGACACCTTGATTACGTCGAAGGTCAAAGCCAGGTTCATCGAAGCCAACAAGTTTCAGATCAACCATGTCAAGGTCGTGACCGAGCGCGGCATCGTGTACCTGCTCGGTGTGGTGCGCTCCGACGAGGGGAACGCCGCGGCCGACATCGCGCGCACGACCAGCGGCGTCCAGCGCGTGGTCAAGGTGTTCGAGTACATCAATTGACGCCCGATTGATGAGCGCAGCGGCGCCCGCTTTCGCCGCCAAGCTGGCCGCGCGTGACGATCTGGCCGCGCGCGTCGCCGCGCTCGACCGACCCCTGGTCTTCACCAACGGCGTGTTCGACATTCTTCATCGGGGACATGTCACTTATCTCGACCAGGCACGCAGCCTCGGCGCGTCGCTCGTCGTCGGCGTCAATACCGACGCGTCAGCGCGGAAGCTCAACAAGGGCTCCGACCGGCCGCTCAATGCGCTCGATGACCGGATGGCGGTTCTCGCCGCACTCGAATCGGTGAGCCTGGTCGTCCCGTTCGAGGAAGAGACCCCATTGCAGCTTGTCCTGCAATGCCACCCGGACATCATCGTCAAGGGCGGAGACTACGACGTCGACACTACGGTAGGCGCCGCCGAAGTGCGCGCCTGGGGAGGCCGCTTCGAAGCGATTCCGCTGCTTTCCGGACGCTCGACGAGCGCGTTGCTGGCAAAGATCCGACTCTGATCTTTCGCTATCCGAGCGGCTCTCGCCGCGAGGACCGAAGCGCCTTTGCGTTGCCGGCATTCGCAAACGCCCGGCGCGCCGAAGTGCGGCACCCCTTTGCTATACTTGCGCATCCTGCGGTGCACCCCAATGTTTCAGACGCTAGATCCCACGCAGTTGAAGGCGCTCCTCGAAGGCGACGACCCGCCGCGGGTGATCGATGTGCGCACCGCAGCCGAGTTCGCGCGCGGGGCGATTGCCGGCTCGCAGCACGTGGAGCTGAGCACGCTCCCGGCCAGCATCGACGCCTTCGATCCCGGAGCGTCGCTGGTTCTGGTCTGTCAGTCCGGCGCGCGCTCGTCGCAGGCGTGCGCGTGGTTGGATCAGCGCGGGTTTCAGCGCGTCTCCAACCTCGGCGGAGGCCTCGCCGGCTGGACGCGCACGGGCCTGCCGCTTACCAGTTGAGACCAGTTGAGACGAGTTGAACGAGTCAGGATTTCGAAATGGACGCAATGGTTTCTTTTGATCGGGAGGTCGACGCGCGGGGACTGAACTGCCCGTTGCCGATCCTGCGCACCAAGAAAACGCTCAACGACATGAGCAGCGGCCAGGTATTGCGCATCCTTGCGACCGACCCCGCAGCGGTGCGCGACTTTCAGGCGTTCGCGAAGCAGACCGGCAACGCCCTGCTGCAGCACGGCGAGCAGGACGGCGCGTTCTTCTTCCTGCTCAAGCGGAAATAACGCAACCCATCCCGGCGCTCGGGCGCTTTCGCGCCGGGCTCACCGCCGAAAAGCAGGATCAGCCATGACCGACAACAGCAAGCAAGCGGCAGTCGGCGACGAAGCGACCAACATCGTCGAGCTCACGCCCGACAATTTCTCACAGTCCATCGACGACCATCCACTCGCGATCGTCGACTTCTGGGCACCGTGGTGCGCACCCTGCCGCTCCTTCGCGCCGGTGTTCGCCGCCGCCGCGACGAGGCATTCCGACGCCTTGTTCGCCAAGGTCAATACCGAGGATCAGCAACAAATCGCCGCGCAGTTCGGCATCCGTTCGATCCCGACCTTGATGATTTTCCGCGACAACATCATCGTCTTCTCGGAAGCAGGAGCGCTGGGCTCCGCTGCGCTGGAGCAGGTGCTGGTCGCGGCCAAGGCGCTCGACATGGAAGCCGTGCGCCGCAGTATCGAGGCGCAGGACGCCGCCGGCGAATCCGAGCCGGCGGTCCGCGGCGACTAGCGCCGGTACCGGTTCAGAAAGTCGGCGACGATACCGCGCTGGCTCTTGTCGATGGCCGTATCGAGCGACTTGTCGGTGGGATCGTACTGCATGGCCTTGCGGAAGGCATTGATCGCCTCCTGGTGAAAGCCCTGCGCCTGAAGCGCATACCCCAGGCAGCGCCACGGCTCGGCGTTCCAGAATTCGAGATCGGACCAGGCGCGGCAGATTTCGGTCGCGCGGCGCCAATTGCCTGCCTGCAGCATGCGCGGCCCCTCGCCGCGGAATAGCGACAGCCGGGCCTGCCGTTCCGCAAACAGCGCGGTGGTGTCGACGTCGTTGACGGATTCGGTGGTCGAAATCTCGGGACCCTGGAGCGACGCTCCTATGCCCTTTGCAATGGCGGTGATCTTGCCCACGTCTCCCTGAAAGCCGCGCGGCAACAGCGACGGCGGCGACGGCACCCAGGCAACCACGGCATTCTTGGCGGCGGTGATCGAATCGGCCATCGGCTCGTGCCATGCGACCCCGTAGAGCCAAAGCATTGCCGCCAACCCAACCACGCCGGTGATCGTATTCAGCACTCCGGGCGGGCTGTGCGTGACCAGGCAGTCCTCGGCGAAATCCCAATCGGTCTCGCCGCGTTGCGCAATCTTCTCGTAGGCGACTGCGACCAGTATCGGCGTCAGCAACGGGAACCCGCAGGCAATGCCTTCCCACCAGACGCGGAACGAGCGCCGCAAGGCGCGGCGCAGCTGCGCCCGAACGTCGCGCCGCGCGTAGGCGTCGCTGATCGAAAACTGGAGATAGATGCCGAACAGCCACTTGCCCGGCGTCAGCTGCAGCGCCGCGATCAGCAGCGCCTCGATCGGCACCCAGGTCAGCGTGATCAGGACCGGCGCAGCGAGCGGATGCCCCACCCAGAACGCGGTGTCGTCGCTGACCACGCCGGCGTTATGCAGCGCGGAGAGCAGAAGCGCGAGCACCAGTCCCCAGATCGAATAATCGAACAGGCGCGCGGCGAGGCGGTTCCACGGACGCGGCTCGCTGGTGCGGCCGGCTTTCGCGCGCTCGAGCTCGGCCATGCGCAACTGGAAGATCCAACTCGCGTCTTCCTGCGGGTTTTCGGTGCCCAGGAAGACGCTTTTTTCGCGCCGCCAGTTCAGGATCGCCAGATCGGTTTGCGGGATGAGCGCAGGGGCCGGAGTGATGCGGCGTTGACGTATCCACGCCAGCCCGTGCACGACACCGTAGACGAGCGCGAGCGCGAGCAGCGACAGCGTGAGCCAGACCAGAACCTGCTTCGCGACCAGCACCGCGTCGGCGGGCGTCACGAACACGATCGCCGCAGCGATGAACGCGCCGAAGAACACGCACAGGGCAAGCTGCCCGACGGTCGACCGGCCCATCGAGGCAACGCGCTCGGTCAACCCGGGATGGTGCGGATTCTTTTGCGGCGTTTCCGCCGGCACGGTCAACGCTTTTTCGTCGGCGATGTCGATCACGTCGTCGCGCGTCGCGGTCTCGCCCAGCGTGCCTGCGACATTGCTCACGAAGTGCGCGATCCGCTGCTCGGTCGTGGCCTCCGTGGTGACGGAAAGCTCTTTGTCGTAGTGAATCCGATGATCGGGATCGCTGAGTATGCGGCTGGCATGATTTATAAAGCGCAGCGCTTCTTCTACGTTGCCCTGTCCGTCTCGCGTTTTCGCGTAATATTTTCGAATCAGGCGACGCAGCGCGGCCCGCACTTCCTCTTCGGAGGCGAGTTGCTTGATACCGAGCGCTTCGTACAGCGTCGCTTTCATTGAATTATCGGGACCGAAAAGGAACGGATTCTGACATTGGAATATTCGCGGAAATAGGGTTCCAATGCAAGTTGCGGCCTTGCCGGGGCTCCGACCATGCCTTCATAGTGGCGCCCCGCGGCATTCGCTGCCGCGCTGCGTCAGTCTTTGGCGTGGCCGAATCCCGGAAAATGGCTCCTTTGGCGCCTGCGAGACCATAAAAAAAGCGGCCGAAATGGCCGCTTTTCCTCTGACCGCGCCCCGGCAAACGCTTACTCGACCGGCTTGACGGTCTCGCGGTGCGCGAGTTTTTCGCGAATACGCGCCGATTTCCCCGAGCGATCACGAAGGTAATAGAGCTTCGCCCTTCGCACATCGCCTTTTCGCTTCACTTCGATGGTCGCGATCAGCGGGGAATACGTCTGAAACGTCCGCTCGACGCCTTCTCCGCTCGAAATCTTGCGCACGACGAACGACGAGTTGAGCCCGCGGTTGCGCTTGGCGATCACGACGCCTTCGTACGCCTGGACGCGCTTGCGCTCGCCCTCGACGACGTTGACGTTGACGATGACCGTGTCCCCCGGAGAAAACTCGGGCAGCGTCTTGCCCAGACGGGCAATTTCTTCCTGTTCCAGCGTATCGATGATATTCATCTGCGTTGCTCCATGAACGTTATGGCCGGTGGCCTTGTGCGCAGCGCAGATCGCCATCTGTTACGCACGCTTATGTCTTGGTTATTTCTTGGTTCGTCTCGGTTACGCTAAGTTACCTCAGTTACCTTGTATCACTTCCAGTGCGACTGCTGTTTCCTTCCTTCGTCCGACATTTCGATGAGCTCGCTTAAGTATTCCTTGAGCAATCCCGTTTCCTCTTCACTCATCCCTCGTTCCGCGAGCAGGTCCGGGCGCCGCAGCCAAGTCCGACCCAATCCCTGCTTGCGCCTCCAGCGCGCAATGGCCGAATGGTCGCCGCCCATCAGCACCGGCGGCACGACGCGGCCGTCGTACGTCTCCGGCCTTGTGTAATGCGGACAATCGAGCAGCCCGTCGACAAACGACTCTTCGACCTTCGACTGCTCGTCGTTCAGCACGCCGGGCAGCTGGCGGACCACCGCGTCGATCAGCAGCAGCGCCGGAAGCTCACCGCCGGAGACGACAAAATCGCCTACCGCGAATTCCAGATCCACCTCGCGCTCAAGCAGCCGCTCGTCGACCCCTTCGTAACGCCCGGCAAGCAACACGATGCCGGATCGTGCCGAGAGCTCGACGACGCGTCGATGCGTCAGCGGCTCGCCCTGCGCCGACAGGTGTACCACCGGCGCCCGATCGATCTCGACTCCCGCGATCCGCAAGCCTTCCCGGGCCGCCAGCAGCGCTTTTTCGAGCGGCTCTGCGGTCATCACCATTCCCGGGCCGCCGCCGTATGGGCGGTCGTCGACTGTCCGATAACTGTCGGTCGCGAAGTCCCTCGGGTTGCGACAGCTCAAGGTCCAAAGCCCTTTGCTCAGGGCGCGGCCCGTGACGCCGTAGCACGCCGCGGCTTCCACCATTTCGGGGAAAAGCGTGACGATTTCTATCCGCATTCCTCGACCCGCGCCTCGCGCGAGCACCTCTTTAATAATCCGCCGGCCAGTCGACCAGGATTCGGCCGGCGGCGGGATCGATCGCATCGACGTAGGCGTCAACGACCGGTATCAGCCGCTCGCTGCCGTCCTCCGCCACCACATGAAGCACCGGATGCGCGCCCGTTTCGAGCACCTTGCTCACCCGGCCGAACGTCTGGTCTTGCCGATTGACGACCACCAGTCCGACCAGGTCGGACCAATAAAATTCTCCCTCACCCGGCTTCGGCAGGGACGCGCGGGGCACTGCTACCCAGGCGCCCCGCCACTGCAGTGCGGATTCCCGGTCTGCCACCCCATCGAGCGCCGCCACCAGCGTGTCGCCGTGCTGGCGGGCGCTCCGCACCTTGAATTCGCGCCATGCCTTGGCGTCACCCGCCGGCGCAAGCCACCACGTGGCGTAATCGAGGAGCGAGTCCACCGAGGCGGTATACGGCCGCGCCTTGATCCAGCCCTGGATACCGTAGGGAGCAAGCACACGCGCCATCACCACCATCGACTCCGCAGCATCCAACCTGGGTTCCGCCGCTGTGTTGGCGCGAGGCGTGCCTGCTCTCGTTGCCAGGATTACGTTCGCAGTCCTATTGCGCGGGTACGGCAGGCGCAGGAACCGCCTTCGCGGCGGCGGCCCTCTTGACGAGCCCGGCGACAGTGTCCGAGAGCATTGCGCCGCGGTGCTTCCAATGATCGATCCGATCGAGCGAGAGCCTCAAACCTTCTTCCGCGTCCCCCGCGATGGGGTTGTAGAAGCCGACCCGCTCAATGAAGCGCCCGTCGCGACGATTGCGCGAATCGGCCACGACGACGTTAAAAAAGGGCCGCTTTTTGGCGCCGCCCCGAGCCAGTCTGATCACAACCATCGCAAATCCCGCCTGACTGAACAGAAAAGACTTTGATTATACGACGAAAAAGCTGCCGATAGCAATCCAGAGACGAGCACACGCCGAGCCCGTGTCAGCGCATGCCGGGAAACGACCCCTTGAGCCCGCGCAGCATTTTTTGCATGCCGCCCTTGGCCACCATCTTCATCATCTTTTGCGTCTGTTCGAATTGGCCCAACAGCCGGTTGACCTCCTGCACCGACACGCCCGCGCCGGCCGCTATGCGCCGCTTTCGCGACGCTTTGAGGATCTCGGGTTTCGCCCGCTCGCCGGGCGTCATCGAATCGATGATGCCTACCAGCCTGCGAATGGCGCGCTCGTCGACCTGGCTGCTCTGCGCGGCGCGCGCGAGGTCGCCGGGCAGCTTGTCGAGGAGGCTTTCCATGCCGCCCATCTTCCGCATCTGGCCGATCTGCGACTTGAAATCCTCGAGGTCGAAGCCCTTGCCCGATTTGACCTTCTTCGCCAAGGTCCGCGCGGCTTGCTCGTCGACCTGCTTGTGAGCATCCTCGATCAAGCTCAAAACGTCGCCCATGCCGAGGATGCGCGATGCCATCCGGTCGGGATGGAAGACTTCGAGGCCGGAAAGCTTCTCGCCCACGCCGACGAACTTGATCGGCGCGCCGGTGATCTGGCGCACCGAAAGCGCCGCGCCGCCGCGCGCGTCGCCATCGAGCTTGGTCAGAACGATGCCGGTCAGCGGGAGCGCCGCCCCGAAGGCCTTGGCGGTGTTCACCGCGTCCTGGCCCTGCATTGCATCGACGACGAAGAGCGTCTCCACGGGAGATACCGCGGCATGCAACGACGCGATTTCTTTCATCATCGCGTCGTCGATCGCGAGTCGGCCCGCTGTATCGACGAGGACCACATCGTGATAGTGGCGCCGCGCCCAATCGAGCGCCGCGTGCGCGATTGCGACCGGCGCCTGGTCGGGCGTAGAGGGAAAGAAATCGGCGCCTGCCTGGCCGGCAAGCGTCTTCAGCTGCTCGATGGCGGCCGGCCGATAGACGTCGCAGCTCACCAGCAGCACTTTCTTGCGCATGTCGGCATGCAGCAGACGCGCCAGCTTGCCGGCAGTCGTCGTCTTGCCGGCGCCCTGCAGGCCCGCCAGCAGGATGACCGCCGGCGGCGCGGTCGCCAGATCGAGCGGCGTCGCGCTGCCGCCCATGAGCGTCGCCAGCTCGCGCTGAACCACGCCGACCAGCGCCTGGCCCGGCGTCAGCGAGCCCACCACTTCCTGGCCGACGGCCTTGTCGCGCACCGCGGCAACGAAATCCCTCACCACCGGCAGCGCAACATCGGCCTCGAGCAATGCCATGCGCACTTCGCGCAATGCGTCCTGGATATTGGCGTCGGTCAACCGCGCTTCGCCGCGCAGTTGCTTCATGACACGGCCGAGCCGCGCGGTCAGACTGTCAAGCATCGGAAAATGGGATTCTCATGCGGCGCCGACGTCGGCGCGCTGGTGTAAACCGCTGGTGTAAACTTCACCAGCCGCGAGGCACTTCACGCATGATTTTACTCTACCTGCCTGTCTCCGCCGCGTATCTCGCGGCGGCGTGGCTCGAATGGCAGCGTCTGGTTCAGCCGGCAAGACCGGACATCCGCCGCCGCGCGACGATCGCAGCATGGTTGTCCGCGGGCGCGCTGATCGGGCACGCGTTGCTGGTCTCGCGCGCGATCGTCGGCATCGACGGGCTGGACTTGAGCCTCGTCAATGCGCTCTCCGCAGTCGCCGGCCTGACCGCCTTGTTCGCCTGGCTCGGTTCGCTCACCCGTTCTCTTCCCGGCGCCGCGGTGATTGCGCTGCCGGCAGCCGCGCTCGCGGCATGGCTCCCGCCGCTGTTCGCGAACCCGCATCGATTCTCCTATGACGAGCCGTGGGCCGCGCTGCATATCGCGGTCGCGCTGGTCGCATTCGCCTTGCTGATCGTCGCCACCATGCAGGCCCTGATGCTGATGGGCCTGCAAAAGCGGCTTCATCGCGGACTGCCGGAGCCGAATTCGGGCGAGGTGCCGGCGCTTCTTACGCTGGAGCGATTCCTGTTTCGCCTTGTCACCGCCGGTTACGCCCTGCTCACCCTGACGCTGGCCACCGGAATCTTTTTTTCCGAGCAGTTGTTCGGCAAGCCGCTGACCTTGAACTACAAGACCGTATTTTCGGTCCTCGCCTGGTTCGCTTTCGGCGCTCTGCTCGTCGGGCGACATCGATTCGGCTGGCGCGGCCGCACCGCGCTCAACTGGATCCTGTTCGGAAGCGCACTGCTTCTGCTGGCCTACATCGGCACCAAATTCGTGCTCGAAGTTATCCTCCGCCGCTGACGCGCCCCCGAGCGACCGTTCCTTGACAGCGTCGCTTCGCGGCCAAATACTCGGACCGCCCTCTCTCTCGCGCGCCCTGATTTGAGCGAAATTTCGGTTTCCACGCTGTTGCTCTGGCTGGTCCTGCTGCTCTTCGTCTCGGGCTTCTTTTCGATTGCCGAGACCGCGATGATGGCGGTCAACCGATACCGATTGCGGCTGCGCGCGCAGCGCGGCGTCCGCGGCGCCAAGTTGGCGCTCGGCCTCCTCGCCCGCATCGACAAGCTTCTCGGCGTGATCCTGCTCGGCAACACGCTGGTGGCCGCAGGCGCAGCGACGCTTACCGCGGTCATCACCAAGCGTCTGTTCGGCGAAGGCGAAGTGGCGCTGGCGATTGGAACGGTCGCGATCTCCTTCGCGCTGCTGGTCTTCTCGGAAATCACGCCGAAGGTCGTCGGTGCGGCGCACGCCGACCGCCTCGCGCCGGTCGTGAGCTACATCCTGTCGCCGATGCTCAAAGCGGCGACACCCGTGGTCTGGTTCGTCAACCTTTTCGTGCAGGGCCTGCTGAAGCTTTTCCGGTTCCAGCCGGGGCGAGGGGCGGAGGCCACGCTGTCGCAGGAGGAAGTGCGCAGCCTGGTGCTCGAAGGCCATTATTTTCGCGGCAAGCATCGCGCCATGCTGGCCAATCTTCTCGACCTCGATTCGGTCAGCGTCGACGACGTGATGACTCCGCGCAATCACATCGAGGCGCTCGATCTGTCGGAAAAACCGGCGCTGCTCGCGCAGCAATTGGCGACCAGCTATCACACGCGCGTGCCGGTGTTCGAGCACGCGCTCGATAACATCATCGGCGTCCTGCACCTGAAGCAGGTGCTGCGGCTGCAGCAGGTGGGGGAAATGGACGCCGAACATCTGCGCGGCATCCTTCGGCCTGCGTACTTCATACCCGCGGGGACGCCGCTGCTGGCGCAATTGCAGCAGTTTCAGGCCGACCGGCAGCGCCTGGGGCTTGTTGTCGACGAATATGGTGAATTGCTGGGATTGGTCTCGCTCGAGGATATCCTGGAAGAAATCGTCGGCGAGTTCACGACTCAGGCCCCCGGCGGCCCCGAGATCTTCCAGCGGGAGCCGGATGGCAGTGTTGTAGTAGACGGGATGGCTTCGCTGCGCGTGCTCAATCGCAAGTTGGGCACCTCTTTTCCGCTCGAAGGCCCGAAAACGCTCAGCGGCTTGATCGTTGAGCATCTGGGAGATATTCCGGAAGCCGGAGTGAGCTTCCGCCTCGCCGGACAGACGGTCGAAGTACTGCAGGTGCAGGACCACGCGGTGCGCGTCGTCAAGCTCGCGCCGCCAGTAGGACGCAGCCCCTTGCCGCCTTTACAAACCACGGGCGAGCAGGCATCATCGATAAGCTAACTTTTATGCGTCTGGAATACGCGCGCGCTGGCGCTTCGAAGGTCCGGCGCGAGGCACTGACCCACAATGGCCACAAAGGCAGCAGCTCAGAATCTCAGCGGTTTGGCACGGGCCATGGTGCAGCACGGGCTATTGTCCGAATACGACGCTGAGACGCTGCAGGGACAGGCGCAAACGGCGAACATCGGTTTCGTCGAGCAGATGTTGATTTCGAAGCGGATGAACTCCACGCAGGTCGCCGTTTTTGCATCGCGCGCATTCGGAACCCCGCTTTTCGATCTTGCCGGTTTCGACCTCGACCAAATCAACAAGGAATTCGTCGACGCCAGAATCGTGGCGACGCGACGCATCCTGCCGCTGCACAAGCGCGGCAACCGCCTGTTCGTCGCGGTCTCCGACCCGGCGAACATGCAGGCGCTGGACGAGGTCAGGTTCAAGACCAACCTGGTCATCGATCCCGTCGTGGTCGAGGACGACAAGCTCGGCACTGCCATCGCCAAGGTTATCGAGACCCTCGGCCAGACGATGAAGGACCTGATCAGCGCCGACGATCTCGAAATCGATCTTCAGGAGTCGAGCACCGAGCGCCCGAGCGACGACGACAGCAACAGCGAGGTCGACGATGCGCCGGTCGTCAAGTACATCCAGAAGATACTTCTCGACGCCATCGCCACCGGCGTATCCGACATCCATTTCGAGCCTTACGAAAAATTCTATCGGATCCGCTATCGCCTCGACGGCGTGCTCAAGGAAGTCGCCCAGCCGCCGCTGGTGATCAAGGACAAGATGGCGTCACGCATCAAGGTGATTTCCAAGCTCGACATTTCCGAAAAGCGCGTGCCGCAGGACGGGCGCATGAAGCTCGTATTGAACAAGACGCGGTCGATCGACTTTCGGGTCAGCACGCTGCCCACGCTTTACGGCGAAAAAATCGTGCTGCGGATTCTCGACGCGGCCGGAGTCAAGCTCGGCATCGAAGCGCTGGGTTACGAGCCGGATCAGCAGAAGATGCTGGTCGACGCCATTGGACGTCCGTACGGAATGATTCTGGTCACCGGACCCACCGGTAGCGGCAAGACCGTATCGCTCTACACCTGCCTCAATATCCTGAATCAGCCCGGGATCAATATCTCCACCGCGGAGGACCCTGCGGAAATTCAGCTCCCGGGCGTCAACCAGGTCAACGTGAACGAAAAGGCGGGACTGAACTTCGCCAACGCCTTGCGAGCCTTTCTGCGCCAGGATCCGGACATCATCATGGTCGGCGAAATCCGCGACCTGGAAACGGCGGACATTTCGATCAAGGCGGCGCAGACCGGCCACCTGGTGCTCTCGACGCTGCACACCAACGACGCAGCCGCGACCTTGATGCGTCTGGCCAACATGGGCGTTCCCGCGTTCAACATCGCCTCCAGCGTGATCCTCATCACCGCGCAGCGGCTCGCGCGAAAGCTGTGCACCCAGTGCAAGCGCCCGGAAGACATCCCGCCCGAATCGTTGCTCCAGGCCGGATTTTCGGAACAGGATCTCGACGGGTCGTGGCAGGCTTACGGACCGCTCGGCTGCGATCACTGTCTCGGCACGGGATACAAGGGGCGGATCGGCATCTATGAAGTGATGCCGATCACCGACGAAATGCGGCAGGTCATCATGCGCAACGGCACTGTTCTCGACATCGCCGCGCAGGGCAAGAAGGAAGGCGTACGCAATCTTCGCCAGTCGGGATTGCTCAAGGTCAAACAGGGTCTGACGTCCCTCGAGGAAATCGAGGCCGTAACTAACGAGTAACGAGTAATCTCGACGGGAATCGCCATGAGCACCGCAACAGCCAAGCGAAGGGCAAGAGCGCCCCAGCGTAAAGAGGTCAAGGAATTCACTTTCCTCTGGGAAGGCTTCGACCGCAGCAATCGCAACGTTCGCGGGGAGATGAAGGCAGCCTCGGAGACCGTCGTCACCAGCAATTTGCGGCGGCAGGGAATCCGCATCACCAAGCTCCGCCGGCAGACGTTTCGCGGCGGCCGCCGCGTCAACGAAAAAGACATCACGTTCTTTACCCGTCAGCTCGCAACCATGCTCAAGGCGGGCGTGCCGTTGCTGCAGGCGTTCGAAATCGTCGCTCGCGGGCACAGCAATGCGCGCTTCGCGCGCCTGATGATGGACATCAAGGGCCGGGTCGAGGCGGGCTCCAGCCTGTCGCAGGCATTTCGCGAGCATCCGGCGCAATTCGACTCGCTGTACTGCAATCTGGTCAACGCCGGAGAAACGGCCGGCATGCTCGACGGCATCCTGGAACGGCTTGCGACGTACAAGGAAAAGATTCTCGCCATCAAGGCGAAGATCAAGTCCGCGTTGTTCTATCCGATCTCGGTTATCGTCGTGGCCATTGTGGTGGTCTGGGTCATTATGATATGGGTCATTCCGGCATTCAAACAAGTCTTTACCAGCTTCGGCGCCAATCTTCCAGCGCCAACGTTGATTGTAATGGGCATCTCGGACTTTTTCGTCTCCTATTGGTGGCTGATCGCGATGGTCATTGGCGGCTCCATCTTCGGATACTTTTTCCTGCTTCGGCGCTCGCAAGCGTTCCGTTACGCGGTCGACCGCATTTCGCTGAAGCTGCCGGTCATCGGCCCCATTCTCGAGAAAGCGACCATCGCCCGCTGGACGCGAACGCTGGCAACGATGTTCGCCGCAGGCGTGCCGCTGGTCGAGTCGCTCGATGCAGTAGCGGGCGCGTCCGGAAATGCCGTCTTTGTCGCCGGCACGCGCCGGATCCAGACCGAAGTCAGCACCGGAACGAGCCTGACCAATTCCATGCATAACACCGGTTTGTTTCCGACCATGGTACTGCAGATGACGCAGATCGGCGAGGAGTCGGGCTCGCTCGACGGCATGCTGTCGAAGGTAGCCGACTTTTTCGAGCGCGAGGTCGATGATGCGGTCGCTGCGCTTTCCAGCCTGCTCGAGCCGATCATCATCGTCTTCCTCGGCGTGGTTATCGGCGGCCTGGTGGTCGCGATGTATCTGCCGATCTTCAAGCTCGGCGGCGTCGTCTGAGATCTTCGGAAGGCCCGGGCGTGGCGCCGTGCTGGAATCGCGGAGCCGCGCCGGTTTCGCCATGAGAGCGCCTCGTGCGCCGCGTTCGCCGCGTCCCGGCGCTGTCGCACGCCCGCTAATCTGAGATCGCTTTGCGTCGCTAAGCCATGGCCGTCGAACTCATGACTATGCTCATCATCGCCGCGGTCGTCGGACTTTGCGTCGGCAGTTTCCTGAACGTGGTGATCCACCGGCTGCCACGGATGCTCGAACAAGGGTGGCGGACGCAGTGCGCCGAGCTTTCCGGCGAGACGACGCCTCCCGCGGTGCGCTACAACCTGCTCGTTCCCCGGTCGCAATGTCCGGCCTGCGGCCACCGCATCGGCGCACTCGAGAACGTGCCCGTGATCAGCTATCTATTCCTGCGCGGGCATTGCCTCGCCTGCAACGCGCCGATCTCGGCGCGCTACCCGATCGTCGAAATAATGACCGCCGCGCTGACGGTCGCGGCGATCGTCCGCTTCGGAGCGACGCCGGCCGGCATTGCCGCAAGCGTGTTCCTGTGGATGCTGGTGGCATTGACCTTCATCGATTTCGATACCCAGCTATTGCCTGACAGCCTGACGCTGCCCTTGCTTTGGGCCGGACTGCTCGCCAACCTCGTCGGAGCGGTCACTACGGTCACGCTTCGCGACGCCGTGGTCGGAGCCATCGCCGGTTACCTGGTGCTGTGGGTGATCTACTGGGCGTTCAAGCTGATCCGGGGCAAGGAAGGCATGGGCTACGGCGACTTCAAATTGCTCGCCGCGCTCGGTGCGTGGCTCGGATGGCAGATGCTTCCGCTGATTGTGCTCCTGTCCTCG
>Ga0209839_10000609_pt1 | contig 18122 bp, 17 predicted proteins | sample OrgsoiDNA2013050_FD_185800 | JGI IMG/M metagenome (GOLD analysis project Ga0209839, IMG submission 185800) | Permafrost soil microbial communities from the Arctic, to analyse light accelerated degradation of dissolved organic matter (DOM) -... | ecosystem: Environmental > Terrestrial > Soil >... | reverse complement strand
AGGGCGCCGGCAGGGGCGTCCTCAGGTGGCGGGTCCCTTGGCGATTTCAGCCAGGAACTCGTCGTTGCTGTTCGTGGTGCGGATCTTGTCCATGAGCAATTCAAGTCCGGCCGCTTCCTTGCCGTCATTGGCCAGGGCGTTGAGCACCCGGCGCAACTTCCACACCTGGGCCAGCTGCCCGCGATCGAACAGCAACTCCTCGTGGCGGGTCGAGCTGGCGTTGACGTCGATGGCCGGGTAGAGCCGACGCTCGGAGAGACGGCGGTCGAGACGGAGCTCCATGTTGCCGGTTCCCTTGAACTCCTCGAAAATGACCTCGTCCATCTTTGATCCGGTCTCGACCAGAGCCGAAGCCAGAATGGTGAGCGAGCCACCCTCTTCAATGTTTCGGGCCGCACCGAAGAACTTCTTGGGTGGGTAGAGCGCACCCGAGTCGACACCACCAGACATGATCCGGCCGGTGGCCGGTGCGGCCAGGTTGTAGGCCCGGGCCAGACGTGTGATGCCGTCCAGGATGATCACGACGTCGCGACCCACCTCGACCAGGCGCTTGGCCCGCTCCAGGGTCAGTTCGGACACCTGCGTGTGCTCCTCGGCCGGACGGTCAAAGGTCGACGCGATGACCTCGCCCCGTACCGAGCGTCGCATGTCGGTGGCTTCTTCGGGGCGTTCGGCAACCAGCAGGACCATGAGGTGGACGTCCGGGTTGTTGGCCTCAATGGAGTGGGCAATCTGCTTCATGACCGTCGTCTTGCCCGCCTTCGGCGGCGAGACGATCAGGCCACGCTGCCCCTTGCCGATGGGCGAGAGGAGGTCGACGATGCGAGCGGTCAGGTTGTCCTTGTCGCCGTGGTCCTGCATTTCCAGGTGCAGCCGGGAATCGGGAAACAGTGGGGTGAGATCCTCGAAGTGGGGACGGTTGCGAGCCTCTTCGGGGTCCAGACCCGAGACCGAGTCGATGCGGAGCAACGCCGGGTACTTCTCATTGTTGGACGCCGGGCGGCAGGCACCTTCGACGTAGTCGCCGCGACGCAGCGCAAACCGTCGGGCCTGACTGATGGAGATGTAGACGTCCTTGGTGGACGGCAGGTAGCCATCGCAGCGCAGAAACCCGTATCCCTCATCGCGCAGGTCGAGCAAGCCCTTCACGTCGACCAGTTCGCCTGAGTACGGCTGCTCCTGTCCGCCGCCACCTTGGAGTTCACCACCGGGTCCACGCTCGCGGCCACGCCGGCGGCGACTGCGCCGGTTGCCGACATCGCCACCGTCACCCTGCGACTGGTTGTTGCGGTTGTTCTGGTTCTGGTTGTTCTGGTTCTGGTTGTTGCGGTTGTTCTGGCCTTGCCCCGACCCGGGTCGATTTCGAGTCTGCTGCTGGCCCGACGTCGCGCCCTGCCCGTTCTGTGCCGACCCGTTGTTCTCGCTCCCGTCGGCGAGCTCAGGAGGCTCCACGAAGACGGCCGGGCCGGTGTCGACCGGCGCCGCTTCCTGCGGTGCGGTCTCGGCGGGAGGTTCGGCGCTGGCGGATGCCTCAGTCTCGGCTCCTTCGGCCGTGGCCGTCGCGCTCACCCGGGGGCGCCGAGCGGGCTTGGTGCCGTTGCTATCCCCATTGCCGCTGGCGGCGTCGCCGTTGGTGGTCACGCCGGTGGCGTCGAGTATTTGAGAGATGATGTCGGCCTTTTTGGTCCGGGTCGTCGTCTTGAGCGACATGGCCTGGGCGATGGCGTTGAGCTCTTCTCGCTCTTTGCCTTCAAGTACCGATCGTTCGAGCTGCTGCTCCGCAGTCATCGGGCTCCTCTTCCGTAGAGGGTTAACGCCTGCTCGGGATATCCGCGCGTGGCGAGGGTAAATAGGGAGGCGAAGGGATCCGTGCTGGATGCCCTCCCCCGATCACCTCTGCCAAAAGCACCCCGGGACCATTTTTGGTACCCGCGGAGAGCGCTGCGTCGCGCAGAGGGGATAACTACACATTAGCGGTCGCGAACACCCAATGCCAACATCCCCAGGTGGCGGTGCCTGGGGAATGGGCCTTGCGGGGGCTGATTCACAGGGAAAGCTCGGCCAGAATGGTCCTGAGATTGAGGTCGATCACCGTCGGCACGGAAATCTGGCTGATGGCCAGGTCCGGATCCTTCAAACCGTGACCCGTCAGGACGCACACCACCTTTGACCCCTCGGGCACGCCGGTCTTCATGAGCCCGGCCACCGAGGCCGCCGAGGCCGCCTCGCAGAACACGGACTCCTGCTGGGCCAAGAAGGTGTAGGCCGCCAGGATCTCGGCATCCGTGACAGCGGTGATGGAGCCACCCGACTCACTGGCGGCGGCCGCGGCCGAGTACCAGCTGGCCGGATTCCCGATGCGGATGGCGGTGGCGATCGTCTCGGGATTCTCCACCACGTGGCCGAGCACCATGGGCGCGGCCCCAGCCGCTTGGAAACCGAGCATCCGGGGCAGCCTGGTCGAGCGACCGGCCTCCTTGTACTGCAGGTAGCCGCGCCAATAGGCCGTGATGTTGCCGGCGTTGCCAACCGGGATGCAGTGGACATCGGGAGCGTCCCCCAGCACATCGACAATCTCAAAGGCACCGGTCTTCTGTCCTTCGATCCGGTGGGGGTTGACCGAGTTGACGACGGTGATCGGCGCGTGATCCGGCAGTTCCCGAACGATCGACAACGCCTCGTCGAAGTTACCCCGAACCTGCAGGACCCGGGCACCGTGGACGAGGGCCTGGGCCAGCTTGCCCAAGGCAATATGCCCATCGGGGATCAGAACGGCGCAGGTCAATCCGGCCCGGGCAGCGTAGGCCGCGGCCGAGGCCGAGGTGTTGCCGGTCGAGGCGCACACGACCGCCTTGGCCCCCTCCTCCACGGCCTTGGAGATGGCCATGGTCATCCCCCGGTCCTTGAACGACCCGGTGGGGTTGGCCCCTTCCACCTTGAGCCAGACCTGTGCGCCCATGCGCTCGGACAGTCGCGGCGCCGGCAACAGAGGTGTCCCACCTTCGTACAGGGTGACCACCGGCGAGTCTGGTGTCAGGGGCAGGAAAGGCCGATACTCCTCCATCACTCCCCGCCAGCCCCGTGCCACGGTCAGTCTTCCTCTTCGCCAATGACGCGTAGGACACCACTGACCCGGTCCACCGCCTGGAGCATGCGCAATTCGTCAATGGTGGCCAAGAGGTCGCCCTCACGCGCCACATGCGTGAGGAAGATCAACCGCGCTTCGTCCGCCAGGCCGACCTGCTCCATAGCCCGGATTGAGACATCGTGAGTCCCGAAGACATGGGCCACGGCGGCCAGCACACCCGGACGATCAGCCACGTCCATGCTCAGGTAGAAGGCCGATCGCAACTCGGCCTGAGGGCGCACGGTGGCGCTGGAGCGCTTCGGCGCCGGGGCCGGGGCCCCGGCTCGTAGATTTCGAGCGGCGTCGACCAGGTCACCCAGCACCGCGCTCGCCGTCGGACCGCCGCCGGCCCCGCGCCCGTACAGCATGAGCTCGCCGCTCACCGCGCCTTCGACGAAGACGGCATTGAATTCCCCCCGCACCGAAGCCAGCGGATGGGTGCGGGGCACCATGGCGGGGTGCACCCGGACGGAGATCTCCGGGCCACCATCGACCAGTTCGGCCACGGCCAGCAACTTGACCGAGTACCCGAGCCGATTGGCATAGGACACGTCGGCGGCGCTGATCGTCGTGATGCCCTCGCGGTGCACATCGGCATCGACGACATCAATGCCAAAGGCCAGCGCGGCGAGAATGGCTGCCTTGGCCGCGGCGTCGTGGCCCTCGACGTCGGCCGCGGGATCTCGCTCGGCCAATCCCAACTCCTGCGCCTCGGCCAAGGCGTCGGCGTACTGAATACCGTCGTCTTCCATCCGAGTCAGGATGAAGTTCGTCGTCCCGTTGACGATCCCCATGACCCGTACGATCTGCTCGCCCGCCAACGACTCTCGCAGCGGGCGGATGACCGGGATGGCCCCACCCACCGCGGCTTCGTACAGCAGGTCGACGTGGTGGGCCGCGGCCACATCGGCCAACTCGGCCCCCGCCACGGCCAGAAGTGCCTTGTTCCCCGAGACCACGGGCTTTCCCGCTCGAAGAGCGGCCTCGATGAGCTCGTGGGCCGGGTGGACGCCGCCAATGAGCTCGACCACGACGTCGACGTCGGGTCGGACCACCAGGGCCGCCGCGTCGCTCCCGATGAGATCGGGTGGGATGAGCGGCGACCGCGGCCGGGTCAGGTCGGCGACGGCGATGCCGGCCAGCTCGAGGCTGATGCCGGTCCGGGCGGCGATGTCGTCTCCATGGGTCAGCACGAGCTCGGCCAGTGCCCCGCCCACGTTGCCGCAGCCCAACAGGGCGACCCGCACCGTCGACGATGCTGGGGGCGCGTCAGCGCCGGTGTTGGCCATGTGACAACGGTACAGGCTGCCCGTTCCGATGTTCGTGAGGCGGGTTCAAGAATCGAGGCGGATCAAATCGTCGAAGGTCTCTCGACGCACGACCACGCGCGCACTCCCGTCCGCCACGAACACCACGGCGGGGCGGGGCACCTTGTTGTAGTTGGATGCCATGGAGTAGCCGTAGGCGCCGGTGACCGGCGTGGCCAGGATGTCGCCGACCCGGAGATCCTCGGGCACGAAGGCCTCGGGGACGATGAGGTCTCCACTCTCGCAGTGCTTCCCGACCAGTCGGATCGAACGTGGCCGCGCCGCGCCGACGGCGCGGGGCAGGAATGCCTCGTACCCGCTGCCGTACAGGACCGGCCGCGGATTGTCGCTCATGCCGCCGTCGACGCTCACATAGGTGCGGATGCCCGGGAGGTCCTTGATCGTTCCCACCGTGTAGAGGGTGATGGCCGCCGCCGCCGCGATGGATCGACCGGGCTCGGCCGAGATCCGGGTGGCCGGGTCGACCCCGACCCGCGCGCATGCAGCGCGGGTGACCCTCGCCCACTCGGCCTGGGTCGGGGCCGACTCGCCGTTGACATAGGGGACGCCGAGTCCGCCGCCGACCACGAGCTCGGGGAGATCGAGCGGGGCAAAGAAGCCGCCCAGTACCTCGGCCGCCTGCTCGAACGAAGACGCTTCGAAGACCTGGCTGCCGATGTGCGCATGGACGCCGACGAGTTCAGCCCCCGGCAGCAGCTCGAGTGCGCCGACCGCTTGGGCGGCCGCGCCGGAAAGCACCGAGAACCCGAATTTGGAATCCTCCTGTCCGGTCCGCACGAATTCATGCGTGTGGGCCTCGACTCCCGGGGTGACCCGGACCAGGACCCGGGGCCGCTCAGGACGTGCCGAGGGCCCATCGAGCAATCGCCCCAGCCGGGTGATCTCGTCAAAGGAGTCGACCACAATGCGGCCCACCCCACAGGCCAGGGCGTGGGCCAGCTCCTCTTCCGACTTGTTGTTGCCGTGGAGGACCAGCCGGTCCGCCGGCACACCCGCCGAGAGGGCGACGTGCAGCTCACCCCCCGACGCGACATCGAGGTGCATGCCCTCTTCATGGGCCAACCGGGCCATCGCCTGGCAGAGGAAGGCCTTGGTGGCGTAGGCCACCCCATCTCCCCAGGCCGCCACCGCTTCACGACAGGCGCGACGCAAGTGGTGCTCGTCGTAGACGAAGAGGGGTGTCCCGAACTCGGCGGCCAGGTCGAGCAGGTCGATATCGCCGACCCGCAGATGCCCGTTCCCCTCAACGGTTGAAGTCAGGGGCAGCAATGCTCGTTCGACCGGGGCCGCGGCCACGGCAACATCTATAGGCATGGGAGAGCAGGATACGGCAGCCCATGCTGCCACTGGGACTGGACCAGGACCCCGCCGACTACGATCGTCCCCTGCTCTTGCCCCCGTAGCTCAGCGGATAGAGCACCGGCCTCCGGAGCCGGTGGCGCAGGTTCGAGTCCTGCCGGGGGCGCAAAAATTTTCTGTGGCTCTTCGGGGTTGAGCGGGGTGCACCGTTCGCGATGGTCAGCACTCGATAACCGGTGGACGGGAACGTGCCTCACTCACCCGGCGACGCGGAGACACCCTCAGCACGATTGGCGGACGCGCGTGACGAGACACCAGGCAGCTTTGCGGACCCGCCCTTCCGTAGAAGTGGCGGGGTTCCGCTGAGCGCGTTCATCGATCGATTGGCACGCTATTGCGAGCGCGGATGCGGCAAGCTTGTCTCGTGCCAGAGATGTCGGCTTCGGCCAAGACGTTTTGTACCAGCAGTCCATATCGTCTGCTCGCCCGTCGGGTGGTGCTTCCCTGGGTCCTCCAAGGGCTACGGCCCACCGGCGAGGTCTTGGAGATAGGAGCCGGCAGCGGCTCAATGACAGCTGGACTGCTGGCGCGGTTCTTGGATCTGACGGTGGTGGCCACCGATTACGACCCGGAGATGGTGGCTGGCGCCAGCCGCTCTCTCAGCTCCTGGTCCGGGCGGGTGTCACTGTGGAGGAGGCTGATGCCACCGACCTGCCACTCGACGATGGTCGGTTTTCCCTGGTCTTGTCGTGCGCGATGCTGCACCACGTCGTCGGCTGGGAGCAGGCTCTATCCGAAGCGACCCGTGTACTGAGACCGGGAGGGAGTCTCGTCGGCTTCGACCTCCTTCATGTTGCAGGGACGAAGTTGCCCCACCACCACCGGCACCATTTCAGCGACCAAGCAGACCAGACTGGCCATACTTGGCCCAGCCACGATGCCGGCGCCAAACGCCTCGTCGACACCAAATCCTTCGAACGAGAGCTGACCCGTCTCGGGATGAACTCGGTACTGGTGAGACGATCGTTGGGAGGTCTGACCTTCAGATTTCTTGCGACCCGAAGTAGCTGACCTGCATCCCAAAGACACCGACGTAGGTGTGGTGGGTCAGTGTCCAGCGGCTTGACCTCCATCGATATGCAGCGTCTCGCCGGTGACAAAGGTGGCTTGTTCGAGGTAAAGGACCCCGTCGACGACGTCGCCGATTTCGCCGAGTCGGCCGAGAGGGTGGAGGTTTGCCATGCCCGCATAGGAGGCGGCGTCGTCCATCGTCCTGATCACCCCCAGTGCGACAGCATTCACCCGAATCCCGCGTGACGCGTACTCAATGGCCAGCGAGCGTGTGGCGGCGGCCAATCCGCCCTTGGTGAGGGCGGTCAGCACGGCGGGTGTCTTGCTGTCGGCGTTGTCCACCAGGCTGGTGGTGACGTTGACCACGTGGCCCCTGCCCTGCGTGACCATCTGTCCAATGACGCGTTGGGTCAAATAGAAGAACCCGGCCAGGTTCACGGAGGTGATGAGGAGATAGTCCTCAAGCGTGTAGTCCGTGAAGGACTTGCCGATGAACACTCCCGCGTCGTTGACCAGGCAGTCGATCCGTCCGAACCGATTGAGAGCTTGCTCAACCACGTTCCGAGCGGTCTGGGCCTCGGCGATGTCACCCCTCACCGTGAGGAAGTCGTCCTCATCGGCCGCGCCGATGGAGCGCGAGGTGGCCACAACGGCATACCCCGCACGTCGGAAGCCAGAGACGAGCGCGGCGCCGATACCTTGGGAGCCGCCGGTGATGATCGCGACCCTCCGGCCCGACGGTGAAAAAGCCGGTTGTCCCGTGCTGTCGAGCGGTGAGGTCATCCGACGAGGTAGACCTCGTAGATCACACCTCCGGGTTGACGTCCGGCGACACCGACGAACACGCCCTTGTTCAGCCAGTCGAGCTCGGATGCCGCCGTCTCGATCTGCGTTGACGTGCGGAACACGTATTCACTCGCGTCGACCTCCTCACCGCGACCGAGGCGGGCGAGAACTTCCGCGCTGCCGTGGCGCACTCCCTGAGAACGTACATACAGCAAGTCCCCGTGATCGGTCCGCAATGTGTAGCGGATGTCTCCGAGTGCGGTGCCGTCTGGTAGGACGATCTGCCAATCGGCGCTCGCTCCGGGAAGGAGCGTGCCGTTGAGCTCGGGCCCGGCGAATGTGCCGCCGGTCAGGGGGACGATTCGCCGTCGCCCCTGCGCCACGTTGCCCACATCGAGGGCCTCGCCCAGGTTCGCCTCCAAACGGAAGATCTTCGTCAGGCGAGGTTCGGGAAGCCGATTGCTCATCATGCACTCCTGTCGGGGGCCCTTCGGCGTCTTGCGCGGGGCGTTGTAACCTAACTATCAGGCGATGGCGCGGGTCTCTGCCGGATCGTTTGGATGCTGAAGGAGCGGCGTGACCGACGTATGCATCCACTCGTACAGGGGAAGAGCGCCCAGAAGTCTGTCAAGTTCCTCCTTGCTGCCGGCGCGATAGAGGCCAAGGACCGTTGATCGGCTGGGCCCAACCGAAGCCTTCCACAGCCGGACCAGGTGCCCCTCTTCCGCCAACGTCTCTGCCGCGCCCGCTTCGGCCGTCTCGCGATCTTCGACATCGGACTCGGACACACCGTCGGGGATGTCCAACTCGAACTGAACGAGAAATTCCATCATCGCCTCCTCGCTGCTCCTGATTCACTCTTGACCACGGACGCTATCTGGACATCGTCGTCGGCTCGCCGCTCGACGACCCGACGGGCTGCCGCTGCCGCGGTGACTTGGCGGCGAAGCACTTTCAGTGCTGCGGCGAAGATCTCCGAAAAACTCGGGAATGGTTGGATGGTGTCGTACAGCACGTCGAGCGGAACGCGCGCACGGATGGCCAGCGTGGCCTGCTGCAGCCATTCACCGGCTTCGGGGCCGAGTGCGTACGCGCCGGTCAGTCGTTCGCCGTCGCTCAGCAGTGTCAGAAAGCCGTTGGACTCGGCGTAGGCGCGCGTGTAGGTGGCGGTGCGCGACACTTCTGAGACCGGGGCGGTGGCGCTGAACTGGCCCTCGCCGGCACCCACGGCAGCGGCCTGAGGGTCGGTGTAGACCACTCTCGGCACGGCGTCGTAGTTGGCCGGTCGTGGCTCGCCGAGAATGTTGGCCGCCACGACGTCTCCCTGGTATTCGCCCATGTGCGTGAGCGGCCAGAGGCCATTGACGTCTCCGATCGCCCACAGGCGCTCGCCGGCGCGCAAATGTGCGTCGACCGGTATCCCACGTTCGTTTACTTCGACGCCGACGGTCTCGAGTCCGATGTCATGCACTCGGGGGCGTCGTCCGGTTGCGACCAGCAGCCGATCGCCCCGGAGCTCACGACCATCGTCGAGCTCAAGGACATAGTCCTCGCCGTCGCGTCGTGCGGTGGTTGCCTGCACGCCGAGAGCCAAGTCGATGCCGTCGCGGCGCAGCGCCTCGCCGAGGGCCTCGCCGAGCGGCGCCGGTTCTCGGGCGAGTACGCGCTCGGCCGCCTCGACAACCGTCACCTCGCCACCGAAGCGATGCACCACCTGTGCCAGCTCCAGGCCGGCGGGTCCCCCGCCGAGCACGAGCAGACGCCGCGGAACCGCCTTCATGCTGGTCGCCTCGCGGGTGCCCCAAAGGCCCTTAAGCCCTCGTAGGCCCGGGACGGGCGGCACAAACGGATCCGCGCCGGTCGCGACCACCACGTGATTGGCGGTGTGGCGCACTCCGTCAATCTCGACGACACCAGGGCCGGCGAGTCGGCCGCCGCCGCGAAGCAGGACGATTCCCCTGTCCGCCAGCCAGCGTTCCTGCCCGGTGTCGGAGTAGTCCGAGACCATGAAGTCTCGCCAAGCAAGCGCCGCCTCGATATCGACCTGTGCGCTCGCGGCCGCGTCACGGGCACCATGCACTGCCTCACCCGGACGCAGCAGCGTCTTTGACGGGATACACGCCCAATACGAACACTCACCGCCGACGAGCTCTCGTTCGACGACGGCGACCCGCAGTCCTCCTTCGGCGAGCGCTCCGGCACAGTGCTCACCGGGGGCTCCTCCACCGAAAACGATGACGTCATAGTCGACACTGCGATTGATCATCTCGACCTCCCTCAGAGCTGCCCGGCGGGTAGCAGCTGTGCGAACAGAAGAACACGAAGCTGTTGTGATTTCATGGGGGTCACCTCATGCCTTAGGGCACTCGTTGCGTCGTTGCGGTTGTCGTCGCGGATGGACATATTCGCTCTTGAGGTCGGTCGAAGGACTACGGCGCGTTCCGAGGAGCCGTCGGCTGCCCGACTCGAGCTCCTTGGCCAAGCGGTGAACCGCGTTGGGAACGAGAGGACGTCGGGTGGATATCCCGTTCCGCGTAGAACCTTGAATGGTCCCCGGCGTCCCAGGCTGAGCGTAGGTCGGGGGACGTGATGTCCCAATCGGGACGAACCTCGCGTGTTACCTCGCGTAGGTCGCGACGGAGGTCTTCATTCGACGGCCTGCCCCAGAACCAGTACCCGTTGTAGACACTGTGGATCACGAGTCCGGGCTCCAGCACAAGTGTGTGCGGGATCATGGGGTCGTGGTACGGATCGGTGTACTCCTTGATGTCGAGGTCCTTCTGCACCTTGCGACCGGCGTCTGACAGGAAGGTCCAATTCGCGCCCACCGAAGCGCGGAATTCACGGGTCTCGATGATGTTGTCCGTCGAGATCGTGACGATCTGGGTGTACGCCACGGCGATTTTAGACTGGAGGGTGGCGAGCTCGAGGTGTTGTTGGTGATCCTTCGGGCAGAAGTGGCCGCGCGCCAGCACGAGGATCATCGGGTCGCCCCCCTGCAGCTGGCTCAATCTGCGGCGGGTCTTGGCGTGGTCGGTCAACTCGTAATCCGGAAATGTCTCACCGGGTTTGATGTCCGGGCGCACACACACTCCTCGTGGGTCTCGCAGAAAGCTGGTCCTCTCACCGTCGCGCCTCAACACGCTCCTCGCGCCCGTCAGACACCCTGGTCGTGCGCCCCGGCCTGAGGCTCAGGCAAGAAGGACCCTAGGCTGCCCGTGGGAGGCTGAATCGAAGAACGCGTAGCTGGCCGTCATCAGATCTGCCTCGGTCGGCAGAGGTGGCCCGAAGCCGCAACCCGAAGACGCCGCCAAGCACAACGCTGAGATCGTCTCCCGCCCCCACGGCCAACAACCCACATTCGGCGCTTCCCCCCCCGATGGAGGGCATCGCTGGTCTCACCGGATCAGCGGCGGACATCGCCAACCTCGTCGCGCTCCTAGCCGGCGAAGACAACCGGGGGGTCAAACGGGCAGGTGATACAGGCGAATGGCGTCAGCGGTGACCAAACCCAGGGCCGCGGACCAGGGATTCGACGGGCGCGATGCAGGGCGAGAAGCGCCAAGCTCATCAGGTCAACATCAACTCTTGGAGGCCATTGTCATTATGAGTACCGCTGACGTGCCCTCAGCAACGAAGGCCGCGCAAGTCAGGCTCAATCGAGTCACAGATGAGTATGTTCGGGTGGTTCTCGACAACCCGCCGCTCAACCTCATGGGCCCGGAATTCGTTAGGCAGATTCGAGGGGTTGTCACGGAGCTCGAGAACGACGACCGAGTGAAGGTGGTGGTCTTCGAAAGTGCAGTTGACGGCGTTTTTCTGAATCACTCCGACTTCCTCGCGGACTTCGAGGATCTGACCAGCATCCCGCAAGGCCCGACCGGGCTGGAGGCGTGGCCGGACGTCCTGGTGCGCCTGACGCGCGCCTCGTTCGTATCGATCTCGCTGATCCGGGGTCGGGCGACCGGAAACGGCAGTGAGCTCTTGCTCGCCTGCGACATGAGCTTCGCGAGCCGGGAGAAGGCGATCTTCTCGCACTTCGAGGTGGGCGTAGGCGTCGTCCCCGGTGGAGGGCCCATGGCGCGATTGCCGCGGGTCATGGGACGAGCCCGCGCCCTCGAAGTACTCCTGGGCGCAGACGACATCCGAGCCGATGATGCGGAACGCATCGGCTACGTAAACCGTGCGTTACCGGATGCCGAGCTCGACAAGTTCGTCGACGCACTCGCAACCCGGATCGCCTCGTTCGACAGGTGGGCGATCGCCAACACCAAGCGTCTCGTGAACGAAGCCAGCCTGCCACCCGACGTCGAAATGAGAGCCGGCTGGGATGCCTGCATGTCTTCCGTCAATCGACCAGCGGCCCAGGAGAGAATTAAAGCCCTCCTGGCGCAAGGGCACCAGGAGCCTGGAGACACGGAAGATCGGCTCGGATTCTCCGTGGGACAGCTGGGCCTCAACGGCGAGCACTGACGACCGACCGACCTAACTCACTCTCTGAAAGGAAGCACCAGACCATGGACTTACTCATCACCGCGAAGGAAATCGCTGACCGCGTCGAGGCCGAGTCGTTGAAACAAAACGTACCCGTCGCGGTCACCGTCATCGACATCCACGGCAACGTTGTTCTCGTCCATCGCATGCCCGGAGCGCCCGTGTTCTCCCTCGAGATCTCCGAGCGAAAGGCCTACACGTCTGCGCTCGTCGGCCAGCGCACCGCCGACCTCGTTCCCCTCGTGCAACCAGGAGCGGAGCTCTATCCCCTGCTCCTCATATCCGGCGGTAGATACACCGCGATGGGCGGCGGCGTGCCGCTCACGAGCGAGGGCAAGGTCATCGCCGGCGTCGGAGTCAGCGGCGGAACGACGGACCAAGACATTGGCATCGTCGAGGCGGCGATGAGTTAGATCGCAGCTACCGAGCACGTCGCTTGCCCAGCGTCGGTAGACGGGTTTGTCGTCGTTGACCGCCCTTGGTCCACCGGAGGCCGCGGCTGGGAGTTTCACGCTGCGGGAAGCTGATTGAGAGGAATGGTGGCGAATGTTTACCGGCAGCCTGTTAACTCGAAGACTTCGACTCCGGCGGCTCCGTCGTTCAGCTGCCCGGTTCGGCCGCAAACTGGACGCCGTAGTAGGGCTTCCGGATCTCGACGAGATGCTGGGTCAGCTGTGTGTATGGGCAACCGGCATGCCGTGGGTCGCCGAAAGTCCGTGCACCGCACGGGAGATGTTGAAGCTCTTTGTACTCGACTGCACCCCGTTGTCCTGCCACGAACCATGGTTCGCTATCAACTCGATCGATGACGACACTGACGATGGACCCGGAATTATCGTGATCTTTTCGGATGCCGTCGCAGATCGAGCCACGGCTACGGGCTGCACTGGGGAACTCGAACGCATCGGGAGACGACGCTCGATCACCGCCATTGGGTTGCCAACCTCTGAGGAAGAGTTCCAAGCGCTGCAGCGGCTACTGGAGGTCACCTACGCGGCCGCCTTCGAGTCGTCGAAGTAATGGGGAGATCACGCGGCCGATGGCCATGGCCAAGGAATGGGCCGTTCGGAACGCACGATTTGATTGCGATCGAGACTGCCCTGCATGACTGGTCGTTCCCTCGGAGCGACTAGCCGGGTGGGCCTGCAGGTCCAAAAGTGAGGAGGTGAGACTCGACCGTCCTCGGGGAGATGCACAACGGGGGCTCCAAGAGCACGAGTCGGTGGAGTATCTCCGGATCAACCTGCGTGACGGGTGGATTGTTGAACGTGAACTCCACAACCGACGCGTAAGCGGGTGACCGTGAAACCACGCATGACTTCCCCTTTTGGATCAGTCTGAATCACCCCGGCTGAAACGCTGCGGCTTCGGCACCCGGGATCGCGCCCATGCGTCCCCCTGGCTGGCTTGCGGGCGCGGCCGCAAGACCTCATTCCCGAACCGGCAGAGCGGATCGTAGTTCCTTCCGTGAGCTGATTCCGAGCTTGGTGAAGACCTTCCGCAGGTGCCACTCAACGGTGCGAGAGCTGATGAAGAGCTCTGCACCGATCTCGGGATTCGTACGTCCATCACCGGCAAGTCGGGCGATATGTTGCTCCTGAGGAGTGAGTTGGTTACGAGTGTCATCCCGGCGCTCACGCACCTTCTCGCCCGTGGCCAGCAGCTCCCTCCCAGACCGTTCCGCGAAGCCTCCCGCTCCCATAGTGGCAAAGAAGTCGTGAGCCTGGCGCAGCTGCTGTCGGGCGTCAACCCGACGGTTCTCGCGACGCAGCCATTCGCCATAACGCAGCTGAGCACGGGCCAATTGCGTCCTCATCCGACACAGGCCGAGCCTTTCGATCCCTTGGCGGTGGTGGTTCTCGGCTGCTTCTCCCTCCTCGATCAGCGCCCGCGCGCTGGCTTCGGTTCCCTTCGCCCAGTCGGTGCCGCTCGCAAGAGCGCGCTCGGACAGACGTTCGACGGCGTCGACTGCGATCTCTCTCTGGCCACATCGCGACGCGGCTTCAATCAGCTCAGGTAAGGCCCACGAGGCAACGACCATGTCATCCGCCGAAATCGCATTCTGTGCAGCGTTGCACGCCAGCTCGTACCGCCCAAGCCCGTTGTACAGGATCGCCGCAGCGTATTCGGCGGAACTGATTGCACACCCTTCTCCCCGGGCGATGCCGCCTCGCTTCATCTCGTCGACCAGAGCCAAGGCCGTCGAGACTTCGCCCCGCCACGCTGCGAGCCGGAGCGGCATGTAAGGAAGGGTCTCGGCTCTGAAGCCGAGATGGAGATCCTCGGCCTCCCCGAGAAGCCTGGTCGCCTGGGACAGATCTCCTGCTTGGATGTGGAACCCAGCCAGGTAGTCAAGCGTATAGGGAAGCAAGATGAGCATTCCGGTCGCCCGAGCGAGGTCAGCCTGGCTCGAGGCGAGTTCGAACCATGCCTCGTCGTCCCACAACTCCATTGCCGCGAGGTTGAAGGCGACGCACAGCCAGTCGAGCTCTCGCTCGGAGGCCCGATATTCCCGTACGGCCTGGATCAACGTCGGTGCTGCGGCAACGTACCCATCCGTCAGGCGAGCGGACAGTCCCAGCAACAAGAGCTGCCTGGCCGGCAACGGCTCAGGCCCCACGTCGATCGATTGAGCCGCCAGGGCAACGTCCGCGACGTCGGTGCCCTTCGCGAGACCGGCAGCGTAGATGGCTGCGACCAGCGCCTCGAGGTATGTCTCCTGGGCGAGTTCGGCATCGATTCGCTCGAGGCGCTGTGCGGCGTGCAACAACAGCGGTGGTGCGTCACTCCCGCGTCGCTGGTCGAACGCGATCTGCGCATATATGCGCTGTACCTGGGCGTGGCCAAACTCGTCGATCGGACCTGCGTCCGCGACTGCGAGGAGCGACTCGGTAGCGGCGAAGTCTCCCACCGCGAACTTGCCCCGTGCGGCTGCCAGCGCCCGCGCCGCTCGCTCACGGGGGTCCGGCGTGAGCATCACGGCCCTCTCCAAGAACGCAGCTGAGGCAGCAATGCCGCCACGGCGCTCTGCACTATTCGCGCAGAGCAACAACTCTCTGGCCACCTCTTCGTCTGGGTCCTTTGTCGCATGGGCGCGGTGCCAGGCACGACGATCAGGATCGGCCTTGGGGTCCGTGGCGGCTGCCAGAGCGCCGTGAGCAGCTCGTTGATCTGCCGCCGAGGCGGCGCGATAGACCGCGGATCTCACGAGGGGATGACGAAACCGCACCCGCGTCCCGATCTCCAACAGTTGGTCAGTCTCCGCGGGCTCTGCCGCCGTCCGCTCAATCCCGAGGGTTTGGGCGGCTCGCCAGAGAAGCACAGCGTCTCCAACTGGATCTGCGGCTGCGAGTAGCAGGAGTTTCTGCGTCGACTCGGGTAGAGCGCCAACCCGTTCGAGATAATGCTCTTCGATCTGGCCCGGGAGATCTCCTCTTTTGGGGATCGCGAAACCGCCCGCGAGATCAGCCGTGCTCATGCTGCTCGACAGCTCAAGCAGGGCAAGCGGGTTGCCCCGCGTCTCCGCCGCGATCCGGTCGCGGACCCGTACATCGAGTCGACCTGGGATTATCGCCTCAAGTAGGGCGCGTGCGTCGTCCTCTTCGAGTCCCCGGACGAGTAGTTCGGGGAGGTCGGACAGATGACGTTCGGCGCTCGGCTCGCGGACCGCGAACACGAGCGCGACCGACTCCGCCAGCAGTCGTCGGGCAACGAACCCTAAGACCTGGCCCGAAGCGGTATCGAGCCACTGCGCGTCGTCCACCAAACACACCAGCGGCCGTTCCTCGGCGACCTCAGACATCAGACCGAGCGCTGCGAGGGCAACCAGGAACCGGTCCGGTGGATTGCCTTGTGAGGCGCCGAGTGCGACCTGCAACGCGTCTTTCTGTGGTTTCGGGAGAGCGTCGATCTGTCCGAACATCGGGGCACACAATTGATGCAACCCCGCGAAAGGCAGCTCCATCTCAGCCTCGACACCCGAAATCTGGGCGATTCGACACCCTGCAGCCTGTCGAGCGGCGTAGCGCAGAAGGTCAGACTTCCCGACGCCGGCCTCACCTCGGATAACCAGGACCGCGCTCTGCCCTCCTCGGACATCGTCCAGCAGCCGATCCAGCACCGCGCACTCGCTGACTCGGCCCCGAAACCCCGGTGAACGCTGCGTGGCCATCCGCGGTGAGCCTAACGACAAGGGCTGTGAACGTCCCTAGCTGGGACTCCAGCAACGCCGCCACCAGGAATTCCGATCTATAACGGCGTCGAGACACCGATAGCCCGACCAGGGACTTCCACGGGCGCCACGAGCCCCACCAAGCGCGATCGTGGTGAGAAACGAGATGGACGGAGGTCATGCATGGGCAATACCGACGTGAGCAGTAAGACCTCGGCCAGGACCCCGGGAGTCGTCGACATGAGGCTCGAGGTCGTCGTTGTTCCTGTGACTGACGTCGATCGGGCAAAGCGCTTCTACCAGGCGCTCGGCTGGCGGCAGGATGCCGACTTCACATCGGGTGAGGGTTTCCGAGTCGTCCAAATGACGCCACCCGGTTCGCCTTGTTCGGTCATCTTCGGTACAGGAATCACGACAGTCGAGCCAGGGTCAGCCGAGAGCCTCGTCCTGGTCGTCTACGACGTCGACGCCGCCAGGGGTGACCTTGCGAGCCGAGGCGTCGAGGTGAGCGAGGTGTTCCACGACGTCGGAGGAGTGTTTCATCACGCAGGGACGGAGTGTCGGGCGCCAGGACCTGACCCACAGGGTCACTCGTACGCGTCCTGGGCCTCGTTCAGCGACCCGGACGGCAACGGCTGGCTCCTCCAAGAGATCAAGACCCGGCAGCCTGGTCGGTGACCGGAGGTGCTTCAGAGTCTGACGGATGGACCGAGCCGCTCACTATCCCAACCGAATGGTGATTGAACATGCCACAGAAAGCGACAGAAAGCGACATGTAGAGGAGTTGAACAATGGACATTGCAAGTCTTGCCGACCTGCTGCACGAGACAGCCGAGCACCATGACCATTTCGAGAAGATCGCCCCACCACACAACTGGTGGGATTGGTACGCCCCCTACATGGACGCCCGTGAGCACGGCAGCACACCGGACGAGGCCGCGAATGCGGCCGATCTCTACATGAAGGAGGTCCGACATGTTGTACCCCAATGATTTCGAGCGTCTGTCGGCGCTTTCCGAGCTCGTGACCCGATGGGTACGACAATGGGCGAACCGTTGGCGGTAACCCAACGATCCCCGCAGTCCATCGAAGGGGTGGGCAACCCCTAGGAGGGTATGGACGTGTGTCGATGGACAATTCTGTAGTGCCCGTGCGTTCGATGGTGTTGACTCATTTCATCGTTTCAGAAGATGTCCACCACTGCCCGGCGTTGGCCTTCACTCCTCTCATTGGGCGATCCATGGCGTGGCCCAAAGGCCAGGGCATCGACCAGGGTCTTCCACGGGCGCGAGGGCGCCCCAGCAGCGCGATCGTGATCAGTGGGGCGACGTAGCCCCACAAGAGGAAAGGATGGCAAAGAGTTCGTTCGACAGATGTCCGCAAGTGGGCATCTTGTCCCGTTCTCGCCGTTCCATTCCGCACCAGAGACAAACGTCCAACTCGGGAGATAACGGCCGTGTCAAGAGGTACAGGACCTTCGCTTTGCGAAGCAGAGGGCGAAGCCGAACTACCGACATAGCCGATGTCATCTGCAATGCGATGCGTTGGAAACCATCAAACCAAAGAAAGCAGGAGAGCCATGAGCCCCACCGAAGTAGTCAAGATGAATCTGGAAAACCACATCCTCCCGGTGACTGACGTCGACCGAGCCAAGGGGTTCTACCAGCAACTGGGATGGCGACTCGACGACGACGTTGCGCCGATGGATGGGATTCGCTTTGTCCAGTTCACGCCTCCAGGGTCGCCCGCCTCGATCACGTTCGGCCTAGGGCTCCCAACGGCCTCGCCTGGCTCGATCCAGGGCACTCTCGTCGTCCACGACATCGAAGAGGCCCACGACGGGCTC
>Ga0209839_10000608_pt1 | contig 18137 bp, 19 predicted proteins | sample OrgsoiDNA2013050_FD_185800 | JGI IMG/M metagenome (GOLD analysis project Ga0209839, IMG submission 185800) | Permafrost soil microbial communities from the Arctic, to analyse light accelerated degradation of dissolved organic matter (DOM) -... | ecosystem: Environmental > Terrestrial > Soil >... | reverse complement strand
CGGTGATCACCACCGTTTTTCAGCGGTATGTGCGAAAAAACGGTGGTGATCAAGAAACCCAGCCGATTCGCCCCGGCCGCCGGCCCCCGGCCCCCGGCCCCCGGCCGCCGACCGCCGGCCGCCGCAGCCAGCCGCCGACCGCCGGCCGCCGCGGCCAGCCGCCGCAGCCAGCCAGCCAGCCAGCCAGGCCAAGGCGATCACGAGCTCTGCGACAGCCTCACTGTGACTGGCAGATCCAGGTGATCATGAAATCGCTATCGGGGAATAGCTGCAGCGGGTTATCGCAAATGCTAGCGTAAGTAATTAAACGGACATAAGATAATGCAAATTGAGTAATGCAAATTGCTCTTGGCAATGACTAAGCCCGATCCGCGTGAAGACCAGTGTTGCGTCCTTGTGTTCTTACTGTTGCGTAACGCGACGTCAATGTTCCCGGAACACATCTGGATGGCTGTGACCCGGCGGCCGGTTTGCCAGATTCAAGGGATATCTCACCCCCATCTTGTCTATCTTGGCCAATATGGATTGACCGTTGGGCTCCGCGTGACTGTTTCTCCCGTGGCTGCGGGCCGCTGCCGGAGGCGGCGGCGCGCTCCTGCTCGCCGGGCGATCCAGCTCGCGTCATCCGTTCCGACTTTGGGGGAGATTTGCCATGCCCTTCATGAGAGGCGCAATGGCCGCCCGCCCAGCGCGTACCCGGCCGGTACGGCTGACGCTGTTCGGCCTGCTGATTTTGCCCGTTGTCTCGCTAGTGGCGCTGTGGGGCGTCGCCGCGGGCAGCACGCTCGGCAGCGCCGTCACCGAGCATGTTTACAACACGGTTACCACGAAGATCGGCACCCCCACCCAGACTCTGACGGCCGACCTGACGCAAGAGCAGGCGCAGACCTACATCTGGCTGAGCACCGGCGGCAGATCCCCGGTCGCACCGCTGGATGCCGCCCGGCGGCGCACGGAGATCGTGGTCCCGGAGGCCCGGAGCGCGCTGGAGGCAATCCAGGGCAAGCTACCCCCGGCGGGCGTGCATCCCCTGGCCGTGTTGTTCGCGCAACTGGGCCAGCTCGGCAACATCCGGAGCGCCATCGATTCCGGGAGCATGACCCCATCGACGGCGTTCCAGGCCTACAGCAACGTCATCGATTCCGAATTCCAGTTCTTTTTTCGCGCGCTCCGGGTCCAGGACGCCTCCCTCTATCAGCAGACGATCGGGACCACGGACGCCTCTCGCGCGCTGGTGCAGGCCGGACGAGAGATGGTCCTGGTCGGCGGGGCACTGGCCGCGCGCGGTCAGATGAGCACGGCCAGCCGTCAGCTGTTCGCGAACAGCGTGACTAGCCAGCGCCTCCTGATGGGTGACGCGCAGGTGCTGCTCGACTCCAGCGTCCGTGCCCAGTACGTGCGGGCCTATAGCTTGCCGGCCTCTCAGCGGTTCGTGGCGATGGAGGACCTGATCGCACAGAGCGTCGGCCGCAGCGGGCCGATCCCGGTGAATCCCGCGACCTGGGAGTCGGCCTCGGCAGCGTTCCTGGCCGCCACGCAGAAGGCAGAGACCCAGAACACCGTCTTCCTGGACAACCTGTCTAACCGGCTCAGCAGCAAGCTCGTGACCCAGGCCGTCCTCGCGGGCGGCCTCGGCCTGGTCGCGGTCTTGGCGTCGGTCTTCCTGATGCTGTGGTTCGGCCGCCGGCTCGCTGGCGAGCTCACCGGCCTGCACCACAATGCCCGGAGCATGGCCGAGGACCGGCTGCCCAGCGTCGTCGAGCGGCTCCGCCGCGGCGACGATGTGGACGTGGCCGCGGAGTCGCCGCCGCCCTCGCCGGGCAAGATCACCGAGATCGTCAAGGTGGCGGAGGCGTTCTCCACAGTGCAGCGAACGGCGGTCGAGGCCGCCGTCGGCCAGGCCAACCTGCGCAAGGGCGTCAACCAGGTCTTCCTCAACCTCTCCCTGCGCAACCAGTCGCTGCTGCACCGCCAGCTGGGCATGCTCGACACGATGGAGCGGGCCGCCAGCGATCCCGCGGCGCTGGCCGATCTTTTCCGCCTGGACCACCTCACCACCCGCATGCGCCGGCATGCCGAGGGCCTGATCATCTTGTCCGGGGCGACCCCCGGCCGCGGCTGGCGCGATCCCGTGGCCGCCGTCGACGTGCTGCGCGCCGCTATCGCCGAGGTCGAGGACTACGTCCGGGTCGACGTGATCAGCGAGTCCCGCGACGCGGTCGTCGGCGCCGCGGTGAACGACGTGATTCACCTGATCGCCGAGCTGGTCGAGAACGCCACCGCGTTCTCCCCGCCGAACACCCAGGTCGAGATCAAGGCCGAGGGCGTCGGCAATGGCTTCGCCGTGGAGATCGAGGATCGCGGGCTGGGCCTGTCCGCCGGGGAGATGGCGGAGATCAACGAGCGGCTGGCCAGGCCGCCGGAGTTCGACCTGGCCAACAGCGATCAGCTCGGCCTGTTCGTGGTCGGCCAGCTGGCCGCCCGGCACGGGATCAAGGTCGCCCTGCGCGACTCGCCCTATGGCGGGACTCGGGCCATCGTGCTGCTGCCGCGCAGCATTATCGTGCGGGAAGGGGAGAAGGGCGAGCAGGCCGAGCTGGGCAGCGGCGGTCCGCCAGCGGCCGTGGACTCGCCGGCCGGCCCGGCGCCCGCGCAGGCCACGGCCGTCGTGAATCGGCAGCGTGCGGCGGTCTTCAGCCTCACGGGACGCCACCGGCTGGAATCGTCGCCAGAAGACGAGGCCGCCCCCGAGTTCGCGCAGACGGCGCCTCAGGCCAGGGCGGCGCGCCGGAGCCGGGCGACTGGCGACTCGTGGCAGGAGCCGCCGTGGGAGCAGGCGCCGTGGGAGCAGAACGCCCTGCAGGCGGACCCTCTGCAGGCGGACCTCCCGCAGGCGGACCTCCCGCAGGCGGACCCCCTGCAGGAGAACAGCTGGCAGGAGAGCCCTTCGCAAGAGGACACCTGGGAGCAGGTGCCCCGCCAGCGGGACACTGCGCCCAGGATCACTGCGCCGGACTCGCGGCCCGAGGGGACCTCGGCACGGAAGATCGAGGGCCAGGTGGGCGCCGACCAGGCGGTGATCGGGACGCACCTGGGGCTGCCCGTCCGCGTTCGCCAGGCCAGCCTCGCCCCGCAGCTCCGGGCCAACCCGAGACCTGACTCGCCGGCCTCCTCGGCCGTGGGCGGCCCGGCCGCACGTTCTCCTGAGCAGGCGCGCAACCTGATGGCGGCCCTGCAGAAGGGCTGGGAGCACGGGCGCACCGACGACCTGGATAACCCGATGGGCAATCCCGGTGACTGGCCCGGTGATACCCCCAGCATTGATTCCCCAGGCCAGGGGACGGACTCTAGCGACGGCGAGGCCGGGTAATGGCGGAGGCGAACACCGTGAGCCAGCTGAGCTGGCTACTGGACAATCTCGTGACCCGCGTAGATCCTGTCCACCAGGCGCTCGTCCTGTCCAGGGATGGCCTGGTCGTCGCGGCGTCGAAGGATCTGAGCCGTGCGGACGGCGAGCATCTCGCGGCCCTGACCGCTGGGGTGCAGAGCTTGGCCCGCGGGGCTGGCCGGCATTTTCAGGGCGGCGAGGTCCGGCAGACCATCATCGAGATGGAGGCCGCGTTCCTGTTCATCACGGCGGCCGGGGAAGGCACCTGCCTGGCGGTGCTGGCCTCCGGACAGGCCAACGTTGCTCTCGTCGCCTACGAGATGGCCATGTTGATCAGGCGAATGGGCAAGTACCTGGCCGCTCCGCCCAGATTTCCCGACCGCGAACCAGCCGCGGGGTGACCGGCCATGATCGCCCCGAGAGATAGCTGGCTCGACCGGGCCGCGGGACCGATTGTCCGGCCCTATGCCATGACCAAGGGCCGGACCCTGCCCAGTGAAGGTACGTCCTTCGGCCTGATCGACGTCGTGGTGGCCGCTGACCTGCGACCGCCTGAAGGCTTCCGGCTCAGCCCCGAGCACCGGCAGATCCTGAGCGTGACCCGGCACCCCGTGACCGTCGTGGACCTCGCGTCAGACATCGAGCTCCCGGTGGGGGTGGTCCGCGTGCTCCTCAGCGACCTGGCCGATCACGGGATGCTCCAGGTCCTCCCCGCCCGGCGCGGACCGGTCACCGATACACGCCTGCTAAGGGATGTACTGCATGGACTCCAGGCACTCTGACCAGGCCGCCGATCGCGGCGGCATGCCGGTCACCACGAAGATCCTCATTGCCGGGGGATTCGGGGTGGGCAAGACGACGCTGGTCGCGACGATCAGCGAGATCCGGCCGCTGCGCACCGAGGAAGAACTCAGCGACCGGAGTATCGGCGTCGACGACACGGCCGGCGTGGAGCGCAAGACGACGACCACGGTCGCCATGGACTTCGGCCGGATCAGCTTCCGGTCTGATCTGGTCCTCTACCTGTTCGGGACGCCGGGCCAGGAGCGCTTCTGGTTCATGTGGGACGAGCTGTCCTACGGTGCGCTCGGTGCCGTGATCCTGGCCGACACGCGGCGCCTGGCCGACTGCTTCGCGTCCATTGACTACTTCGAGCGGCACCAGACCCCGTTCGTGGTCGCGGTCAACTGCTTCGACGGGGCTCCGCAGTACCAGACTGAGGATATCCGGATCGCCCTTGCCCTCGATCCCGGCGCGCCCGTGATCCTGTGTGACGCGCGGCAGCGAGACTCCGTGAAGCGGGTGCTCATGACCCTGGTCAAGCACGTGCTCGACCAGGCCACGACCGATGAAGAGCAGCAGGCGACGGCCCTGCCGGCGCGCTTACCAGGAGCCGCTAACCGGCACCCGGGACCCGGCTCAGACAGCAGTCAGCGCACAGGCCGCCGCCGGGCAGCCGGTAGAACAGGCAGCAGGACCGGCGCCGGAACCCCAGCCGGGCGCCAGTGATGTCGAGCTGGCCGGTGCCTCGCAGCTGGCCCATGTCCAGCAGCGCGCTGGCGACCACCGCGGCTTGGCTACGCAGTTCCGGGTGCGCCGAGACCAGCACGCCGAGCGCGCCGGCCATGGCGGAGGCGGCGTTGCCCCACAGCAGGCCGGACGCGAGCAGGCCGCGTAGCGAGCGAGCCAGCGGCTCCAGGTGCGCCTGAACGACCTCCCGGTAACACAGCTCGGCCAGCTGCGCCGGATCGTCCGCCAGCCAGCCGCGCGGCTCGGCGAGAGCCAGCCTGGCCGGGCCGCTGCCGTCGGCCTCGCGGATCTGGAGGCTGGCCAGGTCGGGCACTACGGAGTCGAGCAGGCCGCAGCCGAGCGCCGGGGACCAGAGCCTGGCCGCGTAGCCGAGCTGCTGGATCGAGGCGGCCACGCGCGGCTCCGCATCGGCGAGCTGACCGCCGCCCCGGGCGGGGAGCGGATCTGATCCCGGCCGGTAGCGGTCGGCGGCCGGCCGCCAGCCCGCCGCGGTGGCGTCCGCGCCGAGGGCAAAGAACGGGCCGATGGCCGCCGCGGTGGCCATCGCATGACGGACGCGCAGCGGGCTTGCCGGACGGGCCGGCGTGGCTGGCTCAGGCGGGCCGTCGCGGCTCAGCATCGCCCCATTGTCGTGGACTTGCGATGAACGATGGCCGGACGGGGTAGCCGCTGGCGGATGTCTTCCGCCGACGGCGGGCGGCCCGCGGCTGATCGCGCGTGATCGATGGGGATGTAGGAAGGTTCGGCGCGCTCAGGATCGGCGGTAGCCGGCGGCGGCCTCGATGACGGCGCCGGTGACCAGGAGCAGTTCCTCGCTGCCGGGCGGGCCGATCAGCTGCAGGCTGGCCGGGAGCCGGTGCGCGGCGGGGACCGGGAGGGCCAGCGCGGGCAGCCCGGCCAGGTTGATGGGGGCCGCGCAGCGGGTGTGCGGGCCCTTCCCGCCGCCGGCGACCGGCGGCGGGAAGGTGGGGGCGGACGGCATGACCAGCAGCTCCGCGGCGCGGAAGAGCCGGTCGAAGGCGGCCTGCCAGGAGCGCTGGAATTCCCGCGCGTAGCCGGCCTGCTCGGCGGTGACCTCGGCGGCGTCGGCCAGCCGCTGGCGTACCTGGGTGCCGAGCTGCGCGCGGCTGTCCGGATCGGCCATCAGGAAGCCGTCGCAGGCGGTGACTTCCAGGTCCATAAGCGCGTAGGTGGCGCTCAGCGCGTCTTGCCACCCGGCTAGCTCCAGCTCGGCGACGCCGATCTCGCTGCGCGCCAGGGCCTCGTCGACCGCCGCGTCGATGACCGGGTCCGTGCTTACGCCGGCCGGCCGTAGCCGCCCGATGCTGGCCGCTGGCCGGGCGGCTGCCGCGAACCCCGGCTCGAGCAGCGTCATGCCCGTCACCAGGCCGGCCACGTCGGCCGCCATCGGGCCGACGGTGTCCAGGCTCGGGGCCAGCGGCCACACCCCGTCCAGGCTGACGCGGCCGTGGGTGGTCTTCAGTCCCGCGATGCCGCAGTAGGCCGCCGGCACCCGGATCGACCCTCCGGTGTCTGAGCCGTAGGCCACCTCGGCGTCGCCGTCCGCCACCGCGACCGCCGACCCGCTCGACGACCCGCCCGGCAGCAACGTGGCATCCAGCGGGTTCACCGGCGTGCCGAAGTGCTCGTTCAGCCCGGAGGCGCCGTAGGCCAGCTCGTTGAGGTTCGCCTTGCCGACGATGACCGCGCCTGCCGCCCGGGCACCCGCCAGGCAGGCCGCGTCCGCGGCCGCGGGCCCGGCCCGATCGGCAACGGCCCGGCTCCCGGCGGTGGTCGGTATCCCCTGGACATCGATGAGATCCTTAACCGCCAGCCGCAGGCCGCTGCTGCCGCTGCCGCCGTCGAGCCGCGTGATGAAGGTCGCCATGCTCTCAAGGTAACGGTTTCGCGACGAGGGCAGACAGCAGCTCAGCCCTCGGTGCGAAGGGCTGCCAGGTGCGGATCGTCTCGCCAGGCGGGCATGGCGGCCAGGTGGATCTGGCCGCGGCTGCGGCGAGAGCATCGGGGTATCGTTGCTAAGTTCCGGTCATGGACCAACGGGGGTGGCGGCGACCGCGGGGGTGGCGCGCCGTGGCCGCGGCCGCGGCCGTCGGCGTGGTGATCGCCGCCGTCATCGTCACGGTGTCCGTGACCAGCCGGGCCGCCCCGATCAGCGCGCGGAACCTGATGATCAGCGTGCTGGACGGGCCGCGGGACAACCAGCGCGTCCGGCTTGACGCGACGTTCTTCACTCCGGCGGGTGCCGGCCGGGTGCCGGCCGTCCTGCTGGCGCACGGCTTCGGCGGGACCAAGAACTCGGTCCGTGCGCAGGCCGAGCAGCTCGCTAGAGCCGGGTTCGCCGTCCTCACCTGGTCCGCGCGGGGCTTCGGCCGGTCGACGGGCCAGATCGCGCTCGATTCGCCCGACTACGAGGTCAAGGATGTCGAGCAGCTGGTGAGCTGGCTGGCCCGCCAGCCGCGGGTGCGTCTCGATCATCCCGGCGACCCGCGGGTTGGCATCGCGGGCGCCTCCTACGGCGGCGCGATCGCGCTGCTGGCCGCCGCCTACGACCACCGGATCGACGCCATCGTCCCGCAGATCACCTGGAACAACCTCGCGACGGCGCTGTTCCCGAACGCGGCCGGCGGCGGCCCCGCCGGCGGAGTTTTCAAAAGGCAGTGGGCCGGCCTGCTGTTCGCTCAGGGTTCCGTCGGCCTGGGCGGCTCGCTGGCCGGCCAGATCGCGGGCGCGAGCGGGGGGGCTAGCGGGGCTGCCAGCAGCGCGGCCGGGGCGTGCGGCCGCTTCCTGCCGCAGATCTGCGCCATCTACCAGCGCGCCGCGACGCTCGGCCGGGCGACGCCCCAGGCCGTTGCCACCCTGCTGCGCTCCAGTCCGGCCAGCGTGCAGAACCGGCTTGACGTGCCCACCCTGCTCATCCAGGGCGAGCACGACTCGCTGTTCGGGCTGGACCAGGCCAACGCCAACTACCAGGCGATCCGCCGCAACGGCGGGCCGGCCGACATGGTCTGGTTCGCCGGCGGCCACGACGGCGGCAATCAGGAAACAGGCCGCATTGACGCACTAACCGCCGCTTGGTTCCAACGATGGCTCAAGCCGCGGCAGCCCCCCTGGCGGCCGGGGCACTCCGGCGCGCAGGTCGCGACCGGCCAGTCGGGATTCGCGGTTAGCCGCAATCTCGGCTTTGACGCGAGCACCGAACAGGCACAGCTCGGGGTGGCCACGGCGGCGCGGTACCCCGGCCTGGGGGGCACCGCGCGCAGGGTCGTCCGGCTCGCGGGGCCGCCGCAGGCCGTGGTCAACCCGCCCGGCGGTGCGCCGCCATCCTTCTCGTCTTTTCCGGGCCTGTCCGCGGGCGGCGGGCTCACCTTCGACATGCCGGGTCAGAGCGCCGCCTTCACCTCGGCGCCACTGGACCATCCGCTGCAGGTCACCGGCGCGCCGACGGTCCGCATCTCCGTGAGCGGGCCGCCCCGGGCCACGCTGTTCGCCGAGCTCTACGACGTGGATCAGGCCGGCAACGCCACGCTGCCGTTCCAGCTCGCCGCGCCGCTGCGCGTCACCGGTCCGCCAGCGGACGTGACCATCGCACTGCCGGCCATGGACTATCAGTTCGCCGCCGGCCACCGGCTCCGCCTGGTCCTGACGACCACCGACTTCGGCTACGCCACCGCACCCGACCCGGCCACCTACCGGGTTAGCCTGGCCGGACCCGGCGTGAGCCTGCCCGCTGATCCCGCGCTGGCGGTCTCCAGCGGCGGGCTGCCGTGGTGGACCTGGGGCGCGCCGCTGCTGGCCGCACTGGCGGCGGCCCTGCTCCTGGTGACCGGCCGCCGTGAGCGGCGCCGTCGTCGCCGGCGCGACGAGCTGCAGCCCGAACTGGCCGACGTCCCGCTGGACATCTCCGGGCTGACCAAGCGATTCAAGGACGGGCAGCTAGCCATCGACGGGCTGTCGCTGCGGGTGGAGCGGCAGCAGATTCTCGGCCTGCTCGGCCCGAACGGGGCCGGCAAGACGACGACGCTGCGCGCCCTGATGGGACTCATTCACCCGGACGCGGGCGCCATCACGATCTTCGGCCAGCAGGTGCATGCCGGGTCGGCCGCCCTGTCCCGCCTCGGCGCGTTCGTGGAAGGCCCCGGTTTCCTGCCGCATCTGTCCGGCCGGGCCAACCTGGAGATGTACTGGCGGTCCACCGGCCGCCCGGCCGACGGGTCGCACCTGCCGGATGTCCTGGCGATAGCCGGGCTGGGGTCGGCCATCGACCGGCCCGTGCGCACCTACTCGCGAGGCATGAGCCAGCGGCTGGCGATCGCCCAGGCCATGCTCGGCCTGCCTGACCTGCTCGTGCTCGACGAGCCGATGAACGGCCTCGACCCGCCGCAGATCCGCCAGATGCGAGATGTGCTGACCCAGTACGCCGCCGCGGGCCGGACCGTGATCCTGTCCAGCCACATGCTGGCCGAGGTCGAGCTGACCTGCACCGATGTTGTCATTATGCATCTCGGTCGGCGGATCGCCGCCGGGCCGGTCGGCGAGATCGCCGGGGACGGCGGCGCGGTCGTGATCGGCACGCCAGACCCTGACCGGGCGCGGGCCGTGCTGGCCGGGCTGGATGGCATAGCGGGCGTGGAACCGCACCAGGAGGGCGTCTTGCTGCAGCTGGGTGACGTGCCGGCCTCGGCGGCGGTCGCGGCGCTCGTCGGGGCCGGCGTGGCCGTGGACCGGGTCATGCCGCATCGTCGGCTGGAGGACGCGTTCCTCGCCCTGATCGCCGGTCGCGCCGACGGCGTTGCTGGAGCTAGCGGCGCGGCAGACGGGGGGGCGGCGAACGGAGGCACCTCAAACGGGGGCGCGGCCAACGGCGCGACTGCTCCGGACGGTGGCGAGGCGGACCTGGCGCCGTCCGAGCCGGAGCGGACCCGGTGACCGCCCGAGCCGAACCGGGCCGCGGGCCTGGTGCGCCGACGCCGGACCTGACCGGCGCGCCCGGCTACCGCGCGCGCCGGACCCTGCCCCTGGCCGTCGAGGCGGCCAGGCAGCTCCGGCGGCGGCGCACCCTGGTTTCGTTTGTCATCTTGACCCTGCTGCCCTGGATACTGGTGGGCGCTTTCGAGGTCAGCGGCCCGTCCTCGTCGGCCGGCGCTCCCGGCCTGGTGGCGCAGGCGACCCAGGGCGGCCTGAACTTCACCGCCTTCACGTTCTTCGTCTCTGCCGGCTTCCTCCTGGTGGTGGCCGTGGCGCTGTTCTGCGGCGACACGGTCGCCACGGAGGCGAGCTGGTCGTCGCTGCGGTACCTGCTCGCCGCGCCGGTACCGCGGGCGCGGCTGCTGCGCCAGAAGCTCATCGTGGCGCTCGCGTACTCGGCCGGCGCCATCACCTACCTGACGCTGATGTCCCTGCTGGCCGGCTCGGTGGCGTTCGGCTGGCATGTGCTGCGGCTGCCGGGCACCGGGGTCGAGCTGTCCACCGGGCCCGCGCTCGGACGGATGGCCATCGTGCTCGGCTTTGTGCTGATCAGCGAGCTGGTTGTGGCCGCGCTGGCCTTCCTGCTCTCCGTGCTGACCGACTCGCCCCTCGGCGCGGTCGGCGGGGCCGTCGGCCTGGTCATCGTCAGCAACATCCTCGATGCCGTCACCGCCCTGGGCTCCTGGCGGGAGCTGCTGCCGACGCACTGGCAGTTCGCCTGGCTGGACGTGCTCCAGTCGCAGATCTCCTGGGCCGACATGATCCAGGGCTCGGCCATCTCAGTGTCCTACGCCCTGGTCCTTTTCGCCCTCGCGTTCCGCCGGTTCCGGTCCAAGGACATCGTCTCCTGACCGGCCTCCGTACGGTCATGACTGGGCTGGTGCGCGTCAGGTCGGGGGCATCATCCGCCGCAGCACGTCATCGCGCAGCCAGCCGACATTGACCCCCGCGGCCGTCAGGGCGGTGACCGCCGGATCGTCTGGCTGATCAATGGTTCCGAGCAGCAGGTGTCCCGATGAGACGCCCCGGTGGTCGAGCTTGAGCGCCCTGTGCAATCCAGCCTCCAGCGCCCGCCTGGCGTCTGCCGTCATTCGCATGCCGTCGGTGATCCCGCGCCACTGCCTGCCGCGCTGCCCGGTCTCTGGCGGGCTGGCCTCTCCCTGCGGAAGGTGCGAGCGCAGGTCGGCTGCGTCGGCTCCGGCAGCTGCCAGTGCGTCGGCGGCGACGCCCGGCTCCTCCAGCAGGCCGAGCAGCAGATGCTCACTGCTGATGTCGGGCTGGCCCGCGCGGGTGGCCTCGTCCCTGGCGCGCTCGACGGCGCCCCGCGCGTCCGGACGAAATCGCTCGAACATCGGGCTGTCTCCTCTCACCTGCGGGCGGCGACCTGCCATGACCCATCATGTCGCGGGCTGGCCGTCGAGGGTCTGTTTGCCGTCAACCGCCGGCCGCCACGTCCGGCGGGTCAGCAGGGGTCAGCAGGGTCAGCGGGGGTCAGCGGGGCTATCGTGGGGCTGTGCCGGCATCGCTGGAGGTCAGCGCCCAGGTGCGCGTTCGAGCCACGCCCGAGCGGGTGTGGCAGGTCGCCATGAACTGGTCCCGCCAGGGTGAGTGGATACCCGCCACCGACGTGAGCGGAGGCACCGGGATCGGTGCGCAGGTGGTCGCCCGGACGGCTCTTGGCCGGGTCGGCTTCACCGACACGATGGTCATCACCGAGTGGGATCCGCCGCGGCGCTGCGTGGTCCGGCATACCGGGCGGGTGGTCCGCGGCAGCGGGATCTTCGAGGTGCTGCGCCGGGGTGAGCTCAGCGAGTTCCGCTGGACGGAACTGGTGGAGCTACCGGTGCCCGCGGCGGCGCAGCCTGTCGCGATGCTGCTCGGCAGGTGGACCGTGGTCCCGGCGACGCGCCTGGCCCTGGACTATGCGCTGCGCCGCTTCGCCCGGCTGGTGTGAGAGGCCTGATCTGCGCACCGCCGGCGGTCGCCGATCCGCGTTATGCCGCGACCGCCATCCGCGCCGTCACGTCGTCGCGCAGGTGGCCGACATCGATCCCGGCGTCCGTGAGCACGGCGGCCGCCGGGCAGGTCGGCTGGCCAAGGACCCCGAGCAGCAGATGCCCCGAGGAGATGTGCCGGTGGCCCAGCCGGACCGCCGAGCGCAGCGCCAGTTCCAGCGCGCGCTTGCCGTCCCCCGTCATCCGCTTGCCGTCGGTGACCCCGTGCCGGCCGCGCCGCTGCGCCCGGACTCGATCCAGGGAGCCCGGGCCGAACGCGGCATCGGAGGCCCGCCGCACCGCATCCAGGTCGATGCCGATCGAGGCGAGCGCCCCGGCGTCCAGAGGCGGCGGGCCGTCGGTCTCGCCGCGGGAGATGCGCGAGATGCGCGAGATGCGCGAGCGCAGGTCGGCCGCGTCCGTCCCGGCCGCCGCCAGCGCGTCAGCGGCGACGCCCGGCCCGTTCAGCAGGGCGAGCAGCAGGTGCTCGACGCCGATCGGCTGCCCTCCCATGCTGCTGGCCTCGTCCTTGGCCCGCACGACGGCGTCTCGCGCGTCCTGATCAAATCGCTCGAACATCAGTCTGTCTCCTCGTTTCGCCGGTCTTATACGACTGGGCGGCGTGAGTGCTTCTTGTGCACGGCCTGCTTGCTGACGCCGAGGAAGAAGGCGATCTCCTGCCATGACCAGCCGTGCGCCCGCGCGTTGCCCACCTGCAGGGCCTCCAGCCGCTCGGCGAGTTCACGCAGCGCGCGGGCGGCGCTCAGCCCCTCGGCGGGATCACTGCCGCTGGCGGCCTCGGCCAAGATAGTCTCGTTACCCATGCCGTCAATATAAGTTGACGATACTCAACCTGTCAACCTTTGTTGACGCACGTAAGCTGGACTGCGTGCCGCTGGAATCTATGGGCTTCACCGAGAACGACGAGCGCCGGGCGCTGCGGTCCGCGGTCGCGGACCTGGGCCGCCGGTACGGCTACGCCTACTTCATCGAGCAGGCCCGCAGCGGCGGCCGGCTCACCGAGCTGTGGCGGGAGGCCGGCAAGCTGGGTTTCCTCGGCGTCAACCTGCCCGAGCGCTACGGCGGCGGCGGTGCCGGGCTGTACGAGCTGTCGGTGGTCCTGGAGGAACTGGCGGCCGCGGGCTGCGGCCTGCTGATGATGGTCGTCTCGCCGGCGATCTGCGGCACCATCATCGCTAGATTCGGCACGCAGGCGCAGCAGGAACAGTGGCTGCCCAGGCTGGCCAGCGGGTCGGCCATCATGGCTTTCGGCATCACCGAGCCGGACGCGGGCTCGAACTCGCACCGGCTCAAGACGGTCGCCCGGCGCGAGGGCGACGAGTGGGTGCTGTCCGGCCGGAAGATCTACATCTCCGGAGTGGACGAGGCGGACGCAGTCATGATCGTCGGGCGCACCGCTGACGCCCGGACCGGCAGGCTGCGGCCCGCGCTGTTCGTGGTGCCGACCGACGCGCCCGGCTTCACGTTCCAGCCCATTGAGATGGAACTGGTGACGCCCGAGCGGCAGTTCCTGCTGTTCCTCGACGATGTCCGGCTGCCGGCCGGCGCGCTGATCGGGGAGCCCGACGCGGCGCTGATGCAGCTGTTCGCCGGGCTGAACCCGGAGCGGATCATGGCGTCCGCGATGGCGGTCGGCATCGGCCGGTACGCGCTCGACAAGGCCGTGAGCTACGTCCGCGAGCGCACGGTCTGGGACGTGCCGGTCGGTGCGCACCAGGGCATCGCCCATCCGCTGGCCCAGATCAAGATCGAGCTAGAGCTCGCGAAGCTGATGATGCAGAAGGCCGCGACCCTGCAAGACAGCGGTGACGGCAAGGCGGCTGGCGAGGCGGCCAACATGGCCAAGTACGCGGCGGCGGAGGCCAGCGTGCGGGCCGTCGACCAGGCGGTGCAGTCACTGGGCGGCAATGGCCTGACCAAGGAGTACGGCGTAGCATCGCTGCTGGCCGTCGCACGGACGACGCGCATCGCGCCGGTCAGCCGCGAGATGATTCTCAACTTCGTCGCGCAGAACTCGCTGGGCCTGCCTAAGTCGTACTGAGTCGTACTGAACGGCGAGGGCTTGCCGTTGTCGTAAGGAACGGGGACACCGATGACCGACCGGCTCGTGCAGTACTCGGCTGAGCGGGGCATCGCCCGGATCGCGCTCGACTCGCCGCGCAACCGCAACGCGCTGTCGGCCGCGCTGGTGGCGCAGGTCGAGCAGGCGCTCGCCGAGGCGGCGGCCGACGACGGCGTCCGCGCGGTCGAGCTCACCCACACGGGCTCGACGTTCTGCGCGGGCGCCGACCTCGCGGAGGCCCGGCGGGGTGGCATGGCGACGGGAACGGCGCGGCTGATGGCCCTGCTGCGGCGGATCCTCGCGCTGCCCAAGCCGGTAGTGGCCAGCATCGACGGGCACGTCCGGGCCGGCGGGATGGGACTGGTCGGCGCGTGCGACATTGCGCTGGCCGGACCGGCCTCGACGTTCGCCTTCTCCGAGGTGCGCCTCGGCCTCGCGCCGGCGATCATCTCGCTGACTACCCTGCCGCGGCTGTCCGCGCGGGCCGCGGGCCGCTGCTACCTGACGGGGGAGACCTTCGATGCGCCGGCCGCCGCGGCGATGGGACTGATCACCGAGGCGGTGCCGGACATCGACGCCGGCACCACGGCAGTACTGGACGCGCTGCGGCTGGCATCCCCGCAAGGGCTGGCGGAGACCAAGCCGCTGCTGACCGCGGACGTGCTCGCCAGGTTCGACGCCAGCGGCGCGGCGCTGGCGCAGCAGTCGGCCCGGCTGTTCGCCTCCGCCGACGCCGCCGAGGGAATGGCGGCCTTCCTGGCCAAGCGGCCGCCGTCGTGGGCGGTTTAGCCACCCCGCGTCAGTCAATCCGGCGCGGCCACGGGAGCCTGCGGCCGACAGTTCGCAGGGCTCGGAGGATGATGACGGCATGACTGATACCGCAGCGACGGGGTTTCCGGTAACGACGGCGTTCGAGCTGCCCGGCATGAAAGTCGAGCAGGACCTTGGCCTGGCTTTCGGCCTGATCGTCCGGAGCATGGGGCTGGCCAAGTCCGTGGGCGCCGGGTTCAAGGCCCTCCGACAGGGCGAGGTCCCCCAGTACACCGCGCTGCTGGAGGACAGTCGCCGGCACGCGATCGACCGCCTGGTCGAGAACGCGCGGCTGCTCGGGGCCAACGCCGTGGTGGCCGTGCGCTTCGACTCTTCCGAGCTTGGCCAGCAGCTCACCGAGATCGTGGCCTACGGCACGGCCGTCGTCGTCCGCCCGGCCAGCTAGCGATGCCCGGCGCGCCGCGCGTCCCGGCACGCGAGGCCGACCGGGAGCGGTTCATCGGCCTGCTGCGCGAGCACTACGCCCACGGCCGGCTGGATCACGGGGAGCTAGACCGCCGCGTCGGGATGGTGCTGTCCGCGGAGTTCGCGGACGAGGCGGCCGCGGCGGTCACCGACCTGCCGTCGCTGATCCCGCCCGGCACGCCCGGCCGGGTACGCCGCCGCGGCCACGCGCAGGCGGCGGCGGCGGCCCCTGGCTGGGTGCCGACGCAGGAACGGTTCCGCGACCCGACCTCCAAGGTCATCATGCGAGTCTGGCTCGACCCGGCCGACCAGACCCGCCACTACGTGCCGGAGCCCGACAGCTAACCGCCTGTCGTCTCGTAGTGAGCCGCAGGCTGGTCGCGCAGCAGGTTTTTCTGGATCTTGCCGGTCGAGGTTTTCGGCAGCGCATCGCAGCGGGGTCCCTACCGCTACGGGCTGGGGTGCCCGGTCAGGAACGATTCGATGAGGGAAGCGAAGGGCGTTCCTTCCTGGAACAGGAACCCGTGCCCGGCATCGGGGTAGAGCACCAGCCTTGCCCCGGGGATGAGGCGGGTGAGGGCGTGGTCATTGGCGACCGGGTCGAGCTGGTCGGCGGTGCCGTCGGCGATAAGCGTGGGCACTGAGATCCTGGCGATCTTGCGTCCGGCCGCGTCGGTGCCGTCCCACCAGTCGGCCATGGCGCCCGCCTGAGCCACTTTCGTGAGGGCCGACGGCGCGGCGGCGGCTGGGTATTCCGAGATCGCTGCCGTGAACGCGTCGTGGGCGTTGACCTGATTAGCAGGGAAAAGGCTGCCGGCCTGGCGTGCCGCCTGCGAGGACACCGCGACTGGGCCGGTCCCGGGGAACGTGGCGCACAGCACCAGGCGGCGCACCTGGGCAGGGTGCAGGACCGCCAGGGCCTGGGCGATCATGCCGCCCATCGACCAGCCCAGTACGTCCGGCCTGCCGATGCCGAGGGTGTCCAGGCCCAAGGCGATTCCTCGCCGCAACGCCCGCCAGCCGCCGACAGCCCGTGTCCGCGCAGTCCCGTTCGTGGCCGTGAGGCCAGATATCGCGTCGGCGACCGTGGACCGCTGAGCTAGACATCTCATGTGGCTCATCTCCTCCCTCTGGACAGCTCCCCAGGACTGGAGGTGCGAAGCCCGCGACTGTTCACGGCGGCATGGTCGGCGCGGTCCCGCGACGGGAGGGCGGCGGCCTACTGGCCGGACACGACCGGCAGGGCGAACTGCGGATGACCGACGGCCTGCACGGGCACGTTCAGGACCCGCCGCAGCCGGGCCTCGAGGCTGCGCCGCCCGATTCTGGCCAGCGGCGAGCGCCGGTCGGTCAGCAGGAGCAGCACCCGGTCATAGGAGCCAGCTTCGGCCCGGCGGCGCACCAGGCGATAGGCATCGTCGGTGGCGATGTCGCCGAGCGGTTCCCGCGCAAACGCGCATTCCTGGACGACGGCATCATGATCGAACTCATACTCTTCCAGCAGCATCCTTGGACGCCTGGTCTATGTGTCAGTCACCGCAGAGCAGTTCGCCGTGCCAGGCTTCGCGGCCCTCGCGGACCGCGAACCAGGCGACGGCCAGGGCGGCGACCGGATCGGCCCACCACCAGCCGAATGCCGTGAACAGGACGAGCCCGAGCAGGGTCGTTGCAGCCAGGGTGGCGCACAGGATGGTCTCGGCGGCGTCGGTCAGGACGAGCGGGTTGCGGAGCGCCGACCCGGTGCGCCGCTTGCTCCAGCCCAGCAGCGGCATCACCAGCAGCGAGCTGACGGTCAGGCCGATGCCGGCAGGCGACCGCTCCGGATGCGCCTGGCTGGCCAGGTCGATGACCGAGCCGACCAGGACGTAGGCGGCCAGGACGAAGAACGTGACGGCGATGATCCGCAGCACCCTGCGCTCGGCCCGCTCACTGGCCTGGCCGCCGGGCCGCTCGGCGCGCAGGCGGCTCAGGATCAGGGTGGCGGATATCAGCTCGATAACCGAGTCGAAGCCGAAGCTGGTCAGGGCCAGCGATCCGGCGATGATGCCGGCCGTGACGGCCACGCCTGCCTCGATCAGCATCCACGCGACCGAGAACTGCTCCAGGCGGACGGCCCGGAGGTACAGGCCGGGCGCTGGCTGGGCGGGAGGCGCGCTGGTGATGTCGGTCACCTGGTGCCGCCGTCGATGGTCAGCAGCTCGTCGGGGACGTGGTCGACCTGCAGGGTCGTGTGGTCGAGCGCGAACCGCTCGCACAGGAGCCGCTCCAGCTCGCGGCAGACCTGGTGGCAGTCGGCCGGGGGCCGGACCAGCACGTGCGCGGACAGCGCGGGGAACCCGCTGGTGATCAGCCAGACGTGCACGTCATGGACCGAGGCGACCCCTGGCTGGCTGGTGATGGCCGAGGTGATCTCGCTAGGGGCATACCCCTCGGGTGCTGCCTCCAGCAGGATCTGGCCGGTTTCGCGCAGCAGGCCCCACGCCGCGTGCAGCATGAGCCCGACGACGATCAGGGAGGCGATCGCGTCGGCCCGCTCGAAGCCCGTGACGACGATCACGATCCCCGCGACCAGGGTGCCGATGAAGCCGTACAGGTCGGTGATGATGTGCGCGAAGGCGCCCCGGACGTTGATCGACCCGCGGCTGGCCCTGGCCAGGATCCAGGTGGCGGCGACGTTCACGGCCACGCCCACGGCCGCGACGGCGACCACGATCCCGCCGGTCACCGGCACCGGGCGGATCAGGCGGCTGACCGCCTCGAACGCGACCAGGGCGCTGATGACCAGCAGCGTGATGCCGTTGGCCTGAGCCGACAGCACCTCGGCGCGCTTGAACCCGAACGTCCACACCCCCGACGCAGGCCGCCGGGCCAGCCGGATCGCCAGCAGGCTCGCGCCCAGCGCGCCCGCATCGGTCAGCAT
>Ga0209839_10000607_pt1 | contig 18147 bp, 18 predicted proteins | sample OrgsoiDNA2013050_FD_185800 | JGI IMG/M metagenome (GOLD analysis project Ga0209839, IMG submission 185800) | Permafrost soil microbial communities from the Arctic, to analyse light accelerated degradation of dissolved organic matter (DOM) -... | ecosystem: Environmental > Terrestrial > Soil >... | reverse complement strand
GAGCAGCGGCAGCGGGCCGGGGCGGTTCCGTACGTCCTGTCCCAGCAGCTACTGCTGGCTGGCCTCGCGCGGGACACCGGGGATCCGGACGCGGCCCGCACGGTGGCCAGGGAGGTCGGCCGCTGGGCGCATGCGCTGGGGGTCACGCTCCTGGAATCGCAGGCGGCCGAGATCGCCGGGCCTTGACGTCCGAGGCCGGCTACGCGGTCAGGCCGGCCAGGTCCAGGAGGTCATCGAGGATGCGGTCGAGGGAGCTGACGGTCAGCGAGAGGTGACCCTCGCCTGGGAGCAGGTGGGTGCGGGCGCCGGGAACGTGGGCGGCCAGCCACTGGCCGTGCGCGAACGGGACCATCTTGTCCTGGTCGCCCTGCCAGATGGCGACCGGCGCGGACGCGACGGGTGTATCCCCGGCCGGTTCCCAGCCGAGGGAAAAGCCCCAGTCCTTGACGAACGCCAGGTCATCGTCGCGCCAGCCGGCGATGCCGGTGTTCATCGAGGCTCGCAGGGCGGCGGCGACATAATCGGCGAAGTCCCCGGTGAGCGCGGCCTGGTCGGCGGCGATCACCAGGCCGCCCAGCGCCCGGGCCACCTCGGCCCCGGTGACGGCGCCCACCACGACCGCTTCGGCCTCGAGGAACTTGGTCAGCGCCGCCTCGCCCTGGACGGCGGCACCGAACTCATCGACGTTCTCCTGGCCCATGCCGGCCAGCCAGTCCAGTCCCTCGGCCTGGTAGGGCGCGACCCCGGCGATGGAGGCCGCCGCCAGGCAGCGCCCGGACAGCGCCGCGGCACAGGCCAGCGCGTGCGGTCCGCCGCCGGACCAGCCCATGGTGACGAAGGTGTCCGCGCCGAGCTCATCGAGGATCGCGGCCGTATCCCCGGCCACGTCGACCACCCGGCGGCCGGGGCGCGGCGTGGATCCCTCGTAACCGGGCCGCGCGGCCAGGATGACCCGCAGACCGCGCACCTGAGCCGCCCGGACCGTGGGCGGGTACAGGACAAGCCCGACGGGCGTGCCCTCGTGCAGCACCAGCGGCAAGCCATCGGACGGGCCGGCGATGAGCATGTCGGCCTTTCGCCCGTCGGGCAAGGTGATGCTGCGGCGCTCGGTTTCCAGGGGCCGTTCGGTGTCCATGGACATCAGGCTAGAGGGGCCGGCCTGGGGCCCGGGTCAGCCTCGGGGGCGGGCGAAGCCCCGCTCGGGCGTCACCAGGACGGCGACGCGGCGCTCGTCGGCCATCACCCGGTCGTAGGCGTTGAAATCGTCGTGCTCGCCGCCCGCGGCGGTGAAGATCTCCCGCAGCAGCAGGCGCAACCGTTCCGCGTCCACCCCGGGCATCGGGTCACCGGGTCCGGCCAGCTCGGCCGGCCCTTCGGCCGAGGCCCATTCCCATCCCGACCGGACCACGACCGTGGCGCGCGGCCTGGCCCTCAGGTTGGCCACCCGGTGCGCGTCACCCCGGCTCACCAGGCCGACGACCTGGGCTCCGGTGACAGGATGCGGGAGCACGCCCGCGTTCACCACCGACGACTGGATCGTCCCGTCCGGCCGCAGCGTCGACACCACGCACAGACCGTGATCACCCGCGACCAGCCTGGCGAAATCCTCGAGTCCATCCACCGCTGAAGCCTAACGCGGCCGGCGTTCCCCGGCTGCACCGGCTAATAGGACAGGACGATGCGGTCTTCGACCGGGCGGTAGCCCAGGCGCTGGTACAAGGCATTGCTGGTGGGGTTGGCGAGGTCGGTGTAGAGCACGACCTCCTGGGCGCCGGCGTCGCGCGCGGCCTGGCTGACGGCGGCGGTCGCCGCGCCGGCGTACCCGCGGCCACGAAGCTCCGGGGGCGTGTAGACGGGCCCGACGCGGACCATCCCGGCGACGGCGCGGGTGAGGCCGGCGATCGAAACCGGGGCGCCGCCCGCCTCCCATATGGTGATGCCGCCGTAGCTGAGCCTTTCGTCCACGGCGGCCGCATGATCCTCGTCGGCCAGGTCGCCGACCTCGCGCGCGAACGCGTCGAACCAGGTGATCAGCAGGTCCCGGTCCGGTTCGGCGGCGGGCCGGGCTGATCCTTCTGGCCGGGGATCGGGCGGGATGAGGTCACCGAGCCGGAACAGGCGCATCCGCCGGTGGACCTGCGCGTCGGCCGCGGTACGGTGCCGCCAGGCCGCCGCGAAGGCGTCCGCGGTCTCCTGCTCCGCGTTGATGCCGAGGACGAGGCGCCCGGCCCTCGCGAGCTCGGCGGCGAGCTCAGCCGCGGCCTGGCGGCTCATGGAGGTGAGGAAGACCGGGAACTCCGGCGTGTGCAGGAACGCTCCGCCGACCAGGTCCAGGCCTGCGTCCGGACGCCACCAGCCGAGCAGCGTCCGGGCCGGGCCGGGCGAAGTGCCGAGCGGGGTCGTTGCGGCGGACGGGGCGGTTACTGCCTTAACTCGGAGGTTTTCCGTCACGGTGAGGACGACGCTGTTCCGCGCGGGCTCGGCGCGCAGGAAGTCGCCGGCTTCGGCCAGGAACTCCTCGGCCGCCGTCGTGATAGACCAGGACATGCGTCATAGTTACACGGTATTCTCCGCCCTTCGCATCTGATTTTCGGCGCCTGGTGTGATCCGAGGGTGGACAGGAAGGTGACACCGACGATGCCCGACGAAGCAGCCCTGATGAGCGCGGCCCGCGAATCCGCGGCGACTGCCGGCGCGTTCGGCGCGGATCTGTACCCGCTGCTGGCGCAGGACGGCGCGAACACGGTCTTCTCACCGCTCAGCGTGGCCAGCGCCCTGTGGATGGCCTGGTGCGGGGCCCGCGGCCAGACGGCGGCGGAGCTGGCTCGCGCGCTGCACCTGAACGGATCGGCCGACGCGGCGATGGACGGGCTGCGCTCGGTGTCCGCTCTGCTTGGGGAGACGGTCGCGCGCGGCCTCGTGACGTTCCGGGCCCCGAATACCGCGTGGGTCCAGTCTGGCCTGCCGGTGCGGCCTGAGTTCACTGCCCGGCTGAGCGACGCCGGAGCTAGGTTCGCTGACGCCGACTTCGCCCGCGCGCCCGAGCTGGCCCGGGACGAGATCAATCGCCTGATCGCCGAGCAGACCGAAGGGAAGATCACCGGCCTGCTGCCGCCGGACAGCATCGGGCCGCTGACCAGGCTGGTGCTCGCGAACGCCGTGTACCTGAAGGCGGCGTGGGCTGACCCCTTTCCTGCGGCGCAGACCAGCGACGCGCTGTTCTACCCGGACGGCCCTGATCGGCCGGGCCTGACCGCGCGGATGATGCGCGGCACCGCCGCGCGCGCTTACCTGCGCGGCGACGGATATCAGGCCGTCCTGCTGCCCTACGCCGGCGGCACACTGGCGATGGCGGTGATCGTGCCCGACGGGGCGCTGGCGGCGCTGCGGCCCGCGATCGCCGCCCGCGGCCTGGGCGGCATGCTCGCCGGGACGGCCAGGCACCAGGTCACGCTGGTCATACCGCGGTTCCGGGCGGAGGCCTCGTTCGGCCTCATCCCGGCCTTGCGACAGCTGGGCGTGAACGAGGCGTTCGGCGACGGCGCGGACTTCAGCGGCATCACCGAGGCCGAGCAGTTGCGGATAGGCGCGGTCGCGCACAAGGCCTACATCGACGTCGATGAGCAGGGCACGGAAGCGGCGGCGGCCACCGCGGTGGTCATGGTGGCGGCGGCCGCGCTGCGACCGCTGCCGCCGGTCACGATGGTCGTCGACCGGCCGTTCCTGTTCGCCATCGTCCACACCGCGACCGGCCTGCCGCTGTTTCTCGGCCAGCTGAGCCGCCCGGGTTCCGGCTGATCAGGGCCTCGCTGCCCGAGCACCTGGCGATCATAACCGCGATCACGGAACGGCAGCCGGCCCAGGCGGAGGCAGCGGTACGCCGCCACCTGCACAGCGTCATAGCGGCCCTGCTCGAGGAGGAAGTCCGGTGACGGCAACGCAGTCCATGCTGGTCATCAGCGCACACGCGGCTGATTTCGTCTGGCGGGCCGGGGGTGCGGTCGCGCTAGCCGCCTCGCGCGGTGAACGGGTGAAGGTGCTCTGCCTGACCTACGGCGAGCGCGGTGAGTCGGCCAGCGCCTGGCGTGCGGGCAAGACGCTGGAGGAAATCAAGGCGCTGCGCCGGGCCGAGGCGGAGACCGCCGCGGCCGCGCTCGGCGCGGAGATCGAGTTCCTTGATGCCGGGGACTACCCGCTGCGCGAATCAGACGAGCTCACCGACCGCATCGTCGGCGTGTACCGCGAGGTCAACCCGTCTGTCGTGCTGACCCATCCGCTCGCCGACCCGTACAACGGTGATCATCCCGCGGCCGCGCAGATGGCGTTGCGGGCGCGGGTGCTGGCCCAGGCGATCGGCTACCCGGCCGCCGGGGAGCCGATCGGCGCGCCGCCGGTGTTCCTGTTCGAGCCGCACCAGCCGGAGATGTGCGGCTTCAAGCCGGAGGTCCTGCTCGACATCACGCCGGTCTTCGAGGCCAAGCGCAAGGCGATGGAGTGCATGGCCGCCCAGCAGCACCTGTGGGATTACTACACGGACCTGGCTAAACGGCGCGGCACACAGCTCAAGCGGAATGCCGGGCCCAACCTGGGGCTGCCCCAATCCACCCTGGGCGAGGCCTACATGAGGGTGTTCCCGCACGTCACGGACAGGCTGAGCTGATGCGCAACGTGATCGTCACCGGGGTGGCCCGCGCTGACCTTGCCGTTGTGGACGCCCTCGCCGAGCTCGGCGTGGCCACCGTGCACGAGGCGATCGGCCGGGCCGGGTACCTGGGGCCGGGGCTGCGACCCATCCAGGACGGGAGCCGGGTCGGCGGGACCGCGGTGACCGCGCTGTGCTGGCCGGGCGACAACCTGATGATCCACGCGGCGGCCGAGCAGTGCCAGGCCGGCGACCTGCTGGTGGTGACGACGACGTCGCCGTCAACCGACGGGATGTTCGGCGAGCTGCTGGCGACCTCGCTGGCCGTGCGCGGGGTCCGGGGCCTGGTCATCGAGGCGGGCGTGCGGGACGTGGCCGAACTGCGCGCGATGGGCTTCGGTGTCTGGTCGGCGACGGTGAGCGCCCAGGGCACGGTCAAGGAGACGCCGGGCGCGGTCAACGTTCCGGTATCGGTCGGCGGGCAGATCATCCGGCCCGGCGACGCGATCATCGCCGACGACGACGGCGTGGTGTGCGTGCCGCGCGGCGACGTCAGCCAGGCCCTGGCCGCCGCGCGGGCCCGGGTGGCCAGGGAGGAGCAGATCCGCAAGGCCCTGGCCGGCGGCCAGCTCGGCCTGGACCTGTACGGGCTGCGAGACAAGCTCGCCGCGCGCGGCGTGCAGTACCTGCCGGAAGGAACCCCTGATGGGCTCGGCTGACGGGGTGCGGTGCATGCTGATGCGGGGCGGGACGTCGAAGGGGGCGTACTTCCTGGCCGGGGACCTGCCGGCGGATCCGGCCGAACGGGACGACCTGCTGCTGCGCATCATGGGCAGTCCCGACACCCGGCAGATCGACGGCATCGGCGGGGCGCATCCGCTGACCTCCAAGGTGGCCGTCATCAGTCGTTCTGATCGGGCGGACGCCGACGTTGACTACCTGTTCCTGCAGGTCGGCGTCGATGCGGCCACCGTCTCGGCCCGGCAGAACTGCGGCAACCTGCTGGCCGGCGTGGGCCCGTTCGCGGTCGAGCGGGGCCTGGCGGCCAAGGCGCCGGTCCGGATCCACATGGTCAACTCCGGCAGCGTGGCCACCGCCACCTTCCCCGGGGCGGACGGCACCGTCGACTACGACGGCCAGACCGCGATCGCCGGGGTGCCGGGGACGGCGGCGGCGGTAGTTCTCGCCTTCGACGACGGGCAGCGGAGCGCGGGGACGCAGGGGTTGGCCACCGGCGCCCTGCTGCCGACCGGGCACGTCCGCGATGTCATCGACGGCGTCACCGTGACCTGCGTGGACAACGGCATGCCGGTGGTGGTCGTGGCCGCGTCCGAGCTCGGCCGGACTGGGTACGAGACGGTCGCTGAGCTCGAAGCGGACGCTGAACTCAACCGGCGGGTGCAGGCGCTGCGGCTCGCGGCCGGCGAACTGATGGGCCTGGGCGACGTGTCCGGCACCTCGGTGCCGAAGGTCTCGCTCGTGGCCGCCCCGGCGGCCGGCGGCACGATCTGCACCCGGACGTTCATCCCGGTGCGGGTGCACGATTCGATCGGGGTACTCGGCGCGGTCAGCGTCGCGACCGCGCTGCTGCTTGACGGGGCCGCCGGAGCCGGGCTAGCCGTGGCCAAACCGGGGCAGACGCGTTTCGACATCGAGCACCCCACCGGGCACCTCGAGGTCGAGGTCGAGATCGACACCACTCGCCAGCCGCCCGCGGTGATCCGCGCCGGAGTGGTGCGGACCGCGCGCAAGCTGTTCGACGGCACCGTCTTCCCCCGGAGGTACTCGTGAGGCAGGACCCCGCGGCCACCCGGCCGCCGTTGCACGACGTCGCGCACCTGGGGCACATCGAGCTGCTGACGCCGGAGCCCGAGGCGAGCCTGCGGTTCTTCGTCGACGTGCTCGGGCTGACAGAGAACGGCGGCGAGGGCAACTCAGTCTACCTGCGCACCTGGGACGACTACGAGCATCACACAGTCAAGCTCACCGCGCACGACACCTCGGGCATCCGCCGGGTGGGGCTGCGGGCGTCGAGCCAGCAGGCGCTCGAGGCGCGCGTCCGCGCGATCGAGGCAACCGGGCTGGGCATCAGCTGGAAAGACGGCGACCCTGGTATCGGGCCTGCCTACCTGTTCCGTGATCCGGACGGGCACGAGCTCGAGCTGTACTGGGAGACCGAGTGGTACTCGCCGCCGCAGGAGCTGAAGCCGTCGCTGAAGAACCAGGCTCAGGCCTACCCGGGGCGCGGGGTGTGCGTGCGGCGGCTGGACCACGTGAACTACCTGGCCGCCGACGTCCCGCCCAGCGGCGAGTTCGTCCGCGACGTGCTCGGCGGCCGGGTGACCGAGCAGATCAGGCTCGACGACGGCACCATCTCCGGGCAGTGGCTGCACTTCACCAACAAGGGCTACGACCTGGTGTACACGCGGGACTGGACCGGCAGCACCGGGCGGCTGCACCACGTCGCGTTCGCGCCAGACACGCGGGAGGACATCCTGCGCGCGGCCGACATCTGCCTGGACCGCGGCGTGTTCATCGAGACCGGGCCGCACAAGCACGCGATCCAGCAGACGTTCTTCCTCTACGTCTACGAGCCCGGCGGCAACCGGATCGAGCTGTGCAACCCGGCCGCGCGGCTGGTGCTGGCGCCGGACTGGCGCACGATCACCTGGACCGAAGCCGAGCGCGCCAAAGGCCAGGCCTGGGGGCTGAAAACCATCGAGTCGTTCCACACCCACGGCACGCCGCCGGTGCCGTAGGGCAGAGTAGAGCCATGACGAATCAGCTGGACGGGACCGTCGCCCTGGTGACAGGCGCCTCAAGCGGCATCGGGACGGCGACGGCGGAGGCGCTGGCGGCGCTGGGCGCGACGGTGGCGCTGGCCGCGCGGCGGACCGAGCGGATCACCGAGCTCGCGGGCAAGATCCGGGCCGGCGGCGGGACCGCGCTGGCCATCACCGCGGACGTGACCAGCGAGCCGGAGGCACGGGCCGCGGTGGAGCGGACGGTGGCCGAGCTTGGCCGGCTGGACACGCTGGTCAACAACGCCGGCGTGATGCTCCTCGGGCCCGCGGTGGGCGCGCCGCTCGAGGAGTGGCGCAACATGGTGGACCTCAACCTGTCCGGGCTGCTGTACTGCACCCACGCGGCGCTCCCGCACCTGCTCGACGCGGCCGCCAGCGGCCCGCGACAGGTCGCGGACCTGGTGAACGTGAGCTCGGTGGCCGGCCGGGTGCCACGCAGCGGCAGCGCGGTCTACAACGCCACCAAGCACGGGGTCGGCGCGTTCAGTGAGGCGCTGCGGCAGGAGGTCACCCGGCGGTACCTGCGGGTCAGCGTGATCGAGCCAGGCGCGGTCGACACCGAGCTGGTCAGCCACAACCGGCCGGAAGTCGCCGAACGTCACCACCAGCGGTTCGCGCAGACACAGAAGATGGAGGCGGCCGACATCGCCGAGACGATCGCCTTCGTCGTCACCCGGCCGCGGCACATGTCGATCAACGAGGTGCTGGTGCGGCCCACGGAGCAGGACAACTAGCGCGGGGCGGGCCTTACTGGGGTAGTTGCAGGTCGGGCGGGGTCGGGGTGGTGATGACCGAGAACACCGCGCCCTGATTGTCGGCGACCACGCCAATCCGGCCGTAGGGACTGTCGTGGACGGGGTCCACGATGCTGCCGCCGAGCTCGCCGACCGTGGCCACCGCCGCGTCGGTGTCGTCGACGGCGAAGTAGGCTGACCAGACTGCGGGCGCTCCCTCCGGCGTCCCGTCCGGATACTGGCCGATGCCGCCGACCTCGCGCCCGTCGACCATGAGCATCGCGTACCTGAAGGCGCCCTCGCTCACGTCCTGGTAGTCGTAGCCGAAGACGGCGCGGTAGAAGGCCTTGCTCGCGTCGTAGTCCCGGCTCAGATGCTCGTTCCAGGTCAGCGAGCCGGTCTCGTTGGCCAGGCCGATCCCGGTCGCCGTCCCGCCCTGCCACAGGCCGAAGATGGCTCCGGCCGTATCGACAGCCAGGGCCATCCGGCCGGAATCGGTGACATCGGCCGGCTCGACCAGCAGCTGGCCGCCCGCCGCCTTGATCGCGGCGGCGACCGCGTCCGCGTCGTCGGCGGCCAGGTACGTGGTCCAGGTCGGCAGCGCGCCGGGCGGACCGAAGTTCGGGCTGAGGCCCGCGACGATCCGGCCGTTCTTGTGGCAGATCGAGTAGCCGCCCGTCTCCGGGCCGCCCGACTCGATGTCCCAGCCGAACAAGGCCTGGTAGAAGGCGATCGCCTTCGGCACGTCGCCGACAGTAACGTCGGCCCAGCACGGTGTGCCAGCCAGCCACGGCGTGTCACGCGTTACCATTCGCGCACCTCCCAGCCGCCTTCTCGTTGCCGATGACGCTAACACAGGGCGAGTCGGGCCTGCCCCCTACACTGGGCCTTCATGTACGCCAAGACCAGGCCGACAGCGGGAAGCCTGACGCCGAAGCAAAAGCGGATCTTCGCCATCACCGGCATCGTGGTCATCCTGCTGCTCGGCGGCCTGGGCGTGTGGGGGGCGCTGGCCCATGACACCTACGGCGCGTCGGCTAACGGCTGCGTGAACGTCATCCTGCCGAGCTCCACCGGCGGGTCCACCCTGCACTACTGCGGATCACAGGCGAAAGCGTTCTGCCAGACCGCGTTCCAGGGCACCGACCAGGTCTCACTGCGCGCCCGGCCGCAGTGCGTGCTGGCCGGGCTTGGCCCCCCAAGCTCCGCGAAACCCTAGCGGGGTGCTCGCGTGATCAGGGCAGCGCGCGTGGCTTGGCGGGGGCGCAGGGCAGACTGCGGGCATGACGATCTTTACTGAGCACGAGGGCGTGAATCCCGTCGTCGCGCAGGTGGTGCGGTCCGGCTTCGCCGAATCATGGCACCGCGGGGCGGTGGCCGGACTTGGCGCCGACGGGACTCAGGTGATCAGCGCCGGCCAGACGGACGTGCCGTTCTTTCCCCGGTCGGCGAACAAGCCCTTGCAAGCGGCGGCGATGCTTCGCGGCGGCCTTGAGCTGGACGGTGAGCTGCTGGCGCTGGCCGCGGCGAGCCACTCCGGCGAGGACTTCCACGTAGACGGCGTGCGGAAGATCTTGTCCGGGGCCGGCCTGAGCGAGGATGACCTGCGCTGCCCCGCGGGCTGGCCGCTCGATATCGACACCGCGCGCCGCATGATCCTCCGCGGCGAGGATGAGTCCAGGATCCGGATGAACTGCTCGGGCAAGCACGCGGCCATGCTGGCCACCTGCGTGCTGAACGGCTGGCCGACGGCCGGATACCTGGCGCCGGATCATCCGTTGCAGCTCGCGATCCGGCGAACCGTCGAGGAACTCGCCGGACAGCAGGTGAGCGTGGCCGGCATCGACGGCTGCGGCGCGCCGCTGTTCGCGCTGACGCTGGCCGGGCTGGCCCGCGCGTTCCGGACGCTGGTGCTCTCGGCGGCCAGGACGCCAGAGCGCCGGGTGGCCGACGCCATGCGCAGGTACCCGGAGTGGACCAGCGGGACGGACCGGGACGAACGCAAGCTGATGGACGCGGTGCCTGGCCTGCTGGTCAAGGCGGGCGCCGAGGGCGTCGCCGCGTTCGCGTTCGCGGACGGCAGGTCCGGCGCCGTCAAGATCGACGACGGGATGGCGCGCGGCCGGACGCCGGTCACGGTGGCGGCGCTGCGCCTGCTCGGTGCCGTCGTGCCCGATGAGCTGGCCACCGTTCCCGTCATGGGCGGCGAGGCCGACGTGGGCGCCGTCCGCGCCGTTCTCTAGCGGCCGCCTCGGCGCCGCCGGCTAGCGCGCACGGAGAAAGTGTCAGGGGCGCGCCGTAGGATTGCGCGGTGAGCAAGAAGACACGGTCGCGTCGCAGCGCACCCATCAGCAAGGCAGCCGCGAAAAGGGCTCTGGTCGCCAAGGCCGTGACACCGGCCGGGAAGGAGCTGGCGGCCAGGGCGGCCATCAGCGGTGCGCGGGCGAGCGCCGGAACGGCGAGCGCCGGAACGGCGAGCGCCGGAACGGCGAGCGCGCCTGAACGCAGCGAAGCCAACGAGTTCGTCCAGCGGATACTGTCCAGCCTGTGGGCCGGGGTCGAGTCGGGTGATCCGCTGCGGGCCGAAATCGAGACCTCCACCTGCATGGGGATACCGTACGTGCTGGGCCAGCGGGATCCGGCCGAGATCGAGTCCTTTATCTCCACCGTCCTGGTCGACGGGGCCGTCCGCCGGGAGACGCCCGACGGCGCCGCGCTGCTCCGCGTGCTGATGGCGCTCGGCGCCAAGGGCGTCAAGAAGTCGGCCAGCCAAGCGCTGGCTCAGCTGACCGACATCGGCATCTACCCGCCAGAGTGGGTGACCGAGATCGGGAAGGTGACGCCCGGCCAGGCCTGGCGCCGGTACGACGTGTTCGGCGACGACGAGGCGATCGCGGCGACGTTCGGTTACGGGGAATCCGAGCACGGCGTCGTGGTGCAGGTTGACCTGACCGGCATCCCCATCGCCACCGCGGTCGGCGTGGCCACCAACGCCGGGAACCTGATTGAGGCCATGAGCCACCATGAGGATGAGTTCGATCGTTCCGAGCAGATCAGCCTGGCCGAAGCGCGCCGTCACATGGAAGGGCCGCTGACCCGGTCTGAGCAGGACCCGGACTCGGGCCTGTCCACCGAGACCGTCGCCTACCTGCCCCTCGCCCGGACCCGGATCCGCCGCCTGCCCGCCGAGGACGGCGAGCCGGCGAAGGAGTTCACCGCGGCCGATCGCGCGGCCGCGGTCGAGGACTTCATGAAGAGCCCGCTGGCCGCGGACGCCGTCGCGGCCGACGAGGAATCCACCCGATTCTGGGCTGAGGTGCTGACCGGCTACAGCAGCCGCATTCCCGGCGAGCCGCCGGGCCAGGTCGGGCCCCGCAAGCTCGCGCACATCCTCCTTGGCCACGTGTCCAACACCTTCGTCCTGTCCGCCGCGCAGCGCCAGTATCTCAAGCCCGCGGTGACCGCGTGGACCCACTGGTCCGCCGCGTACCGGGGCCTGGGTGAGGCTGAGACGGCGCGCCTGGTTGAGCATCTCCCCGACATGTTCAGCCGGTTCGACGAGGCCTACGGCCAGCCGGACGCGGCCGCGGTCCGCGGCTACGTCTCCGACCTTGCCACCAGCGACGCCGACGTGTCCTGGCTGGCCCGCAACGTTGGGCGCCGCATGTTCGCCCTGCCGATGCCCGGCCGTCAAAGTGGCCCCAGCCAGCGGAACGTCGGCGACCCGGCTGACCGCCGGGCCCTGACCGAGGCCGAGTTCGGCGGGTGCACTCCGCCGAACGGCATGACCAGCGAGCAGTTCGTGGACGCCGCGTACGGCGTCATCTCCGAACTCTGGCGCGAGGATTCTGACGAGACCTTCCAGGCCGCGAACCGGATGTTCGCCGAGGGCGTCTCGCGGCACGACATCATCCACCGGCTGGCCGGCGCACCCGCCCCGACGAGGGGTTCATCGATCATCCGATGAGTTCTGAGCCGTCGTGCCGTCTCACTTCTGGCGGCGCGTCGTCCGGACGGCTGCGACAGGGACAGGCGACGAAGGAAGGCCCGGGCGATGAGCTACGCGGACGTGAACGGCATCGACCTGTACTACGAGGAGCACGGCTCGGGACAGCCGCTGATCCTGCTGCACGGCGGCCTCGGCATGGGCGAGATGTATGCTCCGATCCTCCCGCTGCTGGCCAAGGAGCGCCGGGTTATCACGGTCGACCTGCAGGCTCATGGTCACACCGCGGACGTGGACCGGCCGCTGCGGTACCAGACCCTGGCCGATGACATCGCCGCCCTCATCGGGCATCTCGGCCTGGCGCAGGCCGACGTGATGGGCTACTCCTTCGGCGGCGCGACCGCCCTGCGCACCGCGATCCAGCATCCGCACCTGGTGCGGCGGCTGGTCCTGGTCTCTGAGCCGTGCCAGCGTGACGGATGGTATCCGGAGAGCGTGGCCGGGATGGAACAGATAGGCTCCCAGCTCGCCGAGCCGCTGAAGCAGTCCCCCATGTACCAGATCTATGCTCAGGTCGCGCCCCGGGTGCAGGACTGGCCGGTGCTGCTCGACAAGACCGGCGACCTGCTGCGGCAGGACTACGACTGGTCGGCGGACGTCGCGGAGATCACCGCCGCCGTGATGCTGGTCTACGCCGACGCTGACGCGGTACGCCCCGAGCACATCGTCCGGTTCTACCAGCTGCTGGGCGGCGGCCTGCGCGACGCGAACTGGGACGGCTCGGCCCGGTCCGTGAACAGGCTCGCCATCCTGCCCGGACACACGCACTACGACGTCTTCGCCTCGCCCGACCTGGCGACCGCGGTCATTCCCTTCCTGGACGCACCGTCGCTCGAGCCGCCGGCCCCGTTCACTCCGTGAGTCGCCCGGGTCCGTTACCGGCTGGGGCGCAGGACGGTTCAGTTCGCGCCGCGGACCGCCCGGGCCAGTGCGTGCGGCGACGGCTCGAGCTGGGCGAACAGGGCCGTCAGCTGGGTGGCCGCGTGCTGCCTGGCCTGCTGCGCCTGCGCCGTCGCCTGCTCATAGACCTGCCGGTAGGCCAGGGCCCAGTGCTGTGCACTCGCGGCCGTGGCATCGGCCGCAGGCCGGACGGACACCGGTGGCGGCCGCCCATCCGTGCCGATCGTGACGCCGTACCTGGACGCGACGTACGCCTCGTCCTGCAGCGCGCTCTGGATCATGGCCAAATCGACGGCGAGGCCGTCGAGGATGCTGGCGGTCTGGCCGATCACCGTTGCCAGCGCTTCGGCGGTGACCGGATCCTGATGCCGGGCGGCGCTCATCTCGGCCGCGAAGCCGAAAAGCGCGCTCGCGAGCGCGTGCAGACCGCCGATGTCTCGGCCCACCCAGTCTTCGGCGGGCATCAGTTGCTGCCCTTGCTCGTCCGGCATCCCGATCATGACGTCCCCACGGGGCCCCGGGGCAGTGCGGATACCGCCCCCTACCCAGGACTACGGCGGTAAGCCGGCCCTGGTTCGATGCCGGGCCTCAGGAACTCACAACGGCCCGCAGCCGGGCCAGGGCCGTGGTGTAGGCATGCTCGGGCGGGCGGGCATAGCCGATCACCAGACCCGCCCGGTCGCCGCCCGGGCCTGGGCCTGGGCCGGCCCGGTAACGTTCCAGGCCGTCGAGGGCCAGGCCCCGTTCGCTGGCCCGGGCGATCATGTCGTGCTCGAGATCCGTCCGGGGAAGATCAAGCACAGCGTGCAGCCCCGCGGCGATGCCGCTGACGTGCGGTCCCTGGCCGCGCTGTCCCTGGCCGTGCGGTCCTCCGCCGGACAGCACGGTGGTGAGGCGATCCCGGCGACGGCGGTAGGCCAGCCGGGCCCGGCGGATCTGCCGGTCGTAGCCACCCGAGGTGATGAACTCGGCCAAGGTGAGCTGGTCAAGCCCGGAGGGTCCGGCGGCAAGCTCGGCCGTCACCGCGTCGAGCAGGCGCGGCGGAACCACCAGCCAGCCGAGCCGCAGGCTCGGGGCCAGGCTCTTGCTGGCCGTGCCGGCGTAGATGACGTGATCGGGCGCGAGCGCCTGCAGCGCGCCGACCGGCTGCCGGTCGTAGCGGAACTCTCCGTCGTAGTCGTCCTCGATCACGATGCCGCCCCACGCGGCCACCTCCCGGCGGCGGCGCGGATGAAGGGTCATGCCCAGCGGGAACTGGTGCGCCGGGGTCAGCAACGCGGCGTCAGCCCCGCTGGCCTCACCGATGACGGCGCCCATCGGGTCAACGGACACCGGCCGCAGGCCAAGGCCCTGCCCGGTGATGATGTCGCGGTGCTCCTGGTGACCGTAGGCCTCCACGGCCAGGGTGGCCGCGCCGGCCGAACGCAGCGCGCGGCAGACGACGGCCAGTCCGTGGCTGAAGCCCGCGCAGATCACGATGCGCCCGGGATCGGCGGTGACGCCCCGCGCCCGGGCCAGGTACCCCGCCAGCGCCGCCCGCAGCTGCGGGAGCCCGCGCGGGTCCGGGTAGCCGAGGAGGTGATCGGGGGTGGCCGCCAGCACCTTGCGGGCCGTCGCGAGCCAGGCGCGGCGCGGGAACGCGGACAGGTCAGGTACCCCAGGACGCAGGTCATAGCGGGACACGGCCGCCTCAGGGCGGCCCATGGCGGCGGCGCCGAAGCCCGGGGCCGGACGCGGCGCGACGGAGGTTCCCGAGCCGGTCTGCGCGGTCAGCCACCCCTCCGCGACGAGCTGGCTGTAGACCTCGGCGACCGTATTGCGGGCGATACCCAGGTCCGCGGCCAGGGCCCGGGAAGACGGCAGCCGCGTGCCGGGGCGCAGGCGCCCGGCCTGGACCGCGCCGCGCAACGCGGTCTCCAGGCCAGCTCTCACCCTGGTCCCGGAAAGGTCCAGGTGGAGGTCGATCCCGCCCATCGTAGCCCGGTCGGGGCCGTCGGGGCTGGCGGCTTCCCCCGCGGCTTTGGCCCAAGTTTCCGGCATAGAACTGGACCTTACCTTGGGCCGTTTACCGGCCTAGCGTGGTGGTCATGACGATCACTCACAACACAGCACAGATTCCGGTCAGGCTCGATTTCGACCGCCTCGCCCCTGTCTTTTCCCGCGCGATGTCACATCTGGACCAGGCCGCGACCAAGGAACTCGACGCCGCCGAGATCGACCCTAGGCTCCGCGAGCTGATCCGGATCCGCGCCTCCCAGCTCAACGGCTGCGCCTACTGCATCGACATGCACACCAAGGACGCGCGCGCGATCGGCGAGACCGAGCAGCGCCTGTACGGGCTGGCCGCCTGGGAGGAAACCCCGTACTTCACCGCCCGCGAGCGCGCCGCGCTGGCCTTTACCGAAGCGGTGACCCGGCTAGCTGATACGCACGTCCCGGCCCAGGCCTACCAGGAGGTGGCTGCCGACTTCAGCCCGCAGGAGATCGCCGCGCTGGTCAGCCTCCTCGTCGCCATCAACGCCTGGAACGCGATCGGCGTCAGCACCCGGGCCTGGGTCCCCGGCTCCTACCAGCCCTAGCGGCGCGCGTTTGCACGTGCTGGAGACCGAGCGCGGCGGGTCCCCCAGATCCACCGACGAGCCCGGATCCGCGTCCTGTCGGCGACGCTCGCCGGGGCGGCTCTGCTGGAAGGAGCTGTCCTCCGGGCTTGGGGTGGGCTTGGGGTCCGGGTGCCGCGGTGCTGGCGCGGGAGCCGGGATGACAAGGGCAGCGCGACAGCGGGCCTGCCCCGGGCGGCCCCGCCGGGCCCGCGGTCCCGGTGTGACGGGACAGCACCTGCGTGCCTGCGGTGCGGCGGGCCGTTAGGCCTCATTAGATCGTGGTGGATCCACCGCCAGGCCTGGATCCACCACGCAGATCCCGGTCATGGCGCCGGGAACGAGGCCGGCGGTGAGGCAGCCGGGACGGACGCGGCCAGCGGCGACGCCAGGGAGCGCCACACGCCGCATCAACACCGGCGCCATCACCTCAGCCGCTACCACCACGGCCCGGCGCCCGCCGCCTGATACCCGGCTCCCTCCACAGGAGCCGCACCCATGGAACATCGGGCCGGTTACAACCGGCCCGATGTTCCATCGGGCCGGCGAGCCGGGCTTCAGCCGCGACTCAGCTGACACAGGTGATGCACGATGATCGGTCCGGCGCGTTGGCCAGCCGGGCTGCCCGCTACCTCGAGCACCTCATCGGCGCCACCATCATGGGGTGAGCGGGGCGGGATTCGGGCGCCAGCTCAGCAGCTGGGGGTGGCTGGGCAGGTCGAGACGGCCGCCGGCCCACAGCAGCGCGGTCCAGGGGTCGGCGCCGGCCAGGTCGGACGGCGCCCGCGGGAACAGGCGGGCCAGGACGCGGCGGCACACATCGCGCGGCGGATCGAGGCTGCGACCGAAGCCCAGCGCCACGTCGTTGCCGTGCAGGAGAGCCTCGTGGCACCCCATCGCGGCGAAACCCTCCGGGTCGGCCATCCCGGCCGGGTGATAGGCCCGGACATGCGCGGGTGACGTGCGGACCATCGAGGCCAGCACGCGGCCGCCGGTCACGGCGAACTCCAGCACCTCCGCCGGGGACGCGTCCTTCTCGGCGGTGGCGATGGCCCGCACGTAACGCGCCGTGGGCTGGACGGCGAGCTGCCAGGCGTAGGACAGCAGGCCATCGCCGATGTGCTCGGCGGTGTGCCAGCAGTCCCACTCCAGCGTGCCGGCCCGGACCGACCAGTCCCGGTCGGTCAGCGGCAGCAGCCCGCTCATCACGCATGAGATCGCAGTGTCAAGGTCATCGGCGGTGACTGTCATGGTGCTTCGAGCCTAGTGACGTGGGGCACGCAGGCCGGATCGTTCGGGAAAAAAGGAGCTCTAGCCGGCCGGGGTGCGGCGGTCAGCGTCGGCGCGGAGCTGAGACTTGACCTCGGTCTTGAGGACCTTGCCGACCTTGGAGCGGGGCAGGTCGGGCCAGACTTCGACCTGCTTGGGGGCCTTGACGCTGCCGAGCCGTTCCTTGACGAAGGAACGCAGGTCGTCCTGCGTCACGGTCTGGCCGGGGCGGAGCTGGACGACCGCGGTGACCCGCTCGCCCCACTTCTCGTCGGGCAATCCGATGACCGCGCAGTCCTGCACGGCGGGATGGGCCAGCAGCACCTGCTCGACCTCGGCGGAGTAGACGTTGAAACCGCCGGTGATGATCATGTCCTTGGCGCGGTCGACGATGAACAGGTAGTTGTCGTCATCGAGGTAGCCGATATCGCCGGTGTGGTGCCATCCGTGCCGGGCGGCTTCCTGCGAGGCCTGCGGGTTCTTGTAGTAGCCCGCCATCACAAGCGGACCGCGGGCGACGATCTCGCCACGCTGGCCCGGGCCGAGCAGGTGACCCTCGTCGTCCATGATCGCGACCAGGGTGAGCGGCGTGGGGCGCCCGGCCGAGGACAGGCGCTCGCGGGCCAGTGATCCGTCGCCGTGAAAATGGTCCTGCGGGGCCAGGGTCGAGATCATCATCGGGGCTTCGGACTGGCCGAACAGCTGGCCCATCACCGGCCCGATCTTCTCCAGTGCCTCCTCCAGGCGGCTCGCGGACATCGGGGCCGCGCCGTACCACAGGCACTGCAGCGAGGACAGGTCCGCGGCGGCCAGGCCGTGATGGTCGAGCAGCATGTAGATCAGGGTCGGCGGCAGGAACGTGTGCGTGATCCGGTGCGAGGTGACCAGCGAGAGGAACCCGGCCAGGTCCGGCTGGCCCATGATGACGACCTGGCCGCCGAGGGTCATGACCGGGAAGCACAGCACCCCGGCCGCATGGGTCAGCGGCGCCAGGGCCAGGTATCGCGGGCGCGGCGAGAACGGGTAGCTCATCAGCGTCAGCGCTGACATCGCCTCGATATTGTGCCCGGTCAGCATCACGCCTTTCGGCCGGCCGGTGGTCCCCCCGGTGCCCACCAGCATGCCGATGTCATCAACGGGTTCGGCCTGCCACGGGCCGGGGATCAGGCCGGCCAGCCACTGATCGAACGAAACG
>Ga0209839_10000606_pt1 | contig 18156 bp, 14 predicted proteins | sample OrgsoiDNA2013050_FD_185800 | JGI IMG/M metagenome (GOLD analysis project Ga0209839, IMG submission 185800) | Permafrost soil microbial communities from the Arctic, to analyse light accelerated degradation of dissolved organic matter (DOM) -... | ecosystem: Environmental > Terrestrial > Soil >... | reverse complement strand
GGACGCGGGAGCTAATTGAGCAGAACTTCTTTGGTCCGCCCGCGCCCGTCTTTCTGGCCCGCGTGGGCAATGTGGTCATCCTCCCTTACAAAAACGAGACCGTGTGGTGGCATGAAGCGGGCAAATTTGATATGCACTTCCTGGGCCACCACGGCGGCCTGACGCCTGAAGAGATGGAGATTCCGCTGCTGGCCCTGCCACTTTAGAAACGCTGCGCGGCTTACTCGTAGCGCAATACCTCCAATGGGCGCACGCGCACGGCTCCCCAGGCGACCAGGGCGGCGGTGAGCATGGCGAGCAGCACCGAGCCGCCGATGAGCAGCAGGGCGATATAGCCGCTGACGCCGAAGACGGAGTGGAAGATGTAGCTGCCGAGCAGGGCCGTTGCTACGACGACCAGGACCATCGCCAGCAGTGCTCCGATGCCACCGACGAGTCCATTCTCGATCAGCACTTCGCTGAGTATCGAGCCACGCGTGTAGCCAACCGACTTGAGAATGCCCAGCTCGCGCCGGCGCTCCAGCATCGCCAGGGCCACGGCATTGGCGATGATAATGATGCCCGCGAGCAGCGAGAGCGAGGCGATCGTGGTCAGCGTCAGCAGGATGTCGTTCAGCAACTGGTTGATAAAGTCCGTCAGGTTCGACAGGCTGAAGACGAAGGCATGGGGCACGGCGTTCCCTATGGCGTCGATGGCGCTGTTGAGCTTGTTGGGATCGATCTTCATGTAGAATATCGATTGCTCGATGCCGCCAGGACTGAGGCCGCGCACAGTGTCACGGGTGCCTAGAATGGGATCAAGACTGCTGCCGAAGCTATTAGTTTTGTAGATGCCTACGACGGTGACGGTCCGGCTGTCCAGGCGATCGATGCTCGCCAACGTGATCGTGTCGCCAATCTTCAGGTGCAGCGGGTCCAGGTTCGCCAGTTGGGAGGAGATCAGGACGTTATCGCTTCCGACATCCTGGGCATTGAGATTGCGCCCACCCGTGATGCTCAGGAAGCGCGTGCTGGGGAACTGGTTATTCCCCACGTCGAAGCCCTCGACGCCGCTCAGGTAATACAGCGTCCCGCTACGCCCCAGCGAGGTCGTTGAGGCATCAGCTTTGGCACCGGTGGGCAGGAGCGCCTGAATTGGCTGGTTGTTTATGGCAATAGGAGCAGTCGAAGCAAGCGTGTGCCGCTGATAACTTGAGAGTCCCGGCAGCGACGAGAGCTTGTTCTGTAACTTCGTGGTATCGTCGCTCGTAGTGATCGAAACGACGTTATAGTCTAGCGAATGAGCGATGAGCGTGTTTACCTGGTCGCGCAGATCCTGTCCCAGCGCCAGAATCAGGCCGATGGTGAAGATGCCCACGAAGAGCGCCAGCATGGTCGTCGTTGTGCGCGCCCGCTGTCGATTGAGGTTGCGCAGCGCCATCTTCGTCACAGCCTTCCACGTGCGCGGCTGCAGCATCACGATCAGGGCTAGCAGGAAGATTACCAGCAGCAGCACTCCCAGCGTGCGCTGCGACAGGTAGACCAGCACCGAGAGCGCGATGCCGATCAGCACGACAGCAAGATAGGCGAAGCTGAAGCCCTCCGGCACCGGCAGCTTACTGAGGATCAGGATAACCAGCCCAAAGAACAGGCTGAGCAGGCCCAGGAAGATAAACGCGCCGTAGACGGAGACCACGCCCAGGAAAATGTCATTATTCAAGATGAAGATCGCCAGTCCGCAGAACAGCACCGAGAGCAGGAGCAGCAGGCCGATGGTCAGCGCAATACTGCCAGCCCCGCGCCCCTCTGGTTGATCGCGAATGACGTTCAGCGGGCGAATATTCGCCGCCTGCACGATTGGCAGGAGGCCAAAGATCAGGGCCGTCACCAGTCCGATGACGACACCACCCGCGATGGTGACGGGATCGAGCGCGAACGGAATGCGCAGGTCAAAGGTCTGCTGCACGAGGTTGCGCACCAGGTAACTGACGCCGATGGCCGCCAGCGCGCCGACGAGGCCACCAACAAGACCCAGCAGGCCCGCCTCCAGACCGAAGAGCAGGTAGAGATCGCCTCGCCGATACCCCGTCGTCTTGAGCATGGCGATCTCGGTCTTGCGCCGCGAGAGCAGAACCTGCATCGTATTGATGATGCCGACACCACCAATGAGCAGGGCCAGCAGACCGGAGATCTCCAGGAACTTGCGGATATTGTCGATCGTCTCCTTCTGCTGCTGCAGAGCGTCCTGCGCCGTCTGCGTCGAAGCGATCGGGAAGGCAGCCTGGATCTTCTTCACCGCCGCGTCGATATGCGCCTGGTCGGCTGCGTTCACGTTGATCGTATCATACAGCAATGTCTGGTGCGGCACCGCAGCCTGGTAGTCATTCAATGAGAGCAGGACGATGCTCCCCGACTGTGCAAATACGCCCGACTCAGCGGCGATAGCGACCAACCTGACGTGAACCGTGTGCTCGCTGCGGTCACTTGAGCTTACAGATATGTCGAAGGTATCGCCGACCTTTTTCTTGTACTGATCGATAAACGACTGGCTGACAATCACCTGGTCGTTCTTGAGCAGAGCGGCAACCGTCCCATCTTTAGGATTGGTAAACGTAGGTGGTGAGACGATCGGGTAATTGTTCGGATCGACGACGCGCACGGTAAACGACTGGCGCGCCGCTACCCGCGCGGCCCTGCCGCTGGTCGAACTCTGAGCGTTAATCACGGCTGTATAGTTGGTGATCGTGCCATTCTTTTTGAGTTTCGCAAAGGTCGCGAGGTCTCCCTGCTTGAAGGGCTGGTTGCGCGAGGTGACGGCGATATCGCCGCCGTTGGCGTCGCGCACGTTGCCATTGAAGGCATTGTTGATCATCAGACCGACCAGTTGCAGGGCAACGATCGCCATGACGCCGACCGCGACACAGAAGATAGCCAGGAGCGTGCGTTGTCCTCCACGCAGCAGCGAACGCGTGGTGTAGTTGAGGTAGAGCGAGGCTTTCAAGGCTGGCGTCTCCCCTCGCTGGTGTCGATGGAAGCGATCAGGCCATCGACGATGCGGATGGCGCGGTCGGCGTGCGAGGCAACGGCGGGATCGTGCGTGGCGATGATAAAGGTCTTGCCCGTGCGCTCGCGCAAGGAGGCAATCAGTTCCAGCACGTTCTCACCATTTTTAGCGTCGAGATTGCCCGTCGGCTCGTCGGCGATGACGATGGCGGGGTCGGTCGAGAGGGCGCGCGCAATGGCGACGCGCTGCTGCTCTCCGCCCGAGAGCTGGCTGGGACGATGACCCAGGCGGTGCGAGAGGCCCACCAGTTCGAGCAATTCTCTGGCCCGCGCCGAGGGCGATCCCTTGTGGCGACCCACGTAGAGCGGCACCTCTACATTCTCCTGCGCGGTAAGCGTGGGAATCAGGTTGTACGCCTGGAAGACCATGCCGATCTTGCTGTTGCGCACAGCGGCCAGCTGCCCCTCACTCATCTTCGTAATATTCACGTCGTCGATCAAGACCTGTCCGCTGGTGGGATTGTCCAAGCCCGCGATGATGCCGAGCAGCGTGCTCTTGCCCGAGCCGGAGGGTCCAATGATCGAGACGAACTCGCCGCTCATAATCTGGAAACTGATGCCCTTGAGAATATCGATACGCTCGCGTCCGAGCGGCAGACTTTTCGTAATCGCACGCACATCCATGATAACGCTGCCCTTAGCGGAAGGCAGGATCGTAGGCCCCTGTATAGTGGTTGTATCGTCCATTGTGACGGTTGTCCCTTGCTTGTTAAAGATAAAGGCAATAATGCGCTTTAACAAAATAAACGCATTTTTGTTAAACTCTAATATCAATTACACGACGCGCTCCCCTCCTCTATCAGGTAGGAGGCAATGAGTTCGTGCGGAACGTTTCAGGTGATGACGCGTGGCACGTAAGCAAACGATTTTTTTGTCTAAGTCACGGTCTCTCTATAAATGTTACGTGTCAGCCAGGAGCGAGTTGTATTTGCGGAGAGAACGCTTGCGCGTTAGCACGATCCCCCATCGTACTAACGCGCAAACCAGGACAAAAGGCGTAAAGCTTCCTTTAGCTCTACTTCTAGTCCTACTTCGCCAGGTGCCGCAATGCATCAATCGAGGGCTGCAGGAAGTAGTCGCCACCCGTGGTAGTGACCCATTGCTGCATCATCGTGATATGCTGCTGCCTGGCTCCGGGCATGTCGAACTCACGCAGAGGACTCTTCTGAGCGATGATGGGATCTTGCCCATCGTCCCCACCAGAACCATCTGGCCGCCCAGGGAAGCCTGCATTATTCACCCAGACCGCCTGCACAAATTCGAACTGTTCGTGGATCGCGTGCTGATAGGCGAGGAAGAGCAGGCCACGATCAGCGTCAGCCGCCGCCGGACTCCCCGCTGGCGCGTTCTCCTGGAAGGACTCACCATACGGGATGCCGCGCCGCAACAGGCGGTGCGTCTGCGTATCAGGCTCGCTCTTGGCTGGATCGAAGCCGCCCCCAGGAACAAGCTCATCGCGTGGGTAGACTTTGCGAATGTGCGCCGAGCGCGGCACGAACTTCCCGTCCGGATCGGCGGCATACTCAAAGTGATTGATGTGACTGTCATCGAGCAAAGAGGAGTCCGCGATTGACGGGTCCTTGAGAGTAGGATCGAAGTTCGCGGGTTCGTCCTTTGTCCGCTCCAACGGCGCGCCGCTCTCGTAGCGCCCGACCAGCTTTGCCCCCATAACGTCGGGAGTAATCCCCTCCTTTACAGCCTGACTGGCGACAAATTCGTGAAACCCCTTCACGTTCTGGCGCAGGCGACGGAACACGAGGTATGATCCATCGCGTATCCAATCCGGACCGGGATCGGGAACGTCATTGTTTGCCCCCTGCTTGCCCGGCTGTTTATGGTAGCCCAGCACGAACTCTCCCGGTTGAATCAAATCCTGACCGGGATGCCCTTGCTCCGGATTCATTGGATCATCCGGCTGGTCCACCCCCAGAATAGCCGGTTGCGAGATGCCGTCCTTGAAGCCAAAGTGCTCGTGCCCGCGCTGATACTTCTCGCGCGTTTTACCTGGCTGTTTGAATAAGAGATGCACACCCTGGTTAAACTTCTGTGTCTGGTGCGAGACCTCGTTATCAAGGTCTTCAGGCGAATCGGATGCTAACAGCATGACTGCATCTACGGTTGTCGACTTAAAAGGTTCGATCCAGTTGGCGGGATCGTTCGCCCCGACATCTCCCACAGTCAATCCTGGGAGAATTGGGAAATCGTGGCGTTCCTTCATCCCGTGTTTGAAGTCGTCGGGAAAACTGTTGAGTTCACCGGCTGCAACTCCCAACGCCTGCAGGCCATGGAATGTAAAGGCGATGTTCATCCAGGTCGCCTTGACGGTTCCTTCCTGGCCGTGGTGATAAGCGGTAATCTGTTTGAACGCCCGGTTGAAGGCGAGTACGTCGCTGCTCGTCGCGACATCATCGATGATGCTGGCAAGCCAGCTACGCGCGGCGTACACATTGGTGAACTTGAGGAAGAGAAATTCCTGGTAATCCTTGTTGAAACCTCCCACAATATTCCCCTGGATATTGCCAAGATGGGATGCAATATCCTTCGCCTCTAAGACCTGAGTTGTTACATCCGCAGCAGCGCTGGTACTGTTAACCGTTTGAGCGCTTGTCTGACTCTGTAAAGTGTCACTCATAAAGTCTTCTCCTGTTTTATCGTGTACCTTGATACATCAACGCATTACATATTTCTTCCCACAGGAAGACGTAGATGGATGGGATTTTTGGGAGTTCTTTGTTGAGAATGCGTTTTCCAGGTAGAGGAACATCAATAAAGAAACATTTTGCTGCTCCAATCCGTGATCTTTTTAGATGAACATTGTCGCATTCCTTAAAGAAGCGGGTGTCGTCGTGAGACAGAAAGGAAATTATCGTGTCAACTGAAGACAACAAGGCGTTGGTCAGGCGCTACTACGAAGAGGTTTTGACCAGGAGAGATCCCCAACTCGTCGATGAGCTTTTCTCACCCGATTATGTGTACCACTTTGCGGATACGCCTCCAGGACTCGCCACAGATCGGGAAGGCTTCAAACAGTTTGTCACTCACTTCCTGAGCGGCTACCCGGATATGCAATTTCACGTTGACGACCAGATAGTCGAGGGCGATAAGGTCACCTCGCACATCACTGCCCAGAGCGGTATTCCGGTTGGGCCGGTTATGTCCATTCCGGCTGATCCTGAAGAGGTTGCGCAGTCCGATACCGTCAAGGGAACCAGCACCGATCGCATCGCCAACGGCAAGATCGCCGAAAGCTGGCTGGACTTCAAGATCCCGAATCCACTACCGCAAGAAGAAGAACTGCCTCCCGAGAACGAGCACAAGCAGTAAGTAGCTTCTTTCCAGAAGCGAGCGAGGCATCAGGAACGGGGTCCTGATGCCTCGCTCACGAATTAGCGTTATTTGTCTAAAACCATACCAGCCAGCGTCGTGCCAATCTTCAGCACATTCGTCCCCTCCAGATTGCTGAGCACGACTACATCGACATTGCTGGCGGGATAGAAGCCGTTGTAGGAGAGATACCCATCGATGCGCCCGAGATGGTAGATGAGCCTGCCCTCAGGCTGCTTAGCAACGAACCAGGCATAGCCATAGCCCAGGTCGGTGGAGAGCGCACAGCCATGAGGCGGACAGGGGATATGCGGCGCGAACATGGCGTTCAATGACAGCTGGGATACAAGTCTGTGCTGAGCCAGCGCCTGGTCCCACGTATAGAGATCTTCCACATCAGAATACAGCGCACCCGCCGCGTAGAAAACCGACATGTCGTAAAATTCTGGCTTGACATAACCCGCGTAGTAGCCGGTGGCGTGCGTGGGCAGGTGGGGATGGCTATCATCGTAGCCCGTGTGCTCCATCTTCAGTGGCGTGAAGATATTCTTCTGCAAGAATGTGGCGTATGACTCACCGCTCACGCGCTCGACGATATATCCAAGGAGAATATAACCCGAGTTGCTATAACTCCACTTTGCGCCAGGAGAAAAATCGAGTGGCCTGTTCTTGAAGCGCGCGATCAGTTGTGCGGGCGTCGTGGGCTGGTTCCAGGTTGCGACAAAATCCGTAAAGTCGGTGTAGTTGGGAATGCCCGAGGTGTGGATGAGCAGGTCGTAGAGCGTGATGGGACGCCAGTCCTGGGGGCAGTTCGCAATGTACATACAGAGTTTATCCTGCACATGTAGCTTGCCACGCTCCTGCAAGATCAATATCGCCAGCGCGGTAAACTGTTTGGTAACGGAGCCGATGCGGAACATGGTCTGCACCGTATTCATAATGTGCGCGTCCCTGTCCGCTGGCCCGTAGCCCTTGCTGAAGACGCTCCCATCATGCGCCACCAGTACGGACCCGGTCAATGCGCCCGTTGCCGCGAGATGGCTGAGATACGCGTCAATCTGAGTTGCGTTGGGAAGCGGCTTCGGAGTGGACGTGGCGACCGGCGCAGTCGCAGCAGCTGAGGTCTTGCCCGTACTGCTCGTGCTGCAACCAGATAGGACAAGAATGAGTAGCAGCAAAATAAGCAAGCCTCGTCGTCCCATAGGTGCTCACACCGCTTCCTGAAATTCCTGCCTGCTAATCATCGTAGCCAGCATGGTGGCGCAAAGCTTCTCAATGCCGTCCTGCACCACTAGAACCTCGCCCTGGCAGACCGTGACAGTGCGGCCCGGCTTGAGCACGTGCCCACGCGCTATGGCGAACTCGCCGCGAGCCGGAGCGAGGAAGTTGACCTTATATTCGATGGTCAGCACCTCGGTATCGGGCGGCATCAAGGTCAGGGCGGCATAGCCGCAGGCGGAGTCGACGACGCTGGTGATCGCGCCCGCGTGAAAATAGCTATGCTGCTGCGTCAGGCCCTCTTTAAATGGCAGCAGAATGTGTACATATCCCGGCTGCACATCCTCCAACGTCGCTCCAAGCAGGTGCATCAGTCCCTGCCGATTAAAGCTCCCACGCACGATCGCGGCAAAATCGTCGTTCAAAGCACGAAATTCGGCCATTGCTCCTCCTCGTTCCAGCTATTCTCTTGAGCATTCGTCCGGTGGCACCACCCGCGCTCACAATCAGGCAGTTTAGTATATCACAGTGTATCTAGATGAGAACTTGTCACCCTTCCTCTTTTATGATAGAGTAAAAGTATAGTAGAGAGCCTACGCTCAAGAAAAAGGAAGAAGTAAATAATTATGCTGTGAGCCCTCATCTTGTTTTCCATTCAACGGTAGTCCCTGATAAAGGTAACAACCTCATGTAGAGAGATACCTTTTAGAGACTTATATCTCGTCAGAGCTACCTGGCTACATTCGCTTATGAAACAAGCACACAGTAGGGGAGATTTGTGCCCCAGCTGTGTATGTAGTGAATGGAGAACCTCCCTCATGTCTTTTAAAAGATATTTCCACCAATCCACTTCCACTGAAGTAGATAGGATTGTTTCTACCCTTGAATCTACTTCGAGCGATCATAGCGATACGAAGAGTACCCTTCAAGATGTATCTGTAGAGTCTCGGTTTCGCGGATGGGCAAGTTTTCTGGCACTCTGGGTCGTCTCAGGAGCAAATTATTTTGCGTATGGAACGATGGGACTGGCCCTGGCCCTCTTCGCTACACATCTGACGCGCTTACCTCTGTTAATCTCAGGAATAGGCTTTGCCCAACTCCTTCCCGCGTTTGTATTGGGCTTGCCTGTTGGTGTCCTGGTAGACCGTTATGATCGACGCTTGATCTTGATTTCAAGCACGGCCTTGCGTGTGGTGACATTTGCTCTTGCCATCGTAGCGGTCCTCATGGGATTCATCTGCTTGCCATTATTGTATGCACTGGCACTTCTTCTGGGTATCACCGAAACAGTGGAGGAACCTGCGCTTGCAGCAGCAGTGCCGATGGTCGTGCCTCAGGCGAATTTAGAACATGCCAACACACTCCTGGTCGGGACGCAAAACATTCTTGGATTGTTGGCCGATCCACTGGGCGCACTTTTTGTCAGTATCAGCATTGTGCTCTCAATGAGCGTCAGCGGCCTCTGTGCGGGAGTCGCGCTTGTTGCGCTCTTCTGCCTACGCGGAACGCTGCATCCTCCATTTCGTAGAAACCGCAGGCATTCTGATAAGGATGTGGAGGCGATGCCCGCAACAGAGGAAACAGAACCTCGTCATTCTACTAGAGGAATGGCTCAGCATCCTCTTGGAGCGGATGTCCTGGATGGTTTGCGTTACCTTTTGAACGAGCGATTGCTCCTGACGATCGCTCTCATGGGTGGAATCATCAACGCTTGTTGGAGTGGATATCTCATCGTCATGGTACTCTACGCAGTTGCACCAGGTCCTCTCGACCTGACCACTCTTGGCTATGGTGCCATGCTGATGCTCATCAGCATTGGCAGCATCGCAGGAACATTCCTGACAATTCCGATCCAACGATGGTTGGGGAGACGTTGGGCAATTGGCCTCAATATCTTTGGCAATGGCTTGATGTTCGCGACTCCAGCCCTGACACATAACCTCTGGCTGATTGGAGGAACTCTGTTCTTAGGAGGTATGGGAAGTCCAATGTGGACCATTACTGCAGCGGCCTTGCAAGGGCGCATTGTACCCCCAGAATTACAGGGTCGTACCAACGCCTCCTACCGCATCCTCTCCATCGGCATGTCAGCCCTTGGGCCCATACTCGGTGGACTCCTTGCCCAGATCTTTGGACTTCCGGCAGCCCTCGCTCTCTTCGGCATTCTAACGTGGCTTCAGTTTATCCCTTTCTTCTGGGTCGTTACAGAACACGCGATGATACATAAAATGTAAAAAGCGAGGTCTCTGAAAAGTTTCAAAGTTAGGAAAGATATATGTGAAGCAGGTTGTGGCAGTGTTTCACCAGTTCTCTCTAGCTCATAGCACAGCCTGCCCCGTGGCCTTTGAGCCTACGACCAGCAGGTAGGCGTCCTCCAGGGTGGGATCGACGGCGACGGCAGAGGCGTGCGGGGAGGTTGCGCTGAGCAGGCGCAGGGTGATCTGGTTGTGATGCGTGACGACGGCGCTGACCTGGTAGAGATTTTGCAGATACATGGCGGCGCTCGCATCGGTTGTTACCGACCAGACGTGGCCCAGGGCATTTTTCAGCAGGGCATCCGGCGTAGTATCGGCCAGAACCCTCCCTTCGTGCAGGATCAGCAGGCGACCGGCGACGGCCTCTACGTCGCTGATGATATGCGTGGAGAGAATAACCAGGCGGTTCACAGTGAGGTTGGCGAGCAAGGTGCGAAAGCGCACGCGCTCCTCTGGATCGAGGCCCGCCGTAGGCTCGTCGACGATCAGCAGTTCGGGATCGTTGAGCAGGGCCTGGGCGATGCCTACGCGCTGCTTCATGCCGCCGGAGTAGGTCTTCAAGCGGCGATTGGCAACGCGTTCGAGGTTGACCAGTTCGATCATCTCGTCGCTGCGCTGGCGCGCGAGACCTCTGGGCAGTCCCTTCATCGCCGCCATATAGCGCAGAAACTGGCGCGCGGTGAACTCGGGATAGAGCCCGAACTCCTGCGGCAAGTAGCCAAGCACGCGGCGCACCTCTTCGCCCTGCGCCTGCGCGTCGTGACCATTCGTATCTCTGCTACGATTATAGAGAACAAAAGGTTCGGTCTGGATGAGCAGGTACCTCCGGGATATGCAAGGCGCGCCGACTATGCTATACTGCACTCGAATCATAATGGTGCAAGGTGCGTTCCGTTTGTGGGACGCTACTATGCTGTTTTGCGAATATATCGCGAGCATATTGTAAAGAGGCGCGTCGTGATCGATTTGTCAAAATCGCGCTCACCCAAATTAGCAGTCATAGGGCATTCTTCAAGCGTATACAAACGTATTATGAACACTATCTAGTGAGAAGGACAGCAAATTATGCGTCGAGGAACTCTCCCATTCCTCCTATTAATTATCCTGCTAGGTCTGGGGGCAGCATACGTCGTCTTCTGGCCCAGCGCGGGTAAAGACGGGAAGCCATTTCTCGGCATCCCTAATAATTTTACCATCCGCAAGGGCCTCGACCTCCAGGGCGGCATCAGCGTCTTGCTTGTTCCCGAAAAGGGACAGGACACATCCGATGCGGTTATGCAGGCCGCGCGCAACCAGATCGAGCAGCGCGTCAATAGCGGCCTCGCCGTGAACGAGCCAAGCATTCGTGTGCAGAACACCGGCGGGACGCCGAGCATCTCCGTTGAGCTGCCAGGCTTTAATAGCGGCAACGAGCAGCAGGCCATCAATACGCTGCTGAAAACAGGCAAGCTCGAGTTCTGGGATACTGGCTCGACCAGCGTGCCACAGAACTCCCCATTCGATCCCAACCAGTTCACATCCACCAATCCGGGCGGCAAACCGCTCTTCACCGGTGCCGATCTCGATCCTAACAGCCTGAGCGTGGGCCAGGATCAGCAGACGGCGGCCTATGTTATCAACTTCTCTATGAAGGGCGCGGCCTTTGGTAAGTTGAGCAGCTATACGGCCAATCATATCGGCAACTACCTTACCATTACGCTCGACCGGGTCGTCGTTTCATCGCCGGTCATTCAGTCGCAGCTCCCCGGTTCGGGACAGATCACCGGGCAGTTTACGCTCGACACAGCAACACAGCTGGTGAACGTTCTGAAATACGGCTCTCTGCCGGTAACGCTACGCATCGAGAGCGAGGAAACGGTCGGGGCCACGCTTGGACAGGATTCCATCAATCGCAGCCTGATGGCCGGTGAGATCGGTATCGCCATCGTTATCCTGTTTATGCTATTGTACTATCGCCTGCCCGGCTTCCTGGCCGACTGCGCCCTCCTCCTCTACGCGATGTTCACCTTCGCCGTCTTTAAACTGATCGGTGTCACGCTGACTCTCGCGGGCATCACAGGCTTCATTCTCTCGATAGGTATGGCGGTGGACGCCAACGTGCTGATCTTCGAACGCGTCAAAGAAGAACTACGCGCTGGACGCCTGCTCTCGTCGGCAATCGATGTGGGCTGGAAGCGCGCCTGGCCCTCTATTCGCGATTCGAACATCTCGACGCTCATCACCTGCGCGGTACTCTACGGCTTCGGCAGCAATTTCGGCGCGACGATTATCGTTGGTTTCGCTAGCACCCTGTTCATCGGCGTCGTGATCAGTATGTTTACCGCCGTCTTCGTCACACGTACCTTCCTGAATCTGCTTATACCAACAGGTGCGATCAACCATCCCGCGTTCTTTGGACTGCCCGCCGGTTCGATTGCTAGCACGTCCCTGGGACGCCGCACGGTATAGAGGAGGATTGTAGTGTTTAATCTGGTTAAATATCGCTACTGGTTCCTGATTATCTCGCTGGTAATCATCGTTCCGGGCTTCATATCGTTTGTGATTCATGGCCTGGATGTCGGTATCGACTTTAAGGGCGGCGCGAACATGGAACTGCGCCCGCAGCAAACGCTCAGTCAGGATGCGCTGACGCGCGCATTGCAACCTATGAAGCTGAACGACCTGCAGGTCGTTACAGGCTCCAATACGACGCTCACCGCCCAGAAGACCATCTGGGTCCGCCTGAATACTCAGGTGGATAAGAATGTCAGTGACTCCATCACCAAAACTATTCAGCAGAAGTATGGCGCGCAGACGACTGCCGTTGCCACTGATATCACGGGTTCGGATGGCAAGACGTTTACGATGGTTGTCCTCAGCGGCTTCCCATCGGTTCCAACAGTGAACGATGTCAAGACGACGCTGAGCAAATTGCCTCCTACGACTCCGCCCGGCAGCAATCCGGTGACGGCAACGCCTACTCCCGCTGCGACGCCTTCAGCTAAAGTGACAACGCCAACGACGAGCAATTCGAGCGCGACCATCCCGGTCAGCGTCGTAGATGTGCAGCAGGGCACGACTACACAGACGCTCAACGTTACGACGACGACGCCGTTGACAACCAGCGACTTCGCGACGGTGCAGGCGAATCTGCTGCAAAAGGGCGGACCCTACGTGCAGCTGGTCTCCAATTCTGAGGTCGGCCCGTCGGTTGCGCAACAGACGACCACGTACGCTATCCTGGCCGTTGTGGCGGCTTCGCTCTTTATCCTGGCGTACATCTGGTTCTCGTTCCGCAAGATTCCAAAGGCCTATCGCTACGGTGCCTGCGCGATTATCGCGATGCTCCACGACGTGCTGGTGGTGGTCGGCGTCTTCTCGATTCTGGGCTGGCTGCTCGGTATCCAGATCGACGCGCTGTTCATCACGGCCCTGCTGACGGTCGTCGGCTTCTCGGTCCATGATACGATCGTGGTCTTTGACCGCATCCGCGAGAACCTGCAGCGCCGCACCTCGGAGTCTTTCGAGGAGGTGGTGAATGCGAGTCTAGTGCAGACGATGGCCCGCTCGCTAAATACCTCGCTGACGGTGCTCTTCACCCTGCTGACGCTGACGCTCTTCACAGGCGCTGGTAGCGTACACAACTTTACGCTGGCCCTGCTGATAGGTATCTTCAGCGGCACCTACTCTTCGATCTTCAACGCCAGTATGCTGCTGGTGATCTGGGAGAAGGGCGAGCTGGGCTTCGATCGCCTGGGCGGTGGTCGTGAACCCGTGCGCCGCGTCGAGCGCGAACGCGAACTCGCCCGCTCACGGGGTTAGCGCCGAAGGCCCCGCTATCTCGGAAGCTTGCTTTCAGAGGTATATGAACAAAGGAGGGAGCGGCCCTGGAGCCGCTCCCTCCTTTGTTATTGGATTGCTGGGGCTTCTCAGGCGGATTTGTAGTATAGCAGGAGGTATTGCAATGTTGACAGGATTAGATCATATCATTATCGGCGTTAACAACCTGGAACACGCTGCACGCGTCTTCAGCGAGAAGTTGGGTCTGGCGGTGAGTGGCGGCGGGACACATCCCACCGGCGGTACGGCCAACCGCATTATCGTTATCGGCGATACTTACCTCGAACTGATCGCTGTGCGCGAACCCGCCGAGGCCCAACGGAGCATGCTCGATCGCCTGGCAAAGGGCGAGGGCTACCTCAATTTCGCGCTCATTAGCGACGATATCGCACAGGATAGCGCGGATATGCACCGGCGCGGCGTCAAGATCGTCGGACCCAACGCGGGCGCGCTGACCAGTGCGGAAGGACGCACGCGGCGCTGGTCGCGTACTAATGTAGAGCGACCAGACCTCGCTCAGCACTATCCGTTCCTCATTCAGCACGATAGCGCAGGTGAAGAGCGCCGCTCCCGCCTCGCCGGTTGGCAGACGCCGCCCGAGCATCCGCTTGGCGCAACGACGGTGCTGAGCGCGACGATCGCCGTGGCGGATCTCGCCGAGGCTACCGAGCGCTTCCAGCATATCTATGGCTTGCAGGCGTCGGACCCGTTCTCCGGCGAGGTCGACGCGTGGGACGCGATGCTGGTCGCATTCTTGCTGCACGGCGATCTGCAGAGCTTCGAGCTTGCCACGCCGCTACCAACGTTCCTCGATCCCTCTGACGCTGCCCAATACATGCCGGAGCCGGGCGCGTTCGCGGCATACCTGCAACGCTTCGGCGAGGGTCTCTGCCGCATCACGCTCGCCGTCGATAGCATGGAGCGCGCGCGGGACTACCTGGACAAGCACAATGTCGTCTACACCTATCGCGAGGAGCGGCATCCGGCCCTGTGGATTCACCCCGACGAGTCCTGTGGCGCGTCACTGGTTCTGCACGAGTTCACGCCCGAGATTCCGCCCAGCATGCCGCTCGACTACGAAGGTATATAAAGTAGGGATGGGGCTGGCCCCCATCCGGCTCCACAAGCGCGATCAGGCCAGGGCAGTGTTCTCAGGGAAGCGGATGGGGGCCAGCCCCATCCCTACTGGCAGCAGAGCTAGGATTCCCGAATGATGAGGCGCATCTTACGCTTGAAGGTCTTCTCGAAGAGATCAGCCTTTTCATAAGCGTGCTCCAGCTCCACATCCAGATCGGCGAGGGGGCGCGCCCAGAGCAGAAGCGTCCAGGTATGCTCATTGCATAAGCCCGGCTCGACGGCCAGACGCAGGACGCGCCCATCGTGATTGAAGTCGAGCGCGTCGGCGATGCGCAGAAGGGCGGCCAGGGACGAGACACGCCTGCGCGCAGTGCGACCGAGGGCGACAAACTCCTTGTGCTCTCTGCTCGGCAACGCGCGCCGATGGTAGCGCGCAATAAGAGCGATCTCGTAACGCTCCTCATCGGTAAAATCGGGCAGCTTCGTCTCGTTAATCAGGCGGAAGGAGTGCTTATGATGGCGGCGGCTCTCCACCATCATCCCAGTATTGTGCAGCAGGGCGGCCCGCTCAAGCAGGCGCTGCGCCCGCACGTCCAGCGCGTGCAGCGGCAGCGTCGCCTCAAATAATTGCGTGGAGAGACGTGTTACCTGGCGCGCATGAGGCCAGTCCTCTACCTGCAAACCTCCGCTAAGATACAATTCCTCGCTCGTGGGATCGGCGTAGTTCCACCAGCTCAGTTCCTCAAGCGAATTCTGGGTCGTCATCTGCAAGTCCCTCCTTCAGGCCACTGACTGCCTGCAAGCACTCGTAAGTATTGAAGCAATCTACCCACCAGGCATCTCGCACAGATAAGATGCACACATACCACACTTTACATTTATATATGCGTCTCCGTCACTGAACATCTCAACGATTGACAATCTCTTAAAAAGAGAAGCCGCTTTATTGCTGGGCAGGGCCAGCCAGAGCATCAAGCAGTTCTTGACGGAAATTTCTCTTATTCAGCCTGTTCCAGTGCTTGCGAAAGGCCGTATACTGGCTGCCGCGACGCTTGTGCAGATCCTGCAAAAGAGCTTCCAGGCCGTGGCGTTCATCGGCGGAGGGCGCGGCGGCAGGATCCAACACATACGCGATCAGGGCAGGGTTGACCAGGAAATCCGCCTTCTTTTTGAGCTGGCGCGCGTGGGCCAATACATATTCATAGCCAGAGCCACCATCCTGCGCCCCCAGGCAGAGCCGCAGCAGCGCGATCACCACATCGCTATCGTGCAGAGAACCCAGCTCCTCCTGTATCTGCTCGACCTCTTTCAAAAGAGGTGCCACCGACTCAGGCAATTCCTCAGCAAATATCTCAAGCGTATAGCGCAGACGCTTGGCCGCGATGCGCATATTATGGAGTTCTCGTATATGATAGGGATTATCGACATAACGCTCCCAGCCGTAGAGCTCGTCGAGGCGCGTCTGGGCAATCAGGCGTGCGTTCTCGCCGGTCGATGCCTGGAGATCCAGGCCTGTCACAGTTCTAGCCTTTGCCATGAGCATTCCCTTTTGCTCGCAGAGATGCCATCTGCTGCGCGAGCGTCTCGTCGTCTAATTTACGCAAAAACGCCTCTAACTTCACCTGGTGCGCCTCGCGATAGGCGCTCAGGCGATCAATCAACCACTGAATACCGGGCCGGGCCTTCTCCTCCTCCCGTTCGAGCCGCTGCTGTAGACCCTCCACCATCACATCGGTATCGCGCGCCTCGCCCAGGATATCGGCGATCTCTTTGACGCGCCGATAGACGCGCCTGAACTGTTTGGCATCGCAGGCGGCCTCATAGGCATCCAGCACGGCGCGCAGGCGGCGCGAGGCGACGCGCATCTTATGCACCGCCTCGATATCCTCGTGCTTGAGCACCTCCTCGCGCCACTCCAACATTTTGTGCGTGCGCTCCAACAGCAGGCGGTAGCCCGTCTGCGCGAAGCTACCGTCTTGCTCCTCGCTCACCTGACTCTCCTCAGCGGGCGCATCATCATCAGCGCCCCCTGCATTCTTTTTCACTCGCTGCAGCCACCTGTCGCCATAGCGCGCATAGGCCAGCAGCGCGCCCTCACGAATACCATGCGTGCTGACGCGGATCTCGCCCAGTTGCAGCCGCAGCATCAGGGCATGAATAATCAACGCCCCCGCTGGCAAAATACGGGCGCGTTTGAGCGGCTGATCGTAGCGCTCGCTGATCGTCTCGGCGTCCAGATCACTCAGGAGCGCCTCACAGCGTACAACCTGTTCATACGTCAGGCGCGTCTCCTGCTCATCCAGACCAATAGCCCGGCGTGCTAAAAGTAGTAACGAATTCGCGCTCCCCCCGGTAGCAATCAGAGCAGGCGGAAGTTCTGGCAGCGGCATACCCGTGAAATAGGTGCTGAGAAAGGTACGCGCCACCTCTTGATCCTCCTGCGTGGACGGATCGGACTGCAAATAGCGATCGTGCAGCCATCCGGAGCCAACGGGGACCGAGGTATGCCAGGTGATACGCTTGCGATTGGCCAGGACCAGCTCCATGCTACCGCCGCCGAGGTCCAGCACGCCGACCAGCGCGGGCGCGTGCGGCTCCCGATAGAGCTCATAGGTTGCGCCGTAGAAGGTGAGCAGCGCCTCCACCTCGCCATCGATGATCAAGATATCCAGCCCCGTCTCGCGTTTGACAGCGGCGAGAAACTGCTGGCTATTGCGCGCCCTGCGGATCGCCTCCGTCGCCACCACTATGAGAGGTGTATTGGTATAGCATGCCGCCAGTTCTTTATAGTTGGTCAGGGTCGCGATCGCATCGTCGCGCTTCTGCGCTGAGATCTCGCCAGTCGCCGTCACACTCTCGCCGATGCGCACCAGTTCCTGCTCATCGGCCAGGATAGCCAGGTCAGCGGGCGCGCACCTGGCTACTACAATATGAATCGTATTGCTCCCGACATCAATCGCGGCGCGCACGGACCCATCCTGCATTTGCATACAAAACTCCAGCTCTAGAGAAGCGTTTCTTTATACATAGAGCACTCCCTGTCCAAAAGCGCATTGTGGTAGTCATAACACGCGCAAAGGGCAGAGTCTGGCCCTCAATGTATCCTTAACGGGGTTGACATTCGTATTATATCACGCTCTACGCCATGAAAAGGATGAGAGGATTTCTGATTGGCGCGGAAATCAACCCCAAAAAAAGGCCACAAAAGGTATTGACAAGCCGCAGGAGATACAGTAATATTAGTTACGTTCCCGAGAGCCGAAGTGGTGAAATGGTAGACACGCAACGTTCAGGGCGTTGTGCCTTAAATGGCATGGGGGTTCGAGTCCCCCTTTCGGCACCCCGTAGCTATACGACGACATCTCAAGCCGCTTCTAGAGCCGCTTGAGATGTTTTTTTGACCACCTCTATGTTCTCCGTT
>Ga0209839_10000605_pt1 | contig 18170 bp, 22 predicted proteins | sample OrgsoiDNA2013050_FD_185800 | JGI IMG/M metagenome (GOLD analysis project Ga0209839, IMG submission 185800) | Permafrost soil microbial communities from the Arctic, to analyse light accelerated degradation of dissolved organic matter (DOM) -... | ecosystem: Environmental > Terrestrial > Soil >... | reverse complement strand
CAATGGCGCTGTGACACCGCCATCGGATCGATCGCGCGCCGCGATGACTGCCATGAAGCCGCCGCACATCACGAGGCAGTGCAGACCACCCAGCGCTCCAACGAGCCACGCACCGATCAGCGCGCCAAAAGGCAAAGTACACGCTCCCCGAGATGCCGTAGCGACTTCTGTTCACTGCCCCGCTTTGCAAGTACACTCGAAGCTGCCTTCTCTTGGATGGATCTCGCGTGCCTGCGCCTCCTCCTGACCCGATGGTCCTTGCCACGCAGCGCCCGATGCCGGCAGCAGCGACAAGCCCAGCTGCGATTTCGATTCGCGAACTGAGACCATGCAGCAATTGCAGCATGCGGGAGTTGTGTCTGCCCATCGGGTTGGACCCCGATGAAATGCGCCAGCTCGACCAGCTTGTGACGAGTCGGGTGCGGCTCAAGAAGGGCGAGACACTTTATCGTGGTGGCGACGCTTTCTCTACGCTGTACGCAATCCGCATGGGTTCCTGCAAGACAACGGTGCTGACCGAGGACGGCCGCGAGCAGGTACCGGGCTACCATATGCCTGGTGATGTGATCGGCATGTATGGCATCGGTACCGAGCTTCATGGCTGCCAAGCCATCGCACTGGAAGATTCGGAATATTGCGTGTTGCCGTTCGACGAGCTCGGCGGCCTTGCGCATAACGTCGCGCCGCTGCAGCGCAACCTCTAGCAGTTTCTGTCGCAGGAGATCTCCCGCGATCACCGTGTCATGCTGCTGCTCGGCAGCATGCGTGCCGAAGAACGGATTGCCGCTTTCCTCCTGAACCTGTCGCAGCCGTATCCGGAGCGCGGGTACTCGTCGACCGAATTCGTGCTGCGCATGACCCGCGAGGAAATCGGCAGTTTTCTGGGGCTGAAGCTCGAGACGGTGAGCCGGCCCTTCTCCAGATTCCAGCAAGAGGGCCTTATCCAAGTAAACGGACGGTCCATCAAGCTTCTCGACATCGTTGCGCTCAAGCAGCTGCTCGGACCGCGCTGCTAATCGCCGCTTGCAGCGATTGCGAAGTTGGCGGGTGGTCATGGATATTTTGACGCGCGCGCGCTCAGGTCGTGGTCCCGTAGCTCGTGGACATCTTTCCTCATAGGGCAACCGGGCGGTCGCGTTGGAGCGTCGAGGGGACAGCGGTCGACCTCAAACGGCGAGCGCGCGAGAAAAACCGTTAGCGACGACGACGCGATACCGAGTCCCCAAAAGCCAAAGAAGCCGAGCGTATAGAACGCCTCGCGCGAGATGCCCAGCGGGTTACCGAAAAGATGGAGATCGAACGGATCGAACAACGTAAAGAAAACCGCTTCGGCCACACCCGCGATCAGGAATGCCGGCCAGGTGACCCACATCAGCCGCTGGGCGAGATTGCCGCGCATTGTTGCCTCCTCTCCGGGACTCATTGCGTCGCCTAGCGCTTACGAATGATCGGCGGTGCCCAGCCGGATTTTCGAGAGCGGCCCGGCGACAGTTGTCGTCGGTAGCCGCCACCCATCGGCTTCCAGTGTCACGATCCAGCGGCCCGGGGTTTGCGCTGGGAGCGCACCGACGTAGTCGCCATCCGCGTCGCGCTTAAGACTGACAATCTCCGGGTGGCCGCCCAGCGCTGGATGCGCGAGCTTAAGCCGCAGGCTCGGCGGAGCATCGGCCAGTCCTTCCATATGCACCCGCACTTCGCCGCCGGCAGCGACGGCAATCATGGCGCCGAGCCGGCGTTCGGGATCCGGCACCGCATGCTTCAGCCGCTGGTTGATCAGCAGTCCCTGCTTGTAATAGTCCTGCGCGACGACACCGTCGTCACTCGTGACCGCCATCCACGCGCTCGCCAACGACGCGATGACAACGATGAATGGTCCAGCCGTCAGCAGCCAAGGCCACGGCTCGCGGTACCAGCGGCGAACGTCATGCTCAACGAGAGACTCAGCGAGGAATGATGAAACTGGATTTCTCATGGCGTATCACCTGGTCGTCATTGACTGCCTGGATGATGAATTCGATCTTGTGCGTACCGGGTTCGAACACACCGTGCTCGTCATGTTGCGTATGCTCGCCCGTGCCACCGGCTGCGTCCTTCGCTTCCCCGTCGAGCGTTACCTGCAACCGCAACGCCAACAATCGCGTCTGCGCCGCGCGCACCGCCACCGGCTGGTCGACGCCGACGACCTTCAGACTCGGCATGCCCTCCGCGCGGATCGTAAATTGGCGCGGTGTCTCGTCGGTGTTCATCAGCTGTACGCGATAGACGTTCTCGATCACGCCGGGGGCCGCTTCACGTGCGAGCGCGCCACGATCGCGTATCACGTCCGCCTTTAATGGGTTCTTCATCGCCAGCGACCCCACAGTCGCGCCGACGATCGCGAGCAACACGGCCGCATAGGCGAGCGTTCGCGGACGGAACACGCGCCGCCACATCGCCTTGGTGTCATAGCCGTGCGCGAGCGCGTTTTCGGTCGTGTAGCGGATCAATCCCGGCGGGTAACCCATCTTGTCCATCACCTGGTTGCAGCCGTCGATACACGCGCCACAGCCGATGCATTCGTATTGCAAGCCGTTGCGGATGTCGATGCCGGTGGGGCATACCTGCACGCAGATGTTGCAATCGATGCAATCGCCAAGCCCCTTGTCACGCGGGTTGACCGCTTTGGAGCGCGAGCCCCGCGGTTCGCCACGGTCACGGTCGTAGGTAATGACCAAGGTGTCGTTATCGAACATCACGCTCTGAAAACGCGCGTACGGGCACATGTACTTGCAGACCTGCTCGCGCATGAAGCCGGCGTTGCCGTAGGTGGCAAAGCCGTAGAAAATGATCCAGAAAGTTTCCCATGGACCGAGCTGCCACGTGATTGCGCGGATACCGAGATCATGGATCGGTGTGAAATAGCCAACGAACGTGTAACCGGTCCATAACGCGATGACGAACCACGCGGTGTGCTTGAGCGCCTTGATGACCATTTTTTCGAGCGACAGCGGCGCTGCGTCGAGGCGGATGCGCGCCAGCCGGTCACCCTCGATCTTGCGCTCGATCCAGGAGAAAATCTCCGTGTAGACGGTCTGTGGACAGGCGTATCCGCACCATAGCCGTCCGGCAACGGCGGTGAACAGGAACAACGAAAGCGCGGACAAGATCAACAGGACGCTGAGGTAGATGACATCCTGGGGCCAGAAGAGGAGGCCAAAGATATAGAACTTGCGCTCGCCCAGATCGAAGAGCAGCGCCTGCCGGCCGTTCCAGCTAAGCCACGGCAAGCCGTAGAAGACCGCCTGCGTCAGAAAAATCAACGCCCAGCGCCATGTGGCGAACCACCCGTACACCGAGCGCGGGTAGATCTTCTTGCGGATCTCGTAGAGCGCGACCTCTTCGGGCGCCGGCTGAATCGGGATCACGACGTGGGGCACGGGACCGTTCAATTGAGGTTGCCTGAAAATACGCGGTGCCAGGTAGCGTCCGGCGCGCCAGCCGTCAGTTCTACTGAGTTCCGACTGTCTTCAGGTTCGACAGCCCCCAGACATAGGCGGTCAACAACTGGATCTTGCCTTCGTCCAACAGATCCTTGTGCGCCGGCATGCGAGTGACCGCGCCGGCAGCGCCGCGACCCTTGCTGATCGTCTCGATGATGGTAGCCTCCGAGCTGCCGTAGAGCCAGATCTGATCGGTCAGGTTCGGCGCGCCGAGCTGCTGGTTGCCCTTGCCCTCCGCGCCATGGCACGCCGCACAGATCTGCATGAACGAGGGCTTGCCGAGCTGCGCGCGTAGCCCGTCGTGCGGAAGCCCGGACAGCGAGCGCACGTAATGCGCCACATTCTTGACACCTTCGTCGCCGAGCACCTGCCCCAACGGCGGCATGATGCCGTTGCGACCGTTGGTGATGCTTTCCTTGATCGTCCGTGGATCGCCGCCGTAGAGCCAGTCGTTGTCTCGGAGGCTGGGAAAACCCTTGCTACCGCCCGCATCGGAACCGTGACATTGCGTGCAGTAGTTGAGGAACAAGCGCTCGCCCATCGCGCGCGCCTGGGCATCGGCCGCGACCTCTTTGATGTCCATCGCCAGATACTTCGCATATAGTGGCTTGGTCTTGTCGTCGACCTCCTTGCGCTCGTTGGCGTACGCGCCGGCCGACGTCCAGCCGAGGACGCCAGGGATTTTGCCCAGGCCAGGATAGAGGACCAGATAGGCCAAGGAGAAAGCGATGGTGAGGTAGAACAGCCACATCCACCACCGCGGAACTGGGTTGTTGTATTCAGCGAGATCCTCGTCCCAGACGTGCCCGGTTGTGCTGGCGGCCCCAATGCCGCTCCCATCGGCGCCAGGAGCCCTTGACGCCGCCTTGACGCGCATCCGACCCATGAGATAGAGCAGCAAGCCGCACGCCCCGATCGACACCAGGGTCAAGATCGCGACATAAAAGCTCCAGAAATCCGATACGAAGTCGCTCATTGCCGTACCTCTTGCCGATTGTCTGGCGACGAGCTATCGACTTCGTCGGGGAGCGCAAACGGTTCCATCGCTGCCTGGTCGAACGCCTGCTTGCGCCGGCTGCTGAACGCCCATGCCATGATGCCGACGAACACCGCAAACGAAATCACCGTGAATACGCTACCGAGTATCGAATAGATCTGCATGGCTACCTCACGTTGCGCAGTACCAGCCCGAGGTTCTGCAGATACGCGATGACAGCGTCTTCCTCGGTCTTATCCTTCAGCTCGTCCGGCGCTTTCGCAATCTCGTCGTCGGTATAGGGAACGCCGACCCGCCGCAGCGCGCGCATTTTGTCCTGAATGTCGTCCGTCGGAAGAGGCGTTTTCGCAAACCACGGATAACCGGGCATGTTCGACTCTGGCACGACGTCGCGCGGATCGTTGAAATGCACGCGATGCCAGTCATCGGAATAACGTCCACCGACTCGGGCAAGATCGGGGCCTGTCCGCTTGCTTCCCCACTGGAACGGATGGTCGTACACCGACTCGCCGGCGACCGAGTAGTGCCCGTAACGCTCGGTCTCAGCGCGAAACGGCCGGATCATTTGCGAGTGGCAGTTGTAGCATCCTTCGCGCAGATACACGTCGCGGCCGGCGAGCTGCAGTGGCGGGTACGGCTTGACTCCGGTCACCGGCTCGGTCGTCGACTTCTGAAAGTAGAGCGGCACGATCTCGACCAGACCGCCTACCGCGACCACCAGGACGATCAGCACGATCATCCAGCCGATGTTCTTCTCGATTATTTCGTGCGTGAATTTCATGGTTACAGGCTCCGTCTCAGGCGGACGCTACCAGACTGGCAGGGACCGTAACGGGAATCGCCGCCTCGACCGCCTTGCTCCCGGCGGCCGTTCGCAGCACGTTGTAGGCCATGATCAACATCCCGACCAGAAACAATGTCCCGCCGAGCAATCGAATCGCGTAAAACGGATAGGTCGCCTTGACGCCTTCGACGAACGCGTAGGTCAGCGTGCCGTCGGGGTTCGTAGCGCGCCACATCAGTCCCTGCATAACACCGGCGATCCACATTGCGGCGATGTACAGCACGACACCGATGGTCGCGATCCAGAAGTGCGCCGTGATTAGCCGAACTGACCACATCTCCACCTTGCCGAACATCCGCGGGATCAGGTAATACATGCTGCCGATCGAGATGAACGCCACCCAGCCTAGCGCGCCCCCATGCACGTGGGCAATGTTCCAGTCCGTGTAGTGCGACAAGGCATTGACGGTCTTGATCGACATCATCGGCCCCTCGAAAGTCGCCATGCCATAGAACGAAAGAGACACGATCAAGAACTTCAGAATCGGATCGGTGCGCAGCTTGTGCCAGGCGCCGGACAGCGTCATGATGCCGTTGATCATGCCGCCCCACGACGGCGCCAGCAGGATCACCGAGAACAGCATGCCGAGCGACTGCGTCCAGTCGGGCAGCGCGGTGTAGTGCAGATGGTGCGGTCCGGCCCACATGTAGGTGAAGATCAGCGCCCAGAAGTGGACAACCGAGAGGCGGTACGAGTAAATCGGTCGGCCCGCCTGCTTGGGCACGAAGTAATACATCATCCCCAAAAATCCGGCGGTCAGCAGGAAACCGACCGCGTTATGGCCGTACCACCACTGCACCATCGCGTCCTGGACGCCGGCGTAGGCCGAATAGGACTTCATCGGCCAGAACGAGACCGGAACTTCCGCGCTGTTGACGATGTGCAGGATCGCGATCGTCAGGATGTAAGAGCCAAAGAACCAATTGGCGACGTAGATGTGTGGCGTCTTGCGCTTGACGATCGTGCCGAAGAATACGACCGCGTACGCGACCCACACGACGGTAATTAGGATGTCGATCGGCCATTCCAGCTCGGCGTATTCCTTGCCGCTGGTAAATCCGAGCGGCAGGGTGATAGCGGCCAGTACGATGACGGCCTGCCAGCCCCAGAACACGAATGCGGCGAGTCCATCGGAGAACAGGCGCACCTGGCAGGTGCGCTGCACGACATACAATGAGCTCGCAAACAGCGCCGAGCCGCCAAACGCAAAGATCACTGCGTTGGTATGCAACGGCCGGAGTCGACCATACGAGAGCCACGGGATGCCATAAGTGAGGTCCGGCCACACGAGTTGCGCGGCGACTATCACGCCGACCAGCATGCCGACGATGCCCCAAACGACCGTCATGATCGAGAACTGGCGAACCACTTTATAATTGAACGTTGCTGCCGTGCTGGTGCTCATACGTCGAGTCTCTTCATTGCCATTGCTCCGCTCGTCGATTACGCCCTCGCATGCTAACGTGGGGTACCCTACGGGAAGTTGATGCAGGTCAAGGCGGAGAGTCGTCGTCGGTCAGTATTCGGTGTGCGGGACCTTCCAGATCATCGAACTGGCCACTACTAACCGACCACCAGAACGCGGCGCCGATCAGGAACACCAGCACAACCGACAGCGGAATCAGTAGATAGAGGATATCCACGCCGCGCCCTTAGTTCGTGGCGACCTTCAATTCGCCGACCGCTGCCCGTGTTGCCGCCGTCGCGGACGTCTGAGCATCACGCAGAAGCCGCAATGCATTGCCAACGACCAGCAATGACGAGACGGACATCCCCAATGCGGCGGCGAGCGGAGTCAAGTGACCGGTCGCGGCGAGCGGAATCGCCACCAGGTTGTAACCGAACGCCCAGACGAGATTCTGCCGGATCACCCGAAACGCCTGCCGCGCGCGGGCGATCGCCTCGGCAATTCGCGGCAGATCGTCACCCAGCACGACGACATCGGCGGTCCACTGCGTTAGCGTCGCGGCGCTGCCGAGCGATAGTGAGACGTTGGCTTGCGCCAGGCTCGGCGCGTCGTTGACGCCGTCGCCGACCATGGCGACGATCGCGCCATCGCGCTGCAGTTCAGCGATGCGCGCGCGCTTGTCCTCAGGTCCCGCATTGCCGCGATAGTCGACGATACCCACGATCTGCGCGATCTGCCGCACGGTCTCGTCGCGATCGCCTGACAGCAACGAAACGTCGATTCCCATTTCTTGCAGCCTAGCGACCAGCGCTTGCGCGCCAGGCCGCAGCGTGTCGCTGAACGAAAGTGACGCGACCCAGCCGGCCTCGTCGCCCAACGCCACCGCGATCGCGTCCGACGCAACGGCAGCTGCCGCCAGCGGTCGGCCGTGCAGCGCAGCGACCCACTCGGGCCGACCCAATCTATAACGTCGGCCTTCGATGACTCCCTCGACGCCGCTGCCGGGTAAAGCGACAACATCATGGGCAGCGAGTACATTTGGTACAGATGGCGCAGCCATCCGCAGTGCTCGCGCGATCGGATGTTCCGAGCCCTGCTCGAGCGTCGCGGCAATTGCGAAGCAAGTCGCACGCGCGGTCCCGTCCAGTGGCTCGACTTCGGTAAGTTGCAGGTGACCGGTGGTCAGCGTCCCCGTCTTGTCAAGGATGAGATGGGTCACCCGCGCCATCGTCTCCAATGCGTCGCCGCGCACCGCCAGGATGTGGCGGCGACCGAGCGTGCCGGCCACGGCAGCGAGTGCGGCCGGGGTCGCCAGCGACAGCGCACACGGACAACTCACGACCAGAACGGCGAACGTCACGGCTAACGCGCGCGCCGGCTCGAGATACCACCACGCGAGTCCCGTCGCCAGAGCAAGCAGCAATAGCGCGGCAACGAACCATCCGGCGACGCGATCCGCAAGCCTTGCCACGCGCGGTCGTTCGCCGGCCGCACGCTCGACCAGTCGGCCCAGTGCGGCTAAGGTCGTCGCCTCGCCTGCCGCGCTCACGCGCACCAGCAGCGGGCTTTCGCGATTAATTGACCCGGCGAGTACGGTGTCGCCGGGCACCTTGCTTCGAGGCCAGCTTTCGCCGGTCAAGACCGCCTCTTCCACGCTGGAATGGCCTTCGACGACTTTGCCGTCAGCGGGAATGGACGCGCCTGTTCCCACGCGGATGCAGTCGCCTGGACGCAGCGCCGCCGCAGCGACGATCTCCGCGGCGAATGAAGCAGGATAGCCAGGCATACACTCCGCGGTATCGGGGACGTTGCGTGCGATGGACTCGATCGCGTCCCCTGCCCGCTGTCGCGCCCGCAGTTCGATGAGGCGAGCGACGAGCAGCAGCGCGACAAACATCGTTACCGAATCGAAATAAACGGCGGCGCCACCGCTGAGCGTCGACCACGCGCTGGCGATGAAGGCACCGCCGACACCAAGCGCGACGGGCACGTCCATACCGAGTCGGCGCAGGCGGATGTCGCGCAGCGCGCCGGCAAAGAACGGCGCCGCGCAATACAGGACCACCGGCAGCGTCAGCATGAGGCTCGCCCAGTCGAGCAGCACCCGATATTCGGGCTCGACACCGTCGCTGCTGATGTAGGCCGGCACGGCTAACATCATCACCTGCATCATCGCGAGCAGCGCCAGCGCGGTGCGGACGAGCAATGCACGGCTCTCACGTCGCGCCAACGCCTCGCGCCGCGCCGGATCGTATGGATAGGCGCGGTATCCAATCGCGGCAACCGCGCGTAGCAGGTCGGAGAGCTTCGCCTGACTCGCGTCCCAGCGCACACGCGCCCGACGTGTCGCGAAGTTGACGCTCACGTCCACGACACCTGGTTGCCGTTGCAGATAGGCTTCGTTAAGCCAGACGCACGCGGCGCAATGGAGGCCTTCGAGCAGCAGTGACACTTCGCGCATCTCGCCATCGCTGTGCGTGATCTGGCCCGCCGCTTCGGCTGCGGCATCATAGCGGTCCCATGCGTCGATGCGCGGGCGCCGCGGCTCGCGAGCTTCGCTACGGCGCGAATAGAAATCGTCGAGTCCCGCGGCGTGTATCACCTGGGCGACGCCCATGCAGCCACCGCAGCAGAAGGACCGATCGACACCGTTTAGGAGAAGATGCCAGCGCGCGCCGTTAGGATTCCGCTCACCGCAGTGAAAGCACACGTCAACGACGTCAAGGCGGTCGCTGGCGCTCGCAGGGGCTTCCATGGTCAGCGGACACCGGCTAGTCGAGCGCCAGCCTGCCAGCCGCGTGTCGGCGCAACCGCCTCAGGCATCTCTGTCGCGCCCTTGCGTGCGTGAACGCGGGTGGCCGTTAGACGGCCCTGCGCTTGCGGGTGCTGACGCCAAACGGCAGGTACGCAGGGCACCACCCAACGAGACCGGTGGCGAGCGGGACCAGGCCGAGCAAACCCCACCAGCGGTTGGAACCCTCGACGGCGAAGATCAGGCTCAAGATGACAAGGCCGGCAATGATGCGCAGCGACCGATCGATGGCACCGACATTAGCTCCCACTTTGTGCTCCGTCCGTGAGTTAAGCGACGCCGCCAGCATAGACGATGGCCGAATGGTAGTCCGTGACCTGGATCAAAGAGTCTGCGTTTGTTGTCGCGAGATTCAACGAACGCGCAAATAGCGCGCATCGTCGAATGTCGCGACCCATCCCGGCCGATACACGACGAGAAGCGTGGTGAGCATCCCGGTTACCGTCGCTTCGCCGAAGGCCAGATAAACGAAATAGGGGAAATACTGTCCGAAGATAACCGTCGCCGGCTGGCCGCCTCCCAGCACGACCGCCACCGAGGCGACAACGCCGGCGGCGATCATGGCCAGCGCCGAGCCGAAGAAGGCGACGAAGAAGATATAGACAAAGAAATTCGCCGGCAGCCATCGTTCGACGACCCGCAGCGCGCCAGCCGCGAATCGAACCACATCGCACAGAAGCCGATGACGCTGCCCGCCCCGCTTAGCCTCATGTCCGCCAATTGCTCATACCCGAGCGGGGTGATGACAACATCCAGAAAGCTGACGTTCGCGCGCGTAGATGGTGACGGCTTGCCTTCGATAATGTCCGTTCGAAGTAGAAATGAAAGGAGGTATTGGAGTTCGTCGGCATTGGCGGTCCATGAAACCGACAGCCATTCTCGGATTGAGTCCGGGTCCGAGAGTTCAAAGTCGAACTCTTGCCCGATATTTGCAGACCGGCGCTCGAGCTCGGATAGGACTTTCATCGCCCGGGCGCTAACCGCCGGCGTTGTTAGCAACCCCAAGCGCTCGACCTCGCGGCTCGAAAGCAAGGCACCTTGATGTTCGCGTACCCACCCACTCGCGTTCGCGATTTGCCGCGCAGTCCACTTGGCATGGTAGCGAACCGTGTAGCCTGATCCTGTGAGGTCGTAGTCCCCGCATCGAGAACAACTGTAATGCGCGACGTCGGCGCCTGCGCTCGACGCCGTCGCCGCGCTCTCGCAAATCGGACACGCTGTCTGGCCCATGCCGGACAGCCTATCCCACTGGGGAAACGACTATTAGTGCAGCATGTTTGGCCCGCAGGCACGGTGACAAACACCTATTCCGTTGTGCTATAGTTATTCTGTGGGTAAGACGACAGATATCGCCACGGCCGCGGCGAAGCTGAAAATCAGCGCAGAGCGCGTCCGAGTCCTGTGTCGACAACGTCGTATCCCTGGCGCCCGGCTCGTCGGGCGGACTTGGTTCGTACCTGAGAATCCGATTGTTCTGCCGGGCGCGCGTGGACCGAAGCTTCGCAAATGACGATCTCGATCGAGATCCAGGAATTTTGGATCAAATGGAACGCCCTGCTCGTCGACCTCAAGGACACGAAGGAGGCGCTCGACCGCGGCGGCGCCAGTCGTTTTTCGATGGCCGAGTTGCAATGGCGAGGAAGCCTATTAATCGGCGAGGCACAGGCTAATTTGGAGAGGCAGTCCGTTCCCGATCAGGCTTACGTCTTGCTGATCGAGCTGCAGGACACTCTTCACTCTTTCGATCCAGCCAGAGGAGTCAAGGCTCAGGAATGAGAATACCGTCGGGAAAGCGGGGACATGACTTTATGCACTCAATTCGAAGGGAAGCATGAGCTTCATCGCAGCACTGGGCGTGGATGCGTTCCCCGCCGTTTTCGGTACCCTGCCGGCTCCGGCCGTGTCGCCCGATGCCTCACCCTCCATCGCGACGGTGAGCGGTCTGGGTAAGGCGTCCCCAGCGGCCGTGGTCACAACCAGTCAGAAGCTCGCCCTGCTCGGCGGCAACTGCGTCATCGCCTGGGAGGGCAACGCCGCGGTCGCGCACAGCGTGATCGCCGAGTTGCGGGGTTTTGCGTCAAAGGCGTCGCTGTCCATGCCGATCATCGACGCCTGCTTCTCCCAGCTCGACGCGGCGGTGAAGGAGGAAGTGAGCTTCGTTGGATGGGTCAAGGAAGGCGAGCTGTTTCGTCAATTCTGGTACCGCGCCGACGTTGCCCAAGGCGAGATGTTCGGCCAGATGAGCGCCGCGGGCTCCGGCGCGACGGATTTCGTCAAGGGGGCTTCCCAGATTTCCGGCGGAATCCTCAATGTTATCGGTGGACTACCCGCGGGCCTCACGCGAGCGGTATCGTCGATGCTATCGGCGAGCTCGCTCATGGCGAGGGCGGAGCTGGCGGCCCAGGGCAATGTGACGAACCCATTTCACGGCGCCTATGAAATTGCCACCTATGTCGGGGACCGATTCGCCAAGCTGGACGACCTGACGTGGGTCTTCTGGACGGCCGGCATCACTGGAGGACAGATCGCGCTGGACGGGCCTCGAGCGATCGTGAAACAGGACTACGCTGGAGACTCGCTGCTCATGCGCGTATTGCAGATACAAGGCGGCGACGGCGCGACCGATCCGCCCATGGTTCAGGAAACGAGGCAGGTGATCCTTCCGTTTGGACAGCAAGCGGACTTTCCGGACGCTGGCGCCATTTCGTGGCCGGCGCCGGAAGCGTCCTTCACCTGCCACGTCGTGCTCGTACGATCGCCGCAGGGTGCCACGATGGTCAATCGAATCGAGTTCAGCCCGTCGAGAACGCCACGAAGCATTCGATTCTCCTCGTCCGACGGCCACACCAGGTTCGACGTCGCCGAAGAATTTCGTGAGGAACTGGTGCAGAGTGCCCGCGACGCGTTCGTGGATTTGCTGTCGTAGCGCGGTAGGCGGCCGCCGAACGCGGTTGCGCGATTGCCCGGTTGCGGTTGCCGCAGTCGCGTCCAATTCAAACGCTTGTGCTCGGCACCGTCCACGTCTCGCCCGGCGCGAGCTTGGTCAGCCGGTAGATGTGCCGCGTCGGATTTTTCGCGGTATACGTGTTATCGGCACCGCCGAGAAATGTGCATGAGAAACCGTAGGAATACGCGAGATTGAACACCGCCTGCTGGTTCGGAAAGAGATAGTTGCTGATGCCCACGCCTTCGAGGCTCGCCTTATCCTGATGCGCGATCGTCGGGTAAACGTCGCTCGCGTATTCGAAAATCGGCAGATCGCTCTTCACATTGGTGATCTGGGTTTCGATGTACAGCAGCCCATGCTCGCCGAGCCAGGAGCGAAGCCTGCTGATCGCGCCGAATACATCCTCGAGGTGGTAGAGCACGCCGAGGAAGAAGATCACGTCGAAGCTGCCGTGCAACTCGATCGTCCGGAAATCTCCGGTGACGATTTCCAGCGGCGCTTTCCAGATTCGCGAGGCATACTGGATGTTCTTCGGCCAGGTGTTCCAGTCTTTGTCTACCGACGTAACCGAGCTTGCACCGGCAGCTATTGCGGCCAATGAGAAAAATCCGTCATTGGCGCCGATGTCGAGGACCCGCTTGCCGCTCAATCCGCCTGAGCCCGGCACGAGCAGCGCGTCCCACATGCTCAATTGCAGGCCCTTGTCTTCGTGGGCGCCGCTGATGCGATTGCCGTCGGGCAAGGGCAACGAGTGCCACCATCGCTCGCCGTTGGGAGAATCGATCAGCTGCAGGTAGGTGCGCTGGAAGAAGTTGCTGAGCACGTTGCGACCGCGATCCTGTCGTGTTTCAAAAAGATAGCCGGCTCGAGTCGAGCCGCAGGACAGTCTATAGAAGTATCCCTGAGGCCGGCGTTGCAGGTCCGCACACAGGCGATCCCCGGCGAGAACGAAAAGAAACGGTCATAATCGAAGGCATGGCACCTCTGCCTGAGGGACATTCAATTGCTGAACGAGACAATCACGCCGAGCTACATCGTCAAATACCTCGACCAGTACGTGATCGGCCAGGAGGAGGCGAAGAAAACGGTCGCAGTCACGGTCTATTCGCATTTCAAGAAAATCGGCAGAGCCGAGGCTGACCGTACGGTGATCACCAAGAGCAATGTCCTGCTCATCGGCCCGACAGGAACGGGCAAGACGCTCATGTGCGAAACGCTTTCCAGGGTCCTGGATGTCCCCTTCGTCACTGCGGAAGCCACCGCGCTGGCGCAATCGCGATACGTCAACGAGGAAATCGAGGCAGTCCTGCAGCGCCTGGTCGACAAGGCCGGCGGCGATCTGGTCAAGTCGCAAAACGGGATCGTATTCATCGACGAGATCGACAAGCTCAAGGCGACCGACGGTCAGCCGCGAAGCGTTTCCGGCGAGAGCGTGCAGCACGCGCTGCTCAAGATCATGGAAGGCGCTGCGGTCAAGCTCGGCGACGACCGATATATCGACACGACCAATATCCTGTTCATTTGCGGCGGAGCGTTTGTCGGGCTCGACGACATCATGTCTCAATCGAACGCGTACAAATACATCTCGATCCTGAAGGGCGACAGCCGGCAAATGCTGCAGCGGCTCAATTCGCGCGTGAAGCCGACCGATTTGTTTACCTTCGGGCTGATCCCGGAATTTACCGGCAGGCTGCCGGTCATCACCCGTTTTCAGGAGCTCAGCAAGCAAATGCTGGTGCGGATCATGACCGAGCCGAAGAACTCCATCTACGAGCTGTTCCGCCAGATCTTCCGGAACGAAGGCGTCGAGCTGGCGGTCGAGCCCAAGGTATTCGAGCAGATCGCCGAGCTCGCGGTCGAGTACAAAACCGGCGCGCGCAGCCTGAGAGGCATATTCGAGGAGCTGATCACACCGATCCTGTACGTTGTCCCCGACAGCCCCGACGTGGAAAAAGTCGTCATCACCTCGCTGTTCACGGACCCGACGTACGTTCGAAAGGGTCGAGCGCAATAGCCCTGAACGATGCCGGTGCTCGAGTCGACGATGAAGCAAACGCCCGCCCACGACCGCCATAACCCCGACATTCTGCGGTTCATGCCGACGAGTCTGAAAAGAGTGGTCGAGGTCGGATGCAGCAGCGGAGCCCTTGCCCGCGCGTATACCGCCGAAAACGCCGGGTCTGAATACATCGGCATCGAAATCGATCCGGAATACGCCGAACGCGCGCGAGCGTCCTGCAGCTCGGTGATTTGCGGCGACATCGAGACCATGAGCGATGCCACGTTTCTCTCGCTCTTTCCGTCCGACTGCTGGATCTTCGGCGACTCGCTGGAACACCTTCGCGATCCGTGGGCTTTGCTCAGGCGCATGCGCGGACATTTGCAGCCGGATGCGCGAATCATCGCCTGCATTCCCAACGCGCAGCACTGGAGCGTCCAGGCGCGGCTCAACTGCGGCGCTTTCAGGTACGAAGACCAGGGTCTTCTCGATCGAACTCACCTGCGCTGGTTCACGCGCATTACGATCATCGAGCTGTTTCAGTCGACCGGATACCAGATCGTCGAGGGGCATTCGAGGGTTGCCGACGAACCCGCGCGACTGAGCGTGATGCCGTCGATCCGGGCGATGGCCGCGGCGAGTGGAACCGACCCTCAGCTGGCCGAGACCGATTCGCTTGCGATCCAGTATGTCGTCAAGGTGGCCCCCGTCTGAGGCGCCGCTTGCCTGGCGTCGTCCGTCAACACTCGGCGGGCTCCGAGGGCGGCGGTGTCTCGGGCGCTTGAGCAGTACTTTCCGCGCGTTCGCTCAACTCGTCGACAAGCTCCGCGCCGTCGTTCCTGGGACTGTTGACCTTGGAACTGACGGGGTAGGCGCGCATCTCCTCCGCCGGGTAGGGCCTGAGCAGCGCCAATGCCTGCTCCGGCGTTCCGCTCAGCCAGGTGTCGTAATCCTCTGCGGCAATGATGACCGGCATGCGGCTATGAAATTTCGCCGTGAGCTCGTTGGTGTCGCAGGTGACGATGCAGCACGATTCGATCGATTCATCGGTCGCGGGGTCGCGCCATCGCTCCCATAACCCGGCGAAGGCAAACATGGCTCCATCGGCGAGCGTGATGCGATAGGGCTGTTTCCCTTGTGGAATTGTCTGCCATTCATAAAAACCGTCCGCCGGGATGAGGCAGCGGCGATTTTTGAACGCCGTGCGGAAAGCCGGCTTGGAAGCAATGCCATCGGCGCGGGCGTTGATGCAGTTGGCACCGATCTTCGCGTCCTTGGCCCAGCTTGGAACAAGTCCCCAGCGCATCCGTCGAGCCTGGCGCTGCCCGTCGACGGTCGGGATGACGACGATGCGCTGCGTCGGCGCAACATTGAAGCGCGGCTCGTAGAACTCGGGCTCGACCGGCGCGAAGTTGTCGAGCTCGAACTTGGCCGCGATATAAGCCGGCTGGGTAAGCGTGAATCGGCCGCACATGGGCGGATTCTAACCGAGCACGCAGTCTTTGCTACGCGCGTCGGAGACGTGCACGTCCACAACCCGCTATTGAAGCCGTATTTCCCCATCGAACCCGACTTCGAGCCCAAGCCCCGCGATTTTCAGCGTGACCTGTGCGGGAAATGACTCGACACCCTTGGCGTTGCCGCTCGCGATCGCAGCTGCAACCGCGTGCTCGATCTCGCGCTGGGAATTGACGCCGACCATTTTAAGGAACTTGCGAATGCTGAGATTCAACGCTTCTTCGTCCATTGGAAGTTCCTTTGAATGTGCAGAAACATGAGGTGCTTACGGCGCAGTGTCGCCGTTTCGCGACGGTTTTTCGTAGGATGCGCGCCTATAGCACGCTCCAACACGACTTACATCAAAAAACAACTCTCGCTGATTGCTGCGCGCCGCAATCAAACGCAATATCAGCCCATCGTTTTGACCCATCGGAGTTGCAGCATGGCCTCCTGGACAAAAGTTGCGACAACCGGTTTTGCCGCCATATGCATGGCATTCATGTGTGCAGTGGCGCCCGCGTCCGCGAGCTCCTTTTCGAGCGACAATTCGGACATCTGGTGGAACCCGGTCGAGAACGGATGGGGCCTGCAGATGGTTCAGCGTGCCGACATCATTTTCGTCACTCTTTACCTTTATAACACCAACGGCGTGCCAATCTGGTACGCGGCAGTCCTGAGCACCGGCAGCGGGGCGAGCTGGAACGGCGATCTGATGGAAACTACCGGCCCGTGGTTCGGAACGCAGCCTTTCAACGCGGCCGCGGTGTCGGTGGCGCGCGTGGGGTCGATGTCTTTCTCGCCGACATCGCTGCGCGACGGCATGCTTTCCTATTCGATCAATGGCGTCGCGAACACGAAGCACATCGAGCGAATGACGCTCCGCTACGACGACTATAACGGTAACTACAGAGGCATGCTTGCGTACGCGGCCGAAGCGTGTCCGAATCCCGCCGATCGCGGCATGTTCAACAATCGCATCGACTTCACCATCACGCAATCTGGCGCCAACATGTCGATCCTGTCGCAGCAACAGGGCACCGTTGCGGTGTGCAGCTCGAGTGGCGTGTACGGCCAGGACGGCCAGTTCGGCAATTCGCAGCAAGTGACAGGGAGTTGCACCGACGGCTCGGGCTCCGGCGCGGTGACCACCTACTATCAGATGAACGTGACTCCGTCCACGGTGACCATGAACTTTACCGCGCCGAGCAGCAATGCAGGCTCCAAAGGCTGCACGCTGAACGGTACGCTCGTCGGTATCCGCCACTAGACGGCCAACGCCCGGTCTCGATCGCGAACTCGAATCTAAGGAGCGGGCCGGCGCAGCAGCAGATTGATCGCCTTGCAGCTCATCACCTGATCGCCGTGCTGATTCAGCACTTCGACAAGTGTGCGCACCATGCCGCGATCGGGCTTGGAGCGGGATACATTCGCCTCGAGAACGGTGGCTCGGATGCTCAAGGTGTCACCGGGGCGAACCGGCTTCGTCCAGCGAAGTTCGTCGACACCGGGGGACGCAAGACTGGCGACACTGGAAAGAAAATGATCGACGAATAGCCGCATCATCATTGCCGCGGTGTGCCACCCGCTGGCGATTAACCCTTCGAAGGGACCGCGCGCGGCCGATGCCGGATCGACGTGGAAGTCCTGCGGATCGAACTTCCTGGCAAATGCGATGACCTCGGCTTCATCGACCGTGACAGCGCCGTAGCAATGCACGCTGCCGACCCGGTAATCCTCGAAGTAGCGCTGCTCGACAGGAAAGTCGAAATCCTCTTCGCCCACGTTCGCCCCATCTCACCGCGCGCAGCGCGTTGCCGCTATTCCAGTTTTCCGATCCGACGCACGACATCGCCAAGCTTTTTGGCATCGGCGTCCCAGAACCGCTGCAGCTCCGGGGCATCCATGTACTGGATGGGTGTCTCGACCGTCGCCAGCGCCGACATGAATCTGGGATCGATGGCAGCGGCACGAGCCGCCTCGCGCAGCCGAGCGATCACCGGCTCGGGCGTTCCCGCGGGGGCGAACAGTCCGGACCATTGGAAGAACAACGCGTCGTACCCCGATTCGGTCAGGGTCGGAACATCCGGCAGCGACGCAAGGCGCTTGTCGCCCCACGAAGCGAGAACGCGAAGCTTGCCCGCCTTGACATGCTGGATGACGGTCGACGGTCCGGACGCGACCGCA
>Ga0209839_10000604_pt1 | contig 18184 bp, 9 predicted proteins | sample OrgsoiDNA2013050_FD_185800 | JGI IMG/M metagenome (GOLD analysis project Ga0209839, IMG submission 185800) | Permafrost soil microbial communities from the Arctic, to analyse light accelerated degradation of dissolved organic matter (DOM) -... | ecosystem: Environmental > Terrestrial > Soil >... | reverse complement strand
ACCAGAAAGCTCCAAGGCAAGCCTTTACAAAAAACGGGTTCTGACTCGATTTGGTGCAAATTGATGTAAGCCGCTAATCGCAGGGCTCGGGTTCGCAGCAGTTCGAACTTAGCCCGTCCATAGATCTGCCGTTTCATGGCCCCTGGCAGGCGGCGGCCTCCTGCACCAAAAGCGTGCCAGAACCGAATAAAGTGGGAGCTGACAACCGAACACCTGGCAGACGCTCACGAGAGCGATGACAATGGCCGCGCGGCCGAAAGTGGTAGTTGTTTCATTTCGCAGCTTCCTGGAATAGCCTTGGCGCGAAGTCGTTGAGATCGCGACGCCAAGTTTGCCATTCGTGCGAGGTTCCCTGCGACACGTAAAAAACGTGTTTGATCCCGCCCGCGGTCAACTCATCGTGAAGCTTCACGAGCCCGTCGTGTATCCTGGCGGGCTCTGTCGTGCCGACGCCCACCCAGAGAAGGTGCACTCTTTTGGCGAAGGCCGCCGGATCGGCCAGAGCTCCATTGAACGCGGTTTTCGTATCCAGCTTTTGATTGCCCAGCACGCCTGCTGCGCCGCTGAAACCTCCGATGTAGGAGAACAAATCAAGATGATCGAACGTGATCTGAAACGTCTGCATACCGCCCATCGAAAGGCCCGCCATCGCACGGTGGTCACCGTCGGTCAGAGTCCTGAACTTGGCGTCAACATACGGGATCAGGACCTGCGTGACATCGTCCTCAAACGCCGACGCCATCTCCTGCATCGCCTTCATGGCTTCCGGAGAGCCGAAGGGCTTGCCGAACAGGTCGATGTCGGGTTGGCCAGCGCGTTTGGCGTAGCCATACGCCATCACCACAATCATCGGCTTTGTATTTCCGCTGGCGATCAGGTTGTCGAGGATGAAATTTGCGTGTCCTTGCTTTACCCATCCCGTTTCGTCCTCGCCCGCACCGTGCTGAAGGTAGAGCACCGGGTAACGCACGCCCGTCTTCGTGTCGTACCCTGGCGGCGTGTAGATCGAAGCGTGGCGCCAGGTTCCGGTGACCTTCGAGTAATACCAGTTCTCGCGGACTTGGCCGTGCGGCACATCCTGCGGCAGGTAGTAGGTCGCACCAGCTTCCGGAATCTCGATTCCACTCGCGTCCTTACCGCCGCCGAAAAACGTATGGCTTCCCGGATCGCTGACTTCCGCGCCGTCGATGATCAGCGTGTAATAGTGAAAGCCCGGAACAAGTGGAGCGGAGGTCGCGATCCAAAATCCGTCGGCTTGTTTGACCATGTCCAGCTTGGGCGCGCCCCAGAAGTTCACCTGTACCTTGTTGGCGTCGGGCGCTTTCACTCGGAACTCGGCCCTGCCGTTGTTATCGATCTTCGGATAATTCGCACCCCAAACATTTGTGGACGCCGGGTAGAAGCCGTCCTGTGCCCGTGCACAGCAAAGGCCTGCAGCCATCAACAACGCGATGCCAATTTTATTCATTAATACACTCTCTTTGGAATTTCGAAGAGCGAACCAAGCGCCGATCGCAGGAGTCCAACCTGGCAGCGCACTCGGTCTAAGATCAACCGAACCCATACTATTCCTACTCGGTATTCGAGAGCGTGATCCGATCATTATTTTGCCCGTCATCGCAGATGGTGAATGGTCGCGACGGGTTTGTCGCATTTGCGAGAACACGTAACTCGACTTCTGTATAGTTTAGAATTCCGTCGAGAAAACACGGCGATGGTGGCCGGAATATCCGGACCACGACAACAGCGCGGTTCCACCGTTTCAGTCCGTGTGCCGCTCGGCCGCAGGAAGGAAAAAATGGCTCGTAGGATCTTCACAGCTCTGGGTTTGCTTGCTGTCGCTTCGGTTGCTCCGTCCATTGCTGCCGGCGACAAGATTCATCTATCGGTCGACGTGTCAAAGCCCGGGCCGACGATCAATCGCAACATCTTTGGCCAGTTCGCCGAGAATCTGGGACATGGTCTGTACGAGGGCATCTGGGTCGGCCCTGATTCGCCCATCCCGAACACCCGCGGAATCCGGAAAGATGTCGTTTCTGCGCTCCGGCACCTCAAGGTGCCCAACGTCCGCTGGCCGGGCGGCTGCTTTGCCGACCAATATCACTGGCGCAAGGGAATCGGCCCGCGGGAGAAGCGTCCAGCGACCGTGAACTCGGCATGGGGCGACGTGATCGATACCAATGCTTTCGGCACGGACGAGTTCATGGACTTCATGCAGCAGATCGGGAGCACTCCGTACGTGTCCATCAACATCGGTTCAGGCACACCGGAGGAAGCCGCCGAGTGGCTGGAATACATGACCGCAGCGGCGCCCACAGCGCTCGCCAAGGAACGCGCCGCCAACGGTCATCCCGAACCGTACAAGGTTGGATTCCTCGGCGTTGGCAACGAGAGTTGGGACTGCGGCGGCGCGATGACGCCCGACTACTACGTGAGCCTGATGAAGGTGTACAGCCGCTTTTGTGCTCAACATGAATCCGGCGCAGCGAGACAAAGACCAAATGCTGAAGATCGCGGTAGGTCCCGGCACGCCGGATACGGAGTGGACCGAAGCCGTGATGAAAGCATGGAAGAAGCACACTTGGGCCTGGGACATCAATGGTCTTTCGCTGCATTGGTACACGGTTCCGAACGGGTGGCCCCCCTCAACGAAATCCGCGAAGTTCGGACTCGATGATTACGTGAAGAGTTTGAAATCAACGCTGTTCATGGATGAGTTCCTGCGCAAACAGGAAACGGTGATGGACCAATACGATCCGGGAAAGAAGGTGACCTTAACTGTGGATGAGTGGGGCATCTGGCACGCACCGCTGGCGGGCTCAAATCCGGCGTTCCTCGTCCAGCAGAACAGTCTTCGGGATGCCATTCTCGCCGCGCTGAACCTGAATATCTTCGCCCGCCACGCGGATCGCGTCCGTATGGCCAATATCGCCCAGATGATCAATGTCCTGCAGGCGATGATCCTCACGGACAAAGACAAGATGGTACTCACCCCCACCTATCACATCTACAAGATGTACACCCCGTTTCAAGACTCGACACTCGTACCGGTCGCCTTCGATGCCGGCAGCTACACACATGGCAACGTAACTCTGCCGCAGGTGGATGCTATCGCCGCGAAGAGCGCGGACGGGAAGCTGTTGGTTGCCATCACGAATTTAGACGCGGAGAAGCCCGCGACGATTGACGCCCATATCGAAGGCATGGCTGCAAAGTCGGCCACTGCTGAGACACTCACCGCGGCGGCAGTGGATGGGGTCAACACCTTCGACGCCCCGAACACGGTCGTTCCGAAGCCTGTGGCAGTGAAGGTTCAGAACGGCGAGATATCATTGGCGGTCGGACCCGGATCGGTAACCGTAGTCTCGATTGAGCAGTAGCTTCGAAACTGCGTTCTTCAGCATCACGGGAATAACGAACAATGAGCCATCCCAAGACATCACTGATCGCCACTGTTGTTTGCTTCGCGTCCGTGGCCGCCGCCTCGGCTCAGCAGCCGGATCGCTGCCCCGATCTCGACCATCTCAAACTCGGCGGCGGCGAGATTACCAAGGCCGAACTGATCCCCGCAGGCACAACTGTGCCGCCGGCGTATCCTGGCGCCCCTTCCATTGGTCCCCTTCCCGCGCACTGCCGCGTGGACGGAGTCATCAATCGCCGCCAGGGCATCGGAGGCGAGGAGTTCGGAATCCGCTTCGCGATCGCTCTGCCGCAAAGGGAAACTTGGAACGGCGACTTCCTCATGCAGGGCGGCGGTGGTGGTAACGGTGTTGTGAATTATCCCGCGGGCGCCAACTACGCGGGTGATACGCCGGCGCTCTCACGTGGATTTGTCGTGGCCAGTACCGACACAGGACACAAGGCCAAGACCGGCGCCTTCGACTTCTCGTTCATGCACGACCAGCAGGCGTATCTCGACTTCGCTTTCCTGGCGAATGCTGAGGTCGCCGGGATCGCCAAGCAAATTATCGCGCACTACTACGCAAAACCCGCCGCCTACTCTTACTTCGTCGGCTGTTCCACCGGTGGGCGCGAAGGCATGATCCTCTCGCAACGTTATCCCCCTATCTTCAATGGAATCGTCTCGGGCGACCCGGCCATGCGCACCGGCCTGTCAAACCTGGCGATCAGCCAATGGATTCCTGTCGCCTACAATCAGGCCGCCCCCAAAGACGATTCAGGCAAGCCGCAGATCGACAAGTTTCTTACCGACGGTGACCGCAAGCTGTTTATGGATGCGCTGATGAAGCACTGCGACGCAAAGGACGGGGTGGCTGATGGCATGATCTTCGATCCTCTTGGCTGCGACTTCGATCCCACTGTGCTCGATTGCAAGACCGGCCAAGGCGAAAGCTGCATCGAGCCGAATAAGATCGCGGCCATTAAGAAAGCTTTTGCCGGACCGAAGAACCCTTACGGTATGCAGGTCTATCCCGGCTTCCTTTACGATGCCGGCGTCGCGATGAAGGGCGCCGTGCCGGGCCTGCTCGCATTGGGCAGCCGCGGCCTTTTCGGGCCGTACACCACCGCAACAGACCTCGACGTCGATAAGGCGGCGCTCGGAGCCTCCGATCCGCTGGTCGAGCCCGCGTCGACGAATCTATCCACTTTCTCGCTCAACGGCGGCAAACTAATCTTCTTCCACGGCGACAGTGACCCTTGGTTCTCCGCGCTCGACACTCTCGGCTATTACAAATCACTTGCCGCAACCAATGGTGGCGCCGAGAAGGTCGCCGAATGGAGCCGCATATTCCTCGTTCCCGGCATGGCTCATTGCGGCGGTGGTCCTTCGCTCGATCACTTCGACATGCTTAGCGCCGCCGTCAACTGGGTTGAGAAGGGCGCTGCACCCGACTTTGTCATCGCAACCGGTCAGGCCTTTCCTGGCCGCAGCCGGCCCTTGTGTGCCTACCCAAAGCACGCTCAGTACATTGGAACGGGTGACACCCAGGACGCCCGCAACTTCCAATGTAAATAACGGGGCGGAAGAACGCGAGAGCTTCGAATCCGCGCACATGTAAGGGACTGTATCAAGGTTGGGGGCCGCCGGCCGATTTTTCCGGCGAACGCTATCAAAAATCAGCACCTTACACGCCTTGCCGACGATTTGACCCCCAGGTTTGATACAGTCCCTGACACCTTGTCCGGTCGCTTGCTGAAGGCGCCCCCGACTATCCTCAACAGGTTGGCAGCATTGAACTGCTTGGATCGAAAGCGGGCGTGAAATGGAATCGAGGACCAAAGGGGCTCGAGATCGAAGCACCGAACAATCCGCCCTGTAAATACGCGTTTTGTTTCCGAATTCTTTCGGCTTGAGAGATGAACCGCCGTTCCGGGAAGTGTCCGGTTAGTCCCGTTGATCGTGGTCAGACAAGAACGATGCACCCCATTTTCGGCCTAGGGAAGCGAACTATGATCTTTTCGCTTCGCTGCATCACTTCTATGCCAAGGTCAGTTGGATAAAGAACGCGCGGCCGCGAGGAGCGCAAGGGCAACTCTACGCTGGGTTCACCTTCGAGGCGCCACACTGCTACCGCCGTCCAGGCCCGAGAACGCATCCCGAGCGCGACGGGCCCTTTCCGGTTTGTCACATCCGGCATCCCCAGAGGATAGAAAGGTATCGCTTCAGCGATGTGCGGCCGGAGTGTGTCTTTGTAAACACGGATGGCGCTTGCTACTTCCCCCGCGACATCGCTTTGAACCTGATCGATTCGACCGCTCTGGTGAATGCGGCACAGCAGGGCGGTCACCATATTGAAGCTCGCTTGATCGCGGTCGGCGCCGGCCAGAGGATAAGCCCAGCAAGCGAGTTGTTCTGGTACCACCGCCGCGGAAGCGCCCGTGAGGATCGCCGGTAGCCGAAGATAGTCTTCCTGGTCTGTGGCCGATTGGATCTGCGTGCGCGACAGCATCGCATAGTCCATCCTGCCCCCTCCGCTGCCACAGTTCTCAATTACCAGGGCGGGGTAGCGCCTTATGATCCCTTCGAGCCAGGACAAGTGTGCGCGATTGTGCTCCAGAAGGCCCTGCCCAGGACTGTCTGCGTTCTGGTCCGTGCCCTGCAAAGAATCGACGTTGTAATCCATCTTGAGGTACCCAACGCCGTAGTCGCGAACCAGACGGTCGATTACCTCATCGAGATACTTGACTACGTCCGAACTGCGGAAATCCAGCAAATATCGGTCATTCTTCAAAACTCTCTTGCCGTGCCGCATCATGAACCAGCTGTCAGGCTGCTGCGACAACTGCGAGCGAACACCCGCAACTTCAGGCTCAATCCACAGGCCCGGTATCATGCCTGCTTTCCGAATCCGGTCGAGGACAAAATCGAGACCGCGCGGCCATCTGTCGGAAGAAGGCTCCCACGCACCGATAGTCGAGCTCCAGTCCTCACGCAATTTCGCGTACCAGCCCGCATCGATGACGTAGTATTCGCAGCCCACTCGCGCTGCAGCTTCAATCAGCGGCAGTTCCTTAGCTTCTGTGGGATCGCCCAACAGGCAATTCATGTAATCGTTGAAGATGACCGGACACGGAGTTTTCGCCGCGCCCCGCGGTACGCAAGCGGTCCGGCGGTACTCGGTAAGCGCTGCGACCGCCTCGCCAAAACTTCCGCGCACACAGCCTATTGCAACCGGAACCGATTGGTAGCTCTCTCCCGGCTGCAGGCTCTTCCACGCTTGTGAATGGAGATCGTCCGGACCGCCTATCCAGGCATACACATTGTCAGCTCTTTGGCCCCGTGATGCGCTGTTCGAAATTTCCCAATACCAGGACCCGTTGTGTTCGATCTGCCAGAACCAACTCACGCCGAGGCGCGTGTTCTCGACGATCGCCATCGGGAGATGTTTCTCCGTGGACCAACTCCCGATGCTAGAAGCGGCTGCCTCCGACCAACTCGTGCGCTCGTTTTCGACGAATCCGAGATCGGATGGCCGCAACGCGTGCCACTGCGCTTCCGCCATCCAGCTGTTCCAAGCAAGATGGATCCTCAACTCGCTGTCGTAGTTCTGTCCATCCGCAAGACCATGCAGCATTGCCGAACTGAGGAACTCGACGCCGACATTTGCAGACCCTTCATTCGTCACTTTCGTCCAGCGACGAACTACCGGTACTCCGTCGAACGCTTCATAAAAAGATTCGACCCGAATTTTGGTAGCTGGATCGAATTGGTTGAGAACAAGGCGTGACCCATGACGGGTCGACTCCTCGCGGCGGTCGACGAAAGTTAACCGCAGGCCGGGTTGGCCCGCGCCCTGTTTCATGCCCGGGTCCGGAGAGTTTTCTCCGGTCAGCTGAATAGCGGTTTCCACTCCGGAACGCTCGGGGGGAACCAGCGAGCCCGTTGTGAGCTCGGCGGGCAACAGAACTCCCTGCCGCAATCTCCCTTCGGAGATGTCGTACCTAAACCGCAGATCCCGCGTCGTCCAAGCGAAGGACCGCGCTCCCGATCCTTTGGAATCGCGGCCCGTCTCTGCAGCCAACCCAGTTGCGAGGAGCGGGACCGCCGTCGAGGACAAGAACATTCTGCGAGTCATTGGAGGCTCACTCGGGTAAGGTCTGGCTGCCGGTCACCTGAAAAGAACCGGCAACGGAGGGCACGCCGGTGTTTGGTTGACCACCTCCAACAGAGATGGAGTACTTGCCTTCGGCGATCATTGGCTCGCCGGCTTCGGTGATTATGCTGAGGTCGCGCGGCTTCAGCTCGAAGCTGACCTTCTGGGATTGACCAGGCTCGAGATGAACGCGACGGAATCCGCGCAAGGCACGTAGGGGCGCGCCCTTCACGTCCGGGAAGCTGAGATAGAGCTGTGCGACCTCGTCGCCGCCGACTTTCCCAGTGTTGGTGACCGTGACCTCAGCCGCGAGCGGGTCGCCAGCTTTCAGCGGCGATTGCGGTAGCACAAGGTCCTTGTAGGAAAAGATCGTATAGCTGAGCCCATAGCCGAACGGGTAGAGCGGCTGGCCTTCGAAGTAGCGATACGTGCGGCCCGTCGTGGCGTAGTTCTCAAATGGCGGAAGTTGTTCAACTCCGGTGTAGAACGTCACAGGCAGGCGACCTGCAGGATTGTTCTTGCCAGAGAGTGTTTCTGCGACCGCCGTTCCGCCTTCTTCTCCGGGATACCAGGCCTCGAGAATGGCGTTGGCGTGCTCCTTGGCCCAGTTCACGGCAAGAGCGCTACCATTCGTCAACACCAGGACAACGGGCTTCTTCGTTGCGACCAACGCTTCTAAAAGGTCCTGTTCCGGTATGGGCAGGTCGATACTTGTTCGGTCGCCTCCCTTGAACCCGGGTTCGCTGACTTGCATCTCTTCACCTTCAAGCTCGCTGCTGATGCCGAGGACAGCGACCACCACATCGGCATTCTTGGCCGTCCAAACGGCATCGGGCTGCGGCTTGAGGTCGACTTTCGACCACACCAATGTGGCATTCGGAGACGTATTCTCAGGCGGGGTGTACTCGATGTGGATGGTCGCCGGCTTGCCTGCATCCAGGTGCACTCGGCCTAATTTGGCTTCGTTCGGGTCGCCTCCGTACGAGGAGGTGACATTCTTTCCGTCCACTTGTATACGGAAGAAGCCGTTTGCTTTAAGACCGAGGTTGTAATCGCCTGTGTCCGGCGGCGTGAGTGTGCCATCGAAATGAATCGCGAGGGGGCGCACATTTGCTGCCTCGGCGGGAATCGGCAATGCGCCGGCATCGACGGTTGGTTGGGTGCGAGTCGCGAGCGGAGCCGTGGTCTCCAGCCGGTTGATGTTGCTCATGTCCAGTTTCGAGTAGCTAACCGTGACGCCCGGTTTTCCGTTGCTGGTTAAGGCAGACCCTGGGACAACGTCCGCATCGTGGCTCAAGAACTGCGTCCCGGGCACATATTGAATGGTGGCTCTGGCAAACTCTTTTTGCAATCCTTCGAGGATGGAAACGGTGTGCGTAGGTGTTCCGTTATAGTTGCCAAGAAGGACCTTGGTCTGCTTTGCCAGAGGGCCGACAACCGCGACTTTGATCCCAGTTGTCTTCAGCGGCAACGTTCCGTCGTTCTTCAGAAGAACCATGGCCTCGTGCGCCGCTTTACGAGCCAATTCCCGGTTTTGCGGGCTGTTCAACTCGCTTTGATCGATCTTGGTGTACGGCACCATATCCGGCGGATCGAACATGCCAAGCTTCATGCGTGCAGTAAACAATCGAACGAGAGCCGTATCCAATTGGCTCTCTTTGAGGAAGCCCTGCTTTACGGCGTCAAGATACGGCCTGTAGTCGTGATCGTCTTTGACCTTGAACGTAAAGTCGACACACTCGTTGTCCATGCCGCGCTGAACGCTGATTGCGGTCGCCTGAGCCTGCGTGGGCTTGAAGTGATGACCATGGTAGATGTCGATTACGGCCCCACAATCAGAAACGACGTAGCCTTGAAAGTCCCATTTGTGGCGAAGTTGATCTTGGAGCAAAAACTCGCTGGCACATGCAGGCTCGCCGTTGATGCTGTTGTAGGCGCACATGACCGAGCCCGCCTTGGCTTCGGTGACGGTAGCGCGAAACGCGGGTAGATACGTGTCAAGTTGATCGTGCTTGCTCACGTCCACGTTCGCCGAGTGGCGGGTGGTTTCCGGTCCGCTGTGTACTGCGTAATGTTTGGGCGTCGATATGGCCCGATAGTATTTGGGATCGTCACCCTGCATCCCGGTCACATAGGCTACACCCATGCGAGCGGTCAGAAACGGATCTTCGCCGTACGTCTCTTGTCCGCGGCCCCAACGTGGATCACGGAAGATGTTGATGTTGGGCGCCCAGAAATCCAGGCCTTCGAAGATACTCGACTCGCCGTTCTCTTTAGCCAGCGCCTGTGCGTGCTTTACGCGGCCTTCGGTCCCGATGACAACGGCCATCTGGCGAATCAAGTCCGGATCGAAAGTAGCGCCCAAGCCGACTGGTTCCGGGAACTCCGTTGTGCCATCGCGCGCCACACCGTGCAACGCCTCGCTCCACCAGTCGTAGGCGGACACCTTAAGGCGAGGTATCGCGCGCGCCTGGTTCACCATCTGCGACGCCTTCTCCTCGAGCGTCATCCGCTTAACGAGATCGGCCGCACGCTGTTCCGCCGGCAAGTTGGCGTCAAGATACGGCGGGATCTGGCTTTGTGCCCTAGGTGTGCCCAAGATCAATACCCAGAGCAGGCTGGCCCACGACGCATAACGAACGGGGCGCATTCCTATTTTCACTTTCTCACCTCAATCGATTCAGCGGATCTAGGTAGTGTCCTAAAGGTGCGTTGAAGAAGTTTTTCCCGACCACCTTTAGGACACTACCCGGATCTACATTCATGGAGAACATATCACCAAACCCGACTAGGTGGGCTTAATAACGGACCCGCATAGGGGGAGAAACCGGCCGGATTGTGCCGCGAGTACGCCTTGCTTTGCAGACTCCATTCAGCGTCGGGCCTCCGATTCGGCATGGTCGGCAACGGCCAGATTGGCCATAGTGCCGGCGAAGCTGCGGAATCGGTAAAGTTATCGGTGGCGTCAGCTCCGTTTCAGTTCGCTGTGTGAGCGGCATGGTCCGCCCCGCGTAGCGTCTTTGTGCCAGTGTGGATTGAAAGCTGCAGCTTCGAAAACGCTCTTGTAAGCCGGCAGGGCCTATGATACGGTAGCCTTACCTGTAACGCTTAAGCAGTATTCGGCGAGGGTGGTCAGCCAGCCACGTGTGGCAGTGAACCGCGTGGGTTCGGCGGAAAGTGCTAGATTCCATGAAGTACGCTTGTGCGCTCCTAGAATGCCGTCTCGAGGAAGCGTTTTCGCCGCTGAAAAAGCGCTTTCCGCGTGCAGCGCTGGCCTTCGGCATCGCCGTGGCTGCCGCCATTACATTCCTTGCTTTGCCGGCCCGCTCCCAGACCCAGGCTTTCAGCGCATCGCTGACAGGGGTCGTCCATGACAGTTCGCAAGGAGTGGTGCCCGGCGCGAAGGTTACGTTATCGAGCAGCGAGAAAGGCATTGCGCGAACCTTTACGACCGATACGGAGGGACGGTATTCATTCACTCTTCTGTCACCGGGTAAGTACTCTCTTCTCATTGAGGCCGCTGGGTTTTCTTCTTACAAGGAGGAGGGCATCGATCTGACTGCCGGGCAGGCGGCGAGCGAAACCATTACTCTCCAACTCGGGCAGGTGAAAACGGAACTCACTGTCACTGGCGCTCAGGCCCCGCTGCTGGCAACGGACAACGCCAATGTTTCCTCGGACCTGAATCAACAGGAGATCCAGCAATTGCCGGTCAACCTTCGCAACGCCTTTGGGCTGGTGTTGTTGAATTCGTCGGTGAACAACTCGACGCAACTGCAATTGCTAAACGGAGGCGGACAATCCGGGACCGCCGATCAGGACATCTCGTTCCTGAACTTCGGCGGCGGCTACTTTGGAACCACGGCGTACCTGCTGGATGGTCACTGGGATACCGCCGCCGATTGGGGCGGCGTGATCTACGTGCCGTCCATGGATTCAGTGCAGGAAGCCAACATCCAGACGAATGGATTCACGGCGCAGTACGGCTGGAGCACCGGCAATGTCTACAACGTAGTGACGAAGTCCGGCAGCAGCAGCTTCCACGGGGACGCGTTCGAATTCCTACGCAATGACAAGTTGGACGCGAACTTTTTCTTCAATAACGCAAACGGAATCCAAAAAACGCCTTTCCACCGCAACCAGTTTGGAATCGTGGGAGGTGGACCGGTGTACATCCCGAGACTCTACCGCCAGCGGAACAAGACCTTCTTTTTCGCGGCATATGAGGGCTTGCGGCAGTCCTCTCCGGTGAACTACACGGCGACCGTGCCAACCTTAGCGGAAAGAAACGGAGATTTCTCGGCCCTCCCACAGACCCTGTACAATCCGTTCTCAACGCAGCAAACGGCGAACGGCTTCACACGCACTGCGTTCGCGGGCAACCAAATTCCGGCGTCCCTAATGAGCGCTGTGGCTAAGAACCTTCTCAGTTACTATCCGAAGCCCACCAACAATGGCCTGGCCAACAACTTTGTGGCGGCAGCGCCCGCGCCCACGCAGTCGAATGAATGGAGCATCCGTGTGGATCACAACTTCACGGATAACGTGCAGAGTTTCGCTCGCTTTTCGAACAAAAACGAGTTTAAGGTGGGCAACCCCGCATTCTATGGCGCAAGCGATCCAGGGGGGCCGTACCTTCGCCAGCCAAATAATCGCCTGGATGGCGCCACTGGTTTCACGTGGGTGATCAATCCTACCACCGTGCTTAGTCTCAACTTCGGTCTCAATCATTGGATCGAAGGCAACGAGGTGCAGGCCTATCCGTTTGACATGGCCAAGCTCGGCCTCCCGGCGTTCCTCAACACAACTTCGAACCAGTTCCCGGTGACAAACGTAAGCGGCTATGCACCTCTGGGACCACAGAATGGATCGGGCGAGGGTGGATTCCCTCGGAACACCTACACTTCATCGGTCAGTCTGAGTAAAGTGATCGGCGCGCATTCCCTGTCAACGGGTTTTACGAATGTCATCCTTCAGACCGGCGGTGGGCGCATCTACCCGACAACGCTCAATTTTGATTATTCCGCCACCGCCGGGCCGAATCCCCAGACAGCCTCCCCGGCGACGGCCGGAAACGCTTTCGCTTCCATGCTGCTCGGGGTTGGCACGAGCGGCTCGACCGGCGTCTCGGTGTTGCCGTATAACTCGAAGCACTACTATGGCACGTACGTGCAGGACGACTGGAAAGTCACAGACAAGCTCACGCTGAATCTGGGCCTTCGCTACGAATATCAGACGGCGCCGGTGGAGCGCTTCAATGAGCAGTCCTTTTTCGACTTCAACGCGGTGAACCCAATCAGTTCGTCGCTCGGAAACACGGTCAAAGGTGCCGTGGTCTTCAACGGGGTGAACGGCGTTCGCGCCGGTTTGTATAACCCGCAAAAGACAGACTTCTCGCCGCGAATTGGGTTGGCTTATAAAGCTCTGAGCAAGTTGGTCGTGAGGGCCGGATTCGGCACCTTCTTCGTTCCGTCTTATTTAGGGGGCGGGTCAACCCAGGGCTACGGACAAGCGACGCCGTGGGTTGCTGTCCAATCGAATGGCTTTACGCCGCAAAGCACGCTAGACAACGCGTTCCCAACCGGACTGCTTCCACAGACCGGCAGTGGCTTGGGCGGGCTGACGAACGTCGGATTTTCGACCAGCGGGACCGAATCCCACCGCCCCGACCCGTACATGATCCAGTGGATGGCGGGAGTGCAGTATCAGCTAACCAATAACGATTTGATCGATGTCAGCTACGTCGGCGACCGGGGAGTTCACATACAGCAAGGAAGCGAGAATTTGAACCAGTTGCCGACAGCGGACCTGGCGCTCGGAAACCAGTTGCTGCAGCCGGTCACCAACCCGTTCTACGGCAAGATTGGCAGCAGCGGGTGCAATCTTTCCAGCCCGACTATCGCCTACGGCCAGTTGTTACGTCCCTACCCCGAATTCTGCGATGTCAGCATCAGCCAGATGAACGACAGCTGGTCCCACTACGACGCTCTCCAGGTGAACTATACCCACCGCTGGAGCGCGGGCCTGCAGGTGCTAGCTTCCTACACGTTCTCGAAGTTCCTCGACAACACCAGCGGGACGAATGGCTGGGCGCAAACCAACTCAGTTCCCATCCGCAACTATTACAACCTGGCAGAGGAGAAATCGGTGGACGCGGCCGACATACCGCACAGCGTGGTGATCAGCTACATCTACGAGTTGCCGGTGGGGAAGGGCAAGAAGGTGGGTGGCAACTTCAACGCGATTACGAACGCTGTGTTAGGCGGGTGGCAGGTCACTGGCGTATCTTCCTTCAAATCGGGCTTCCCGATTGGAGTGGCCGGAGGCGTTAACAACGCCGGATCGTTCGGGGGCAATCAACGGCCGAACGTGGTCGGCGACCCCAAGCTCAGCCAGCAAACCCTCCAGGAGTGGTTCAACACGTCCGCATTTGCTCAACCCGCGCCATTCACGTTCGGAGACGCGCCGCGATACATGTCCACCGTTCGCGCCCCCGGACTGCAGGATTTCGACATCGGAATTCAGAAGTGGTTCTACTGGCGCGAGATCCTCAAGCTGCAGTTCCGGGGCGAGATGTTCAACGCGTTCAACCGTGCGAACTTCTATGCGCCGGATTCCAACTTTAGCGATCCGTCGTTTGGACGAATCTCGGCGACGCTTCCGCCGCGCGACGTGCAGTTCGGGTTGAAGTTGTACTGGTAATTGCGTATTCTGCTCAGCATCGTGCTGGCGCTTGCGGAACCGGACGCGCCAGCCAAGTTGGAATCGCTCTTGGCAGCGGCTCAGCGGGCCCAGGCCAGGAGCGATTACCGCGCCGCTGCCGATGCGTATCGCGAGGCGCTGTCGATCCGTCCCGACTTGGCCGAACTCTGGAGTAATCTCGGAGTGATGCGGTACGAGTCTCAAGACTATCCGCAGGCCGAGGAGGCGTTCCGGCGGGCGCTGAGCATCAACAAGTCGCTGTTCGTACCGAACCTGTTTCTCGGTCTCGACCTGTTGGATTCAAAGCGTCCGCGGGAGGCTGTTGGTTATCTCCTCGCCGCGCAAAAACTGAACGGGCAGGACACGCAGGCGATACTCGCTCTAGGACGCGCGTTCCATGCCCTGTTGGAGTCGGCTCAATCGCGGGACTGGTATCAGCGAGCGGCCGATCTGGCGCCCCGTAATGGCGAGGCCTGGTACGGCCTGGGTCTGGCGTTCCTTGGTTTGGCGCAATCCTCTGGTGCGAAACTGGCGGCCTTTTCCCATTCCGCGTACGTGGCCGAGTTGACTGCCGACGCGTTCGCCAAGCAAGGACGGGGGACCGAGGCGCTTCAAGCTTATCGCGAACTGCTGGCATCGAACGAACAACCGCCCCGGTGCGCGCGCACGGCGTACGGTTTGGTCTTGCTCCGGCACGGCGATCGTACACAAGCCAAAGAACAGTTTGAGCGCGATCATGACGCGTGCCCGGTCGCGCAACATCCCGATGCAGCGCGCCAGGCTCAGTCGCCGCCGGAACGCCCTGTTCCTGCGCTCGATAAACTGACAAAGCAGAATCTGGAGCAGTTCGCGAGCGATGCGTTCTTTTCCGGGGATTTCCGGGCCGCCGCCCGGGCGGCCGACCGGCTTGAGCGGCGATATCCGAACAATGCTGCCGGCTGGTACTGGGCAGTGCGCACGAATCAGGAACTCGGTGTAGCCGCTCTGGCGCACGCGGGTGAAGTGGAACCCGATTCGCCGAGGATTCATGCCCTGCTGGGAGATGCATATCAGCAGCGGAGAATGTTCCGCGAAGCGGAGCGGGAATATTCGAAAATACTCGCGCTCGAACCGGATAGCGTCGCTGGATTCGCGGGGCTATCGGCCGCTTACTTGCGCGATGGAAACCCCGAACAGGCTCAGGCTAACGCGCAGAAGGCGCTCGCTCGAAGTCCCGAGGATAGTGAGCTCAATCTCCTGATGGGCGAAATTATGGTAGCGGAACACAAGTACGCAGAGGCGGAGCCTTATCTAAAGCACAGTCTGAACGCACGCCCGGACCTTCTTGCGCGTGTGCATGCGCTGCTCGGCCGCATCTATGCGAGGATCGGCCGTCCGAAAGAGGCGATGAGTGAACTCACGCAAGGGCTCGCGAGCGACGAAGACGGCTCCGTTTATTATCAGCTCGCACGTTTGTATCAGAGCTCTGGCGATGCGAAGGCGGCCGCTGCGGCTTTTGAGAAATCGAACCGGGTCCGTTCCAGACATCAGAATCCGGCAATAGAGATTCTCGCGCCGGTTCAGGCACAAGGAGATTCACCAGAAAGATGAAATGTGCACTGCCCGTCCTATCCGTAGCGCTTGCGTTGCCGCTCGCTGGCGCTACTATCGAACGCGACACTGCTGGAGTCACGATGCGAAGTGGTGGAGAAACCGTCCGTGTTTCGGTCTGTGGGCCGTCCGTGGTTCACGTGGTCGCGGGCCCGGGCAACCCTAGGGCGGCCTCACCCGAAGAACCGTGGTTGGTCAAGCGCTGCGAGCCGGCACCGTTCGAATTCGCCCATGACGAAAAAAACGCCACTCTCTCGACGCCGGCCCTTCGAGTTCTTTTCAACTTGGAAGACGGCCGCCTGACGTTTCAGGACGCCGCGGGCAAAATCCTCCAGAGCGAATCCGACCGTGAGCCGCGCCGTTATGACGCCGTCGAAGCGAACGGCGAGAAACTATACCGCGCCACCGAGAGACTCTTCTTGGGTTCAGACCAGGCACTGTACGGATTGGGACAGCACCAGAACGGTGTCTTCAATTACCGAGGGACGGTGGTGGAACTGGGGCAAGCTAATACGGACGTCGCAGTCCCGCTTCTGATTTCATCGAATGGATCGGCGATTCTCTGGAACACAGCTTCGCGTTCCTGGTTCGACGACCGATTTCCTCCGGAGTTGAAGCTCACGACGGACGCGGCCGATGCGATCGACTACTACTTCTTTTACGGCCCAGAGATGGATTCGCTCATCCATCAGTACCGCGACCTGACCGGGCACGCTCCTCTGTTCGGGAAGTGGGCTTACGGATTCTTCCAATCGAAGGATCGCTACAAATCCGCGCAGGAGTTGCTGGATGTAGCGGCCAAATACCGGGCTGAGCACGTGCCTCTCGACACCGTGGTCCAGGACTGGTTTTGGTGGAAGTGCCAGGGCGATCCGGAGTACACGGCAGCCTACTTGAAGCCGCACCCCGATGTTCCGGGCGCGCTGCGCAAACTGAACGAGGAACACGTGCACTCCATCATTTCCGTGTGGGCGGTGATGGATCCGAAGTCCGCCAACTTCCAGAAGCTTGAGCGGAGTGGTCTCACGATCCCCGGTACTTATGACTATGACGCGACCAACCCAGCTGCGCGGGATGCCTACTGGAAGGCGCTGATATCGCCGATTCTGGAACAAGGCTGGGATGGCTTCTGGCTGGACAGTTCGGAACCTGAGATTCTTAACGGCCGGAGCGATGCTGTGCTCTTTGACAAGAAACTGTTCCTGGGCAATGGCGCTCGTTACACCAACGTTTTTCCGCTGCTGCACACCGGGGGCGTATATGAGCACTGGCGCGCGAGCGGAAACGAGAAGCGCGTCTTTGTTCTGACCCGCTCGGCTTTTCTGGGCCAACAAAGAAACGCGACAACAGTGTGGTCGGGCGATATCTACAGCACCTTTCAGGCATTCGCGCGACAGATTCCGGCGGGCTTGAATTTCGCGCTTTCCGGCATTCCGTACTGGACGACCGACATCGGCGGCTACGGCTGGCCCTCGTTTCGCGATACGCGCGACCCGACTTATCAAGAGCTGTACGCGCGATGGTACGAGTACGGCGTCTTCTGCCCGATTTTCCGCAGTCACGGTCATCGCTCGAACGACGCCAACGAAGTGTTTTCGTATGGGCCGGTAACGCCGATTCTAATTCGCTACGACAAGCTGCGCTACCGGTTGCTGCCCTACATCTACTCGCTCGCCTGGCGGGTCACGAGCGAGGACTACACTATTCAGCGTCCGCTCGTCATGGACTGGCGAAACGATCCCAAAGTGGCATCGATCGGGGATCAGTTCATGTTCGGTCCGGCGATTCTGGTGAATCCGGTTACCGAAGATGCCGCCACGACTCGTTCGCTTTATCTGCCAGCGGCCAGCGTTTGGTACGATTTCTGGTCTGGCGAGAAGGTACCTGGCGGGCGTCGCATCACAGCCGAGGCACCCCTCGAGCGGATTCCGCTTTATGTCCGCGCTGGGTCTATCCTCCCGCTTGGGCCGGAGGTCCAGTATGCGGAACAGCGCACGGACGAGCCGATCGAATTGCGCGTGTACCGGGGCGCCGACGGAAGCTTCACGCTTTACCATGACCAGGGCGAGACCTACGCGTACGAGAAAGGTGAGCACGCGATCATTCCCTTACGTTGGGATGACAAGATGGCGACCATGACGATTGGCGCGCGTCAGGGTGATTATGCAGGCATGAAGCGCGAACGGGAGTTCCGGATTGTGCTAGTTGACGGATCGCAGGCCGATGTGGTCAAACAGGTGCAGTATACGGGTCAGGGATTGGTTGTTCGATTTGAGTGAAACGAGCAATCAAACTGAGGCTCTTCCTCAGCGGAGGACGGTCCCTGACGGGCGCGT
>Ga0209839_10000602_pt1 | contig 18208 bp, 13 predicted proteins | sample OrgsoiDNA2013050_FD_185800 | JGI IMG/M metagenome (GOLD analysis project Ga0209839, IMG submission 185800) | Permafrost soil microbial communities from the Arctic, to analyse light accelerated degradation of dissolved organic matter (DOM) -... | ecosystem: Environmental > Terrestrial > Soil >... | reverse complement strand
CGGAAATCATACGCGAGATCTTCCATCTGGGGACGCCACATCTTACGCGTGGCTGTGGCACCATGAATAAAGACAATAGGGAGTGCTTCATCGGGTCCGGCGACATCGACCGGGGAGGTTTCTAGCGTGGCATCCATCAGGGGTTATCCTTTTCACTTGCTTGCCTATATTAAACATACCTTGTAAGACGGCTACGAGTCAAGGGTTATAGACGATTCGGCCTATAGAAACAGCATTAGTGTCTCCACTCAAGTTTCAAGGAACAAAAATAATGAATACACTAAGAACTTAGCATAATGACCCCCCGCCCTCTTTGCTTACAGGAAAAAGGTGGATAATGTGGCTCTGCTCCTTCTGAGGGAAAGAAAGGATGCAGAGCCGCTAATGCATGTCCCTTTATTGTATCTAGAGAGGATGTTGCATAAAGAACGCGTATGTTGCTTGGCTGGCATCCGGTCCAAAAGGATTGCCAAAGGGACCGCTTCCTCCCGACCAGGCGTGGCCCATGCCAGTGATCTTCCAGTACTCCTGAATCTCGCGCCCATGGTGATCCTGCCAGCGCGTAAGCGTATACGCGAGACCGTCCGCAACCTGTCCATGTGTTGTGCTGGAAGGCGAGGAGAAGCTGGGAGTGTACGTATTGTGGGAGGCGAGCTGATCGGTCTGCATCCACTGCTGCACCACCTGGTCGCCATTCACGACATTGATGATGGGATCGTCGATGCCCTGGAAGACGATCGTGGGCACGACGCGCGTGCGGCTACCCATCGCGGCGTAGGCCAGTTTCCCCTGTTGGACAGGAGATGGACCGCCTGTGCGCGCGACCTGGACAAAACCGGCAGGCGTCGTCGCCGCCTGGTATTCGCAGCCCGCGTGTACGCCGATGGCGGCGAAGATATCGGGATAGACCGCGCCCAGCGTTACGGCGAGCGCGCCACCGGCGGAGAGTCCCTCGACGTAGATGCGCTGCGTATCAATTGTCCAGCGTGCCTTGTTCTGCTCAATGCTCTGCACGATGCCAGCAATGATCGCCGCTTCACCACCACCGCGCACCTGGTTGGCCGGATTGTACCAGTTCCAACACAGCGCCGTGTTGTAAAGGGCCGTTTGTTGAGGGTAGACTACGATAAAATGATGCTGCTCGGCCATCTGGTTCATGTCTGTGCTATTGGCGAAGTCAGGCGCAGTCTGCGTGCAGCCGTGCAACATGACCAGCAAAGGGACAGCCGTTCCGACCTGATAGTGTGTCGGAGTGTAGACAAAATAAGGACGGCTTCCGGCGGGTCCGTTATAAATGTACGACTGCCAGGGAGAACCCGCGGCCCGCGCCCTGAGCGGAATCTGGATGAGCAGGACGGTAACGAGTAGTAGAAAAAATAGAGAAACCGCGAACTGTAGTTTTCGTTTCATCAAGGGTGATCCTCTTTGCGTAATAGGCCCGTTGTTTGTGGGCCAGCGCGAATCCACGAGGGAATGATCGAGCATGCCTGATCTTCCCCTCATTACAAACAAACTCATTTCCATGTTGAAATATACGTATTTATAGGCATTGTCTTTTATTTTTGGATGAGATACTATGATCACGTCACGAAAAAAGAGACAACACATCAGTAGGGATGGGGCTTGCCCCCATCCGGCCCCCACATGCTGCTCCCGAGCCGGATGGGGGCAAGCCTCATCCCTACTGCGAAAAGAGACGTAAGGGAGCGAGTAGTTTATGGCACGACCAGAAGTCTATGGCATCAGAGACGTTTCTCCTGGCGTACAGGAAGAGCCGCGACGGGACCTGGGGGAACGCAGGCTGCGGCGTATCAGCGCCTGGTTTATGCTCTTCTTTCTTTTTCAGGGGCAGCTCGGGGCGACCTGGGATCGCGAGTGGCATGCCTATGTCGGTCGCGACTGGTTCTGGACGCTGCCGCATATCCTGATCTACTCCTGTGTCACGGGTGCCGGGCTGATCGCGCTGGGCGTTGTCCTGGGCGACACGGTGCGCTATCGGAGGGGTCGGGTGGGCGTTGATGCCAGCTCGACGGTGCCTGTCTTCGGACTTTTCCACGCGCCGCTCGGCTACATCGTCACCGGCTTTGGCGCGCTGCTGGCCCTGATCGCGGCCCCGCTGGACAACTACTGGCACCAGCTTTACGGCATCGACATCGCGCTGTGGGCACCGTTTCATATGATGGGCGTGACGGGCGCGTTTATCGGGACGCTGGGCATGGTCTACATCTTTGCGTCCGAGGCTGCCATTGATCGCCAGCAGCAGAGGAGCGGTCGGCGTTTTCTGGGCATTACGGCGCTGGAATGGGGCGCTCTGATGTCGCTCGCGGGCTTGCTCAATTTCACCTTGATCGGCTTTCTGCAATTTCCGCTCGTGTCCGTGGGCGTGCTGCGTATCCCTACCTATCTCTTGCCTGCTATCGCCGTCGGTATGCTCTGCCTGGTCGCATCTGTACGCTTAGTTGCGCGGCCTGGGGCGGCCACGATTACGCTCGTGCTGCTCTTCGTCTATACATTGGCGACCGAGCTATTCGTGCCCTGGGCGATTCGCACAGCGGTAGAGTTGCAAGGGCTGCTCTACCGTATACCGGGTCGCGTCCCATTTTTCCGTTGGAGCGACGCGCTACTGCCGCTGGCCTTTCTTGTTTCGGCGCTGATCGTGGATGGCGTCGCCTGGCGGCGCTGGCGACAGGGCAAGAAGCTGCACGGGCGCATAGGCGGTGCCTGGCTGCTTGGCCTGATTATTACCGTGCCCGCGATGATCTTTACCTGCTGCGTTATTAACTGGAACTTGAATGTCGCGCAGTCATTTCTGGATGGACCCGGCAGCGTTATTCCGCTCGATATGAAACTGTTCGCCGCGCTGTTGGCGGTGCCGGTGGTGCTGCTGGTCGGAATATGCGGGGCGATCTGGGGTGCCGATTTCGGCGATATCTGGCGTCTGAATAGCCGCTGATGGCGCAGAGATGAGGAGGAATTTTTTCGTGCGTAAAGCTCTTACAATGGGCGCATGTCTAGCGGTGCTGTGCTTCTTTCTGCTGGGCGCGGGCAGCCTCCAGGCGGGGAGCGCGCCTGGACAGAGCCAGACGTTGATCGCCGGACCCTATACCATCGACGTGACCCTTTCGCAGAATCCGCCATTTACCGACCAGCCCTTTGAGATCACCGTTGCGCCACACGGCAGCAATATGGCATTGAGCGGGCTGGTCGTGGCTGAACCGGGGCTGGGCACGGACGCAACGAACCTGCAGACGACGCTGACGCCCTCTACGACGACGCGTGGGGCTGTGAGCGGCTGGCTGCATATTCCCGTGCGCGGATCGTGGCAACTGGTCTTCCATCTCGATGGTCCGCTGGGACAGAGCAGCGCCAATCTCGCGGTCACGGTCGGCGCGCCCGGCGCAATGCCGGTGTGGCTTGCCTGGAGTATCGCTATGATTCCGCTGCTCTTCATCGCGTGGTGGGTCTACTGGCAGCGCCTCTATCGCAGCAGGCTATTGCGCGAGAAGGAACAGTTGGCAGAAACTGTCTCGTAAGGGAGAAGGAAAGGTTAACGAATTTATTCCCTCAACCAGGGTAGTGCTCTGTTACCCGTCAATGACTCCCACCATCGGGTAGGGACTCCGTTTACGGCGTCCAGCGATTCATCGCCCTGCACCAGGATGAACCCAGGCAGCAAGCGCGGTGAGAAGGTACACGGCGATGAATCGCTGGACGGGATAAATCCGGTCCCTACGACGCGGAAGGTTTATTGACAGTTGATAGAGCATTACTGATTGGCGCGTATAAACGTGTCCAGGCTCTGCGTGTCGGGTAAGGCGGAGAGCGCACCCTGCTTGAGTGCAGTGAGCGCGCCCGCCGCGTTGGCGCGTCGTAGTATCGCCTGCAGCCGTTGCTCGGTGAGTTGAGCGCGCCACGAATCATCTCCGCTGACGAGCTGGACGAGCAAGGTGGCGGTGAAGGCATCGCCGCTGCCCGTCGCGTCGACCGCGTGGACCTGGAAGCCCGGCACGAGGCCGCTGCCAGTCGCGCACTGAAAGAAACTGCCATCGGGCCCGAGCGTGACCACGCAGAGTTCAAGTCCGCTCGTCAGCAGCTGCCTGCAACCCTGCTCCAGCTCGAAGCTACTGGTAAGCAATTGCAACTCATCTTTATTGATCTTCAAGACCTGTACTTCGGACAGGACCGAGTGGATCATGGCCCGCGCCGCGTCGGGACTCGCCCACAGGCCGGGTCGGTAATTAACGTCCAGCGCGATCAGTGCTCCGGCGTCGCGCGCGATGTTGAGCGCCGCGAGGGTCGCATCGTGCGCGGGCTGATCGATCAGGCTGATCGTGCCAAAGTCGAACGCGCGCGTCTCCTGTAGCAATGAGCGGTCCAGCTCGGACGGCTGCAGGAGCATATCCGCGCTGGGGTTGCGGTAGAAGAGATGGGTCGCCGTATGTTCGTCGATCTGCGCGTGGAAGTTGATACCAGTGCGCGCCCCTTTGTCGAAGCGCATGCCGCGCGTCTCGACGCCCTGCTGGGCCAGGGTCTGCGCGAGAAAGTGGCCGAAGGGGTCGTCGCCGACCTTGCCAATGAAGGCGCTGCTGGCTCCCAGGCGCGCTGCGGCGATGGCGACGTTGGCCGGTGCTCCACCCGGCACGGGACGAAACGCGGATACCTCGGCCAGCGGACGCCCTATCTCTGCCGGAAACATGTCGATCAGCATCTCACCCAGGCATACAATATCTATCAAGGTCTCTGCTCCTTTTTTGTTGGTGTCTCGCATCTATTATGCCATATCCATCTCGCAATAATGAACCATACTTCAGTACCATGCCTCAGACCGTCTTTATTGGAAGTTATGTATAATAGAGACGTGTGAATTGTATAATGTCGATTGACATGTGAGCGCGAAGACAGGGAACACCATGACCATGGGACGACGAATTGCGGTGCCTTTTTTCTTCTACACCATTGTAATGGTTTTTTTGTTGGCACTGACGGGATGCGCCGATGTCGCACAATCTGCTCCGGTGCACATCGCGGCCCAGCCAACGGCGACGAGCGCACCTGCATCTCCCGTGGCGACGCCCCAGGCAACAGCCCAGGCCAATGATCCTCCATCAGGTGCAGCGGCGCGGGCGGCACTGCGCTACAAGCTGCTGGGACCCGACGGCTGGACATGGATGAGTAGTCTGCCGAACAGCCGCATTGTTGCCTTCTATGGGAATCCGCTCTCTTCGGTCATGGGTCCGCTTGGTCAATACGGAGATAGTGACCTGATAGCGAAGCTGCGCGAGCAAGCTCAGACGTATGCTGACCTTGATCCATCACATCCAGTCGTGCCTGCGCTCGATTACGTCACGCCCATTGCGCAGCCGGTGCCGATGGGGGATGGCTCCTGGATCTATCGTATGCCTACGGCCTCGATCGAGCACTACATCAATCTGGCGAACGATAACCACGCCCTCTTTTTCTTTGACATGCAGATTGGGCACAGCACCCTTCAAAAGGAAGTAAACCTGCTCTGGCAGTATGTTCAGCGTCCGGGCGTCAGCCTGACCCTTGATCCCGAGTTCGACATGCCGCCGGGTGGTGTGCCCAGCCAGACCTTTGGGCGGATGACGGCGGCGGAGATCAACTGGGTTATCGACCGGCTCTCAGCGCTCGTTCAGCAGCAGCAACTGCCTCCCAAGACCTTAATTATCCACCAGTTTCTGGCGCAGATGCTGCCCGATTGGCAGAAGATTCACAGGCGACCGGGCGTCAACATCGTCACCTGTGTCGATGGCTTCGGCTCGCCCGGCGAGAAGATCGACGATTACCGCATGTTCGATAAGGAGCAGCTCATCCAATATCCCGGTATGAAGCTGTTCTACAAACTTGATAAGCCTGTGATGACGCCGAAGAGCGTGTTGGCGCTTGATCCGTCTCCGCTCATGGTCATGTACCAGTAAGCGAGCGGCGAAGAGGGTCAGGCAACAGCGTGATCGATTTGTGATCTTTCTATCACATGGTTGTGACCGAAATGCGATACGCTCATCCTACTCTTAGTGTAGTAGTTTGCGGACTCCATTGTTCTGCATCTGGAAGGATCGAGAAAGCATGGCAGACACACCTATTTACCAGGACGCCACGGAACGCCCTGAGCACAATATTTCAGCCTCCGCACAGCCGGGTTCCAGCACACCGCTCAATGATAGCAGCGATAAAAGAACCTCTGCCGCTGTGAACCGTCCGGAGGGTTTCATTGAACGTCAATTTGAGCGCATAGCGATAGTGAATCGTGGCGAGGCGGCGATGCGCCTGATTCGCGCGGTGCGCGAATTGAACCGTGAAGAGCACGGGCGCTTGACGACCGTTGCCCTATTCACCGAGGCGGACCGGCGCGCAATGTTCGTGCACGAAGCCGACGACGCGGTCAGCATTGGACCGACAACCTTTATCGACGTTGAAGATAACTGCCGCAAGAGCAGCTATCTGGACCGGGAGCGCATCGAGCGCGCACTCGTCGCGGCGGGCGTCGACGCGGCCTGGGTCGGCTGGGGTCTCATCTCAGAAGAACCCTGGTTCGCGGAAATGTGCCAGCGCCTGGGCATCGTCTTCATCGGGCCAGATGCCGACGTGCTGCGTCTATTTCGGGACAAAATCAGCACCAAGCAGCTGGCGCAGCGCGTCGGCATACCGGTCGTGCCGTGGAGCGAGCAGCCTGTGGGAACGCTTGAAGAGGCGCAGCAGCAGGCGAGTAAGCTGGGATATCCCTTGCTGGTCAAAACGGCGCTGGGGACGCATGGAGAAGGCATGCAGCGCGTTGACGAGTCCGACGAACTGGCAGACGCGTTTGAGCGTGCGAGAGCAGAAGCGCAGGCCACATCCGGCGATGCGACGGTCTTTCTAGAGCGTGCCATTGATGGTGCCCATCTCGTAGAGGTGCAGATCATCGCCGATAACGCCGGGACGACCTGGGCTGTCGGAGTGCGCGATTGCACAGTCCAGCGCCATAGCCAGAAGATCTTCGAAGAATCGTCCTCTCCGGTCGTCTTCGCGGAGCAGGAGCAGGAGATACGCGCGGCGGCCATTCGCCTGTGCGACGAGGTTGGCTACCGCAACGTCGGGACCGTTGAGTTTCTCTACGAACCCGATAGCCGCGAGTTCTGGTTCCTGGAGGTCAATCCGTGCCTGGATGTCGAGCATCCCGTCACAGAAGTGACCACCGGGTTGGATCTAGTAAAGTTGCAGTTGAATATCGCGCGCGGTCAGCACCTCACAGGGGAGCAGCCAGCGGTCAACGGACATGCCGTCGAGGTGCGCCTGTACGCGGAAGATCCAGACAACGGCTTCGCGCCTGGGCCGGGAACGCTCGACCTGTTCCGCCTCGCGAGCGGACCGGGCCTGCGCATCGATACGGGCTACACCGAGGGCGACGTTATTGCGCCAGAGTTCCATCTCATGCTTGCCAAGATCATCGCCTGGGGCCGGGATCGGCAAGAGGCGCTGGCCCGTTTGAACAGAGCGTTGGCCGAGAGCGCCGTCGTCGTGCGTGGTGGCATGAACAACAAGGCATTTCTGCTCGACTTCCTGGCTCATCCTGAGCTTGATTATGGTAACATCGATACGCGTTGGCTTGATCGTCTGGCGGAGGCGAAGGACGCCCGTCCGCGCCAGTACGCCGATGTGGCCCTGCTGCAGGCGGCGATCGGAGCATACAACGCCGAAGGCCAGGTAGAGCAGGCGCAATTTTACACCTCCGCCGCGCGCGGTCGGCCCAGGACGCGGCCCGGCACCGGCATTACCCTTGATTTCCACTATCTCGGTTATCGCCATAATTTCACCGTTGCGCGCCTGGGACCGCAACAGTACAGGATCAATGCCGACGGGAAGCGGATAGATGTGCGCGCCGAGCAGGTCGGCACCTTCGAGAGCCGCGTCACCTGCTTTGGGCAGCGCCACCGCGTGCTCTCAGTCAGCAATGGACCCCATTACCTCGTAGAAGTCGACGGTATCTCGCACCATATCACGCGGGATGAAGGTGGCATCGTGCGTGCTCCGGGACCGGCGGTCGTCGTTGCCATAGCGGTCGCGGCGGGCGATCGCGTCAACGTTGGAGACAGGCTGGTTGTCGTCGAAGCGATGAAGATGGAGATGGCAATTACCGCTCCCTTCGCCGGGCGTGTCTCGCGGCTGTACGTGGGAAACAATGTGCAGGTTGATGCCGAGGCACCCCTCGTACAATTGGAGCCGCTCAAGCAGGACGACGAAGCGGTCATCGCTGAGAACGTGCATTTCGAGCCGGCGATCGCTCAAGCTGCCGAGACAGCGGAAAAGCGCCGCGATCAGGTGCTTGAGGCGCTGCGCTATCAGATGCTTGGCTACGACGTTGACCAGGCCGAAGCGAAACGGCTGGTCGGCGAACTGAACGAGATCTACAAGGTACTGCCGGTCGACGAAAAGGAGCTTCAGCGTGGCGAGGACGAGATCCTTTCGATCTTTGCCGACATCAGCTTCCTCTTCCGACGCACGTTGGATGCGGCGGAGGCTGAGGCGCAGGATATACAGGTGCACAGCGCGGAGCAGGACCTGCTGACCTATCTGCGCTCGCGTGATAGCCGACAGGAGCGTCTATCGGAGCAATTCTTGAGCAGGCTGCGCCGTGCGCTCGTGCACTACGGAGTCGAAGGACTGGACTCCTCGCCCGAACTGGACGCGGCCTTGCTGATGATCTATAAGGCGCATCAGCACGATACACAGCAGCTGGCCGCAATTATCGCTATCCTCGAACAGCGTCTGGCGCACGCCGACACGTTAGCAGCAGCCAGCGATGAAAGCTTGCACGAACTGCTCGATCGACTGCTCCTCGCGACGCAGGGGCGTTATCCAACGATCAGCGATCTGGCGAACGAGGTGCGTTTCAGCTACTTCGATGAGCCACTGCTCGAACAGGTGCGGACAAAGGTCTACGAGGAGATGGAGGCGCATCTCACCTATCTTGCCGCCCATCCAGAGACGGACTCCCGGCTGGAGCGGATCGACGCCCTGGTCACCTGTCCGCAGCCGCTGCAAGCGTTGCTGACCAGCCGCTTTCCAACGGCGAACGATACGATGCAACGCCTGATGCTCGAAGTGCTCACGCGGCGCTACTACCGTATTCGTTTGTTGCAAGAGGTCGAGACCACGGTTATCGACGGACAGGCGTTCGCTACGGCAAGCTACGATTTCGAGGGAGCGCGTATCCACGTCGTCACCATGTTCGCGGACTATGGACAGCTTGAGGACGCGCTGGGCACGCTGGCGCGCTTCACCACCAGTCTGCCGTCGGATCACGACGTTGTGGCCGATATCTACGCCTGGCATCCTGACGCGCTTGGAGATGCTGACGTGATGGAGGAAGAGATTCGCGGGAGAATCAATAAAACGCGTTTCCCGCGTCTTCTGCGGCGCATCGTGATCGCGACGATTAGCTCTCAGCGCGGTGTGGGCACCTCGGGCACAAATCACTTCACGTATCGGCAAAAAGAAGGGACATATCAGGAGCATCAACTGTATCGCGGCTTGCATCCTATGATGGGGAAGCGCCTCAATATCTGGCGACTCTCCAACTTCAATATCAAACGGTTGCCATCGGTGGAAGATGTCTACCTCTTCCACGGCGTGGCACGCGATAATCCAAAGGACGAGCGCCTGTTCGCGGTCGCCGAGGTGCGCGATGTGACGCGCGAGACTACGAGCCAGGGAGTGCAGATACCGCACCTGGAGCGTATGTTCTTAGAGGCTCTGGCGGGCATTCGCCTCTTCCAGTCCCGGCGGTCAGCGCACCAGCGCCTCCCCTGGAACCGCGTCATTCTCTATGTCTGGTCGCCACTTGAGGCAAGCCCCGAGGAGATCGAGGAGCTCATGAGCAAGCTCTGGCAGTTCACCGAGGGTCTGGGCCTGGAGAAGGTGGTCATTATTGCGAAGCTGGCCGAGGCCCACAACGGCGAGTGGCACGAGCGCGTACTGCACATCTCCAATCCCGGTGGTCACGAGCTGGTCACGCGGCTGGATGTGCAGCGCGACGCACCGATCAGGACGCTGAGCGAATATCAGCAGAAGGTCGTGCAGTTGCGCCGCCGTGGCCTCGTCTATCCCTATGAGATTATCGAGATGCTCACGCCGCCAGCGGAGAGCATGCGCAGCCCGTTGCCACCCGGAGACTTCACCGAGTACGATCTGAACGAGGATAACCAGCTTGTCCCAGTAGAACGCCCTTACGGCAAGAACAGGTCCGGCCTGGTCGTGGGCGTGATCCGCAACTATACGCGCAAGTATCCAGAAGGGATGACGCGTGTGTTGTTGTTGGGCGATCCGAGCAAGAACATGGGTTCGCTATCCGAGCCGGAGTGTCGGCGTCTCATCGAGGCTATCGCGCTATCCAGGCGGCTACAGGTGCCGATCGAGTGGTACACCCTCTCGGCGGGTGCCAAGATCTCGATGGATAGTGGAACCGAGAACATGGACTGGATCTCGCGGGCGCTCAAGCACATCGTCCAGTACACGCAGGACGGTGGGCGCTTCAACATCGTCGTCAACGGCATCAACGTCGGGGGACAGCCGTACTGGAACTCCGGTGCCGCCATCATGATGCACACGCGGGGCACGCTCATCATGACACCCAACGGTGCCATGGTCCTCACCGGCAAGCAGTCGCTCGACTATTCCGGCGGCGTCTCAGCCGAGGACAACTCTGGCATCGGCGGCTACGAGCGCATCATGGGACCCAACGGTGAGGCGCAGTACTTCGCGCCCGACCTCAGTTCGGCCTGTCAGTTGCTGATGCGCTACTACGACCACACGTATGTCATGCCGGGCGAGCGCTTCCCGCGCCGCGTCGCGACAAGCGATCCCATCGAGCGCGACGTGCGGGAGTACCCATACGTCAGTACGCGATCGGATGACAGGGATCTAACGCGGGTGGGCGATCTCTTCTCCGAAGAGAAGAACGCGGGCCGCAAGCATCCCTTCGACATGCGCAGAGTCATGGCGGCGCTCATCGACAACGACCACCAGCCGCTTGAGCGCTGGCGTGACATGCGCGATGCCGAGAACGCCATCGTCTGGGACGCCCACATCGGCGGCTACCCGGTCGCCATGATCGGCATTGAATCGCGGCCCATACCCCGGCGTGGCTTCATACCGGGCGACGGACCCGAGCAATGGACGGCGGGCACGCTCTTCCCCATGTCGTCCAAGAAGATCGCGCGCGCCCTCAACTCCGCCAATGGCAACCGTCCGGTCGTCGTCGCCGCTAACCTATCAGGTTTCGACGGCTCGCCCGAATCGATGCGTGAGATGGAGTTGGAGATGGGCGCTGAGATCGGCAAGGCCGTTGCCAACTTCGAGGGGCCGATCATCTTCTGCACCGTCTCGCGCTTCCATGGCGGCTCGTTCGTCGTCTTCTCTGGCGCGCTAAACGATAACGTCGAGGTCTCGGCGGTGGAAGGTTCTTACGCCTCCATCATCGGCGGCGTCCCGGCGGCAGCGGTCGTCTTCACGCGCGACGTGGATACGCGGGCCAAGGCCGATCCTCGCGTCAAGGAACTGCAGGAGCGACTGGCGCAGGCCGATAACGCGCAGAAGGCGGTCCTGCGCGCCCAGCTGAACAGCGTCATGGAGCAGGTGCGCTCCGAGAAAGTTGGCGAGGTCGCCAGCGAGTTCGATCATACGCACGACATCCTGCGCGCCCAGCGTGTCGGCTCCGTGGATTATGTCATTCCAGCGGCCCGACTCAGGCCATACCTGGTCGAGGCCATCGAACGCGGCATCGCGCGCGAGATGGAGAAGCTGGCGGTCAAGAAGTGATCTAGTACCTTCCAGTACCCCTTCTTCAGACGTGGAGAGTGGGTGAGAGGGTGGCGGACCGGAGTCCGCCACCCTCTCACCCACTCTCTAGCCGGAGGCGCTGAGGATGCAGAGGGATAATGAGACTAGGTATGAATACCTACCGTGGGCGACCAATCATCACAACTGTCACCGTACCAATGGCTTATACATCCCTTTACTGCGAAGTTATAATAGGTGCCAAAGTGGGCGTTGGTAAAGTTTTTATACATATAGCCATCATAGGATTGGCCAGAAACACGAAACTCCTGCCACCCATTCTCCCCTGGTCGCGTCCAATCGACCTTATAGTAATCATAGCCGCGATCCTGCCACTTGACCATTATGTATTGTTGGCAAGTGTTCAGCCCCAGCCCTAAAGCAGGACTATTAGCATTATTACCGTACATACTTGGCGTTCCACTATCTTGCGAAGTAGCGCTATGCGACCAGGTATTGTAGCTCCAGCAGCCGCCTCCACTTGCATGTGCGGCAGAAGTAGATGCGAATGCACTCACCATGATCATCAGCAGAGCAGCGGTCAAGAACAATCCCACGCGCCGGAAAAAACGTGTCGTGTGGCGCTTCACCTGAGAATTTTCGGTAGAGGTAACATTTGAAATTTCTTGTTTCATGATAGTCTCCACAGTGGTATATAGTTATTCCACTCTTTGAGGGTGTAGATGTCGGGACGTTCAGCGAAAGCTATAGTCTATTCTTATCGAGCATCTAATTATTTAAAATGCGAAACGAGAAGGATTTTCATAACTCTCTTATGCATAAGTATAGGCAGAAAGTGAAGATAGCTCTACCCTGCGCTGCACAGAAAAGGAGTGAATAGCTTCACACTTTTTGGGAAGCTATTCACCTCAAGAAGATGGGCTGGGATAATTATTGCGGTATAACTGGTAAGGGGAAGCATCAATTAATATGGATAACTTTTCAAGCATCATTCACCAGTTGTTTTACCACCTCTTTAATCCCCTCCGCAACAGTGTAGAATGCCGTATCGTGGTCTTGCGATGAGCGGCTGTAAATTGGTCTCTTATCCTTTGGTAAAGGCTGGAGCTTACCAAAGAAATCCATTTCCCAGTCAGCGGTCTGGCGCAACAGTATGGGGATCACGCGTACCAACCCTGCCTCGTAGAGTGAACATGCCATTGTCACCTCGGTATCGTACACATCGGAGGCGACATATTCCGGGCTGATCAGCAACAGAATGATCTGTGATTGGTTCATGAGGCGCGCAGTCTCTGCCTCTACATCTTGTCCTCCAACAATAGAAGGACTGTAGAGGAACGCGATCTTATTGTGACGCCGCAACATTGCCAGTTGTTTCTCCAGTTCTAGGCGCGCGCGTTCGTCTTTGCGTGCGTAGGAGAAAAAAACATTCACGGCACCTGTTTGGGGAACCTGTACCGTCGCGCTCGTAGCAGATGGAACTGCAAACGGCACCGCTTTTCCCTCGCCCATACGCGCTGGTGCCGCATTCCGCTGAGCATTGGGTTTCTGATCCGAACGTATATAGGAACTGATAAAAGAGAGCATATAGAGGGCTGAGAGTTCCGAGGCATAGTTCTGGTATGTATCGTCTTTATTCCCATCAGCAAAGTCGCTGACGCCTTTGACCACTAGAGAGCGGACGCCAGGGAAATCTTCGACTGTCTGATAGAAAGCCGCCCCTTCCATATCGATAGCGATAGTACCACGCACAGGAATCCTCACTTGATCGAAAGGGTTGTCCGCGCGCACCGCGTTGCTTGATGCCAGCGGGGCAATATGATACCTGGGTGATACACGCTCCGTAGCTACGGGAAGCATCAGCTTCGCCGTGAGATCATTGTCTAGATCAAACATACGCACAAATTGCAGTACATCACGCGCCAGAGCGGCTGTATAGGTATCGTACTCTTGCACCTGCTGGCCATCTTTATCCAGCACGAACTTGCCGCTGTCGGACATAAACGCCCGCTCAGCAATAATCAAGTCCCCAATGCTGACTTTACGCTTATCGCCCGCGCAAATGCCAGTCATACCGACGAAGCGCGGATGGAATTCAGCCAATAAAGATTGCAACTGAACCGCCGTCGCCGTTGGCCCATAGCGCGCCAGCCACGAGAGCATAAGTTTTAACTCTTCGCCCTGCTTATTCTTAATAGTTGTGAAGTAGTAGGCGTATGTAGGACCCTGCTGGCGATACACTTCTTGAAAAGAGACCTTGCATTGCTGCTCAACAATGCGTTTGAAAGCTTTGGCCTCTACCGGCAACGCGCATAAAATGCATACGTCGAAAGCTGCATTCTCACTACTCATCGTACACGTCCTTATCTTTAATAAGTGTCCGTGAAATACTTCATGTCTCATAGCGGCGCTCAATCTTTTATAACTATACCACGTGTGTCTATGCGCCGATATAGAAATAAGGAAGATTATAGCAGAACCTTCTTCATGATGTAGGGGGAACAGGGTCAACTGAACCGTTCCCATGACTTGACAGGGAATACCCTTATAGCATATACTACGAACAAGAAATGAGAATGATTATCATTATTAGGATGCCCTAACATATGACAAAGACTCCAACAAGTAACGCACAGGCCATATTGGAGATTGTGCGCGCGGCAGACAACCATCCAACGGCGCAGGAGATTTATGAAGCGGTCAGACACACGCGGCCACACATCGGGTTGGCGAGTGTGTACCGCATTCTGCGCGCACTGGTCGAGCAGGGAGAGATCAAGGAGCTCGGCGCGAGTGAAGAGAGCCATCGCTACGATGGGCATCTCGCGCGGCACGATCACGCGGTCTGCACCAATTGCGGAGCATTGATTGATCTGCCCAGCGAGATTCTCCTATCGCAGGAGCATCTATGGATGGCGGCGCGAACGGCGGGCATCGAACTGGAATCGCACGAGGTGCGCCTGTACGGGCGTTGCATGAACTGCCAGGCCCGGCATAGTCAAGCTTAGCCGGTCACTATTGTTGACCCTTTCCAGTCAGTAGGGATGGGCCTTGCCCCCATCCGGTTCCCCAGAACACGGCCCCTGGGCCGGATGGACGCAAGGCCCATCCCTACTGAAGAGTTGCAATACAGGGAGATTTTTCATGGCATTGGACAAAAGCGAAAACGTAGATAAATCTGAAAAAGTAGAGGTGCCGCATACGACCAGGGAAGAGATTGCCAGCCTGGCGAAGGCGGTGACGACGCACGACGATCAAGCGCGCTCGTTTCTGCTGCGCGTGGTACAGCCCGGTCTGGCGGGATTGATGGACGGCTCCGTCTCGACGCTGGCACCCATCTTCGCCACGGCATTCGTGACGCATGTTCCATTCACGACGTTCCTGGTGGGCATAGCCTCGGCGATGGGCGCGGGCATCAGTATGGCCTTCTCGGAAGCACTCTCCGACGATGGCTCGATCACCGGCAGAGGGAGTCCCGTGATACGCGGCCTGATCACGGGAGCCATGACCTTCTTTGGCGGCATTCTGCACACGCTGCCTTTCCTGATACCGGATATCAATGCGGCGCTGTACGCGGCCTACATCATCGTAGCCTTCGAGCTGGTGCTTATCGCGGCGATCCGTCACCGCTACTTCGGTACGAGTTGGCTGCTCTCGATCGTCCAGGTGGTGGGCGGAGGCGCGCTGGTCTTCGCGGCTGCATTCCTCTTCGGACATGCCTGAGCGGTCCGTAATGCTATAGAAGAGTAAAACTATACGTGTAGATGTAAGGAGAGTTTTAGTGCCACAAACGCCACACATTGAGCAGCATTTTACAGCAGGCGAGACGGTACGTGATATCGTAATCGGTATGTCGGATGGCCTGACAGTTCCATTCGCTCTTGCAGCAGGATTGTCCGGCGCGGTGAGCACCACCTCTATCATAGTGACCGCGGGGCTGGCTGAAATCGCCGCGGGATCTATCGCGATGGGCTTAGGAGGCTACCTGGCGGCCCGAAGCGACGCGGAACATTATGCCAGCGAGCGCAAACGAGAAGCCTTAGAGGTGGTAGAAAAAAGTGAGATAGAGAAGGCCGAAGTAGCTGAGGTGTTCACATCCTACGGCCTGACGACCCAGGAGAGCGCTCCTATCGTGGAGGCGTTGAGCCACAAGCCTGAAGCATGGATCGATTTTATGATGCGCTTCGAGCTAGGGTTGGAGAAGCCGGATCCAAAGCGCGCGCTTACCAGTGCGATTACTATTGCGCTCTCTTATATCGTCGGTGGGCTGATTCCTCTTACTCCTTACATCCTGGTTCCGGTAGCGCATACAGCTCTGCTCATTTCAGTCGTTGCAACGTTAATCGCGCTCCTGATCTTTGGTTATGTCAAAGGGCGTTTCACAGGTGCGCGCCCTATCCGTAGCGCCTTGCAGACAGCGGTAATTGGCGGACTCGCGGCGGCGGCGGCTTTTATCATTGCTCGCTTGATCTCTTAATCCAGTTTCTGAGTACACTGTCAAACACCATTCGAACTCATTTTCCTAAGCAGGCATTCGGAGTAGGGACGGCATAAATGCGGTCCCTACCCAATGGTGGGATTCATTGACGGTTGACAGTGTACTGAGAATACATTCTCTACCAGTTTACATAATTAAAGACGTTCAGGAAGAAGGGAGTACACAATGACCATGTTTCACAATGCTCCGGCACCATTGGAGTTGCGCCCCCTTGGTAAGACCGGCTTACAGGTGACGGGGCTCTGCATCGGAGCCGCGCCGCTCGGAAATATGCCCGCTACGTTCGATTACGCGGTAGGGGAGGAGCGGGCGTTGGAGACGCTGCGCGCCGTTTTCGCGGGACCCATCAAATTCGTCGATACCGCCGCGTCTTATGGGGATGGAGAGAGCGAGCGGCGCATTGGCACTGTATTGCGCGAAATCGGTGGCCTGCCACAGGGATTTGTGCTGGCCTCCAAGGCTGATCGCGACCTGAAGACGGGCGATTTCAGCGGCGACCAGATGCGTCGCAGCGTCGAACGTAGTTTGCGCCTGCTTGGCCTGGAGCAGATTCAGCTCATGTACCTGCACGATCCCGAGCACATAACGTTCGAGGAGGCCATGGTAGCGGGCGGACCCGTGGAGGTGCTGCAAAAATGTAAAGAGGAGGGTCTGATCGCCCATCTCGGCGTCGCCGGTGGCCCTCTCGACCTGATGGCGCGCTTCGTCGAGACGGACCTCTTCGAAGTGGCGATCTCGCACAACCGCTATACCCTGCTCCACTCTTCCGCCGATGGCTTCTGGGATCTGTGTGGCAGGCATGGCGTCGCCGCCGTCAATGCAGCACCGTATGGCAGCGGTATACTGGCTAAGGGGCCGAAGGCATATCCGCGCTATGCCTACGAAGCTGCGTCGGAGACAGATATCGCAAAGGCGAAACGTATACAGGAGATTTGCGGCCAGTATAATGTTCCCCTGGCGGCGGCGGCGCTGCAATTCTCGCTGCGCGATCAACGTATTTCCGCGACGGTCGTAGGTCTCACGCGGCCCGAACGTATTCAGCAGACGGTCGAGTTGGCGCAGCATCCCATTCCCGCAGAGTTGTGGGCGGAGCTCGCTCATCTCAAGAATATGCCGTAACCCGAGTTGCCATTGGCCTGTGTATGTCTTATGATATAGCTGGTATGTTTTTGATACGAAGTAGATGCCACGCATATTTTACGCGTAAAGCGATGAAAGAAGGGTGAGTCAATGGATGCAAGAAATCAGGGTGAACAATTGATGAAATCGTGGGCTGATACTCAGCAGTCGCTGCTGACGAACTGGCTCGGCACGGTGCAGGGTTCTGGAACGAATCCGGGATCCGCGGTATGGGGCCAGTTGGTATCGGCCTGGCAAACGTCCGTTCAGCAGACGCTGGACACGCAAAGGAAGTGGATACGTACCTGGACGGAGAGCGTCGAGGGCATGGCGGGTAAAACAGGAAGCGCTGGTGAGCTGAACGAGCAGGTACGCATGGGACAGGATCTGCTGCTCCGCTGGACCGAGGCCCAGCAGCAGTTCTGGCAGCTCTGGTTCGATGCCGCGAAGAATCTCACCAGCGCCCAGCAGTCTTCGGAGGCAGGTATGCAGACGGTCCAGAGCCTGATGCAGACGTGGCAGGATAGTGTCCGTAAGCTGATGGAGATGCAGTCCGCCTGGTACAGCCGTTGGACACTCCCACGATAAGGGATAGTTCTACGGTTAGAAATGGGGAGAGGGTCTGGTGGCACGCGTGCTACCAGACCCTCTCCTCATTGCTAACCAGGAGACGGGTTACTCTTTGTATATCCAGTTGGAGCGAGCGCGCACCAGGACGGTTCCCGCGCGGCTGATCTGCTGAAATCTAGCAAATTTGCCTCCCGTAGCAGGAAAGGGATCGAGCCAGCTCTGTAT
>Ga0209839_10000601_pt1 | contig 18227 bp, 12 predicted proteins | sample OrgsoiDNA2013050_FD_185800 | JGI IMG/M metagenome (GOLD analysis project Ga0209839, IMG submission 185800) | Permafrost soil microbial communities from the Arctic, to analyse light accelerated degradation of dissolved organic matter (DOM) -... | ecosystem: Environmental > Terrestrial > Soil >... | reverse complement strand
TCATGCAGCAGTGCGCCGAGGCGCTTGATGAGTGCGCCGCGGATTGGCGCCGGCACCGTGCGCCAGGTCGTGAACGCGTCCTTGGCCGCGGCGATTGCGTTCTCGACGTCTGCGCTTGTGGCGGCTGGAACGTCGAGTAGGTCTTCGCCGGTGATCGGCGAGCGCGCGCGCATGCGGGGTCCGCTCCCGGGTGATACCCGGACCCCGCAGCGCTCGAGACTCCGGAGGGCGCGCTCCCGGAGCTGGTCAGTCGACGATACGGACAGATCCTGCAGAGGTGTAATCGAGCTCATCGGTGCTCCATGAATCCGGGGTGAGGGCTCAGCTTCGCCGATACCACCGGGGCGAGGTTGTGGGAGGTGGCTTGAGGGCGGCGCGGACGACGATCATGTGGGGCTCGTGGCTGCCGACCGACCGGCCCAGCGCATCCTCGAATGCCTGGCCGAATCCCTCGATCGTCGTTGCTGGGAGCCCGAATGACATCGCCAGCGCCGCGAAGTCCGGTCCTGCCAGGTCGACGCCGAAGGGCTCATCGCCGGCACGCGCCTGGTCGAAGCGCAGCATGCCGTAGCCGCCATCGTCGACCAGCACGATCGTCACCGGGATTCGCTCTTGCGCGACTGTCGCGAGCTCCCCAGCGGCAAACAGAAACCCGCCGTCTCCGGTCACGCACACCGTGGGCCAGGCCCCCGCGAGGCAGGCTCCGAGCGACGCCGGGAAACCGAACCCGAGCGTGCCCCAACCCATGGGGTAGGCGAGCTTGCGTGGGCGCGGCACCCGTCGGTAGCCGGCGAGCCAGTAGCCCGGAATGCACATGTCGGCGACGACGACCGAATCCGCCGGAAGGGCGCGCTCCATGATCTCGAGGAACGCTTTGGCCTGCTCGTCGTCCCCCGCGATCGAGGCCTCCACCTCGGTGGCGATCGCGGTCAGGCGGCGCTGCAGCTCGGGGAGCCCCTCGCGTGCCGGAACCTGGGGCGCCAAACGCGCGAGCACTGCGCGAGCATCGCCCACCAACGTGACGTCCGAGGCGTAGTTCTTGTTGGCATCTGCCCCGTCGATGTTGACGCTGATCAACGACGGCGGCGGCGGCATCAGCCAGTTCTGGGTCATCATGCCGTCGAAGTCGGTGCCGATCGCGAGCACGACGTCCGCCTCGTCCCACAGGACTCCGACCTCCCTGGCATGCACCGGTCCCGGGACGGCGCACGGATGCCCGGGGGGCAGCATCCCTCTGCCCATGTACGTGGTGATGACCGGCGCGGCCAGCCTGAGCGCGAGCTCCCCCACCAAAGCACCTGCGTCAGCGCGGAGCGCGCCGCCTCCCGCCCAGATCAACGGCCTCGAGGCGCTTGCGAGCACCTCGCATGCCTGGTCGACGGCGGCAGTCGAGAGCTCGGGAAGCGGTAGAGCCTCGAGCATCGCCACCGACCCCGACGAGGTCTGCTGCGAGAGCAGATCGGTCGGCACGCCGAGATAGACCGGTCCGGTCCGGGCCGCGAGCGCAGTCGAACCGCCCTCGATTACGGCGCCGGCGATCTCCTCAACGCTGCCGAGCAGGCGCGCGGCCTTGGTAACCGGGCCGAACATCGCCGTCTGATCGCGCGTCTCGTGCAGAACGCCTCGATAGACACCCCTGCGGCGCAAAGCAGCCGGAATGTCGGTGGCGATGACAAGCACCGGGGAGTTCGACGCCATCGCCTCGCCGGTTGCGCCGAGGGTGTTGGCGGCACCCGGTCCGGTCGTGACCAGGGCGACGCCGAGCCTACCCGTCGCGCGCGCGAACCCGTCGGCCGCGTAGACCGCGGTCTGCTCGTGACGGACACCTACGAGCCGAATGTCCGATTCGCGCAGCGCCTTCCAGATCGCAAGGTTGTGGACTCCCGGCAACCCGAACACGAGCTTCACGTCGAGCTGCTCGAGCATCTCCACGAGGCGTCTGGCCCCGGTCGCGGTCGCTGACGCTGTGTCGCTCACGAACGCCGCCTAGACGATGTTGTACTCCGGGCGCAGCGCGGAGACGTCAAAGCGCTCGACGCTCAATGGTGTGATGTCGATGAACGTGGGGCGGCGCAGGACCATGTCGCGCAGGATCTCACCGACGGCAGGACCCTGCAGGAACCCGTGGCCCGAGAACCCCGTTGCGTACAGGAAGCGGGACACCTTCGCGACCTCGCCGATGATCGCGTTGTGGTCGGGCGTCATCTCATATAGCCCGGCCCAGCCACCCCGGATGCCGGCGTCCGCGATCCGCGGCGCGCGGCGCCGCACCACCGCCATCAGGTCGGGGATCCAGTCCTCCGTGGTCTCGATGCTGAAACCTGGCTTCTCGTTGGCATCGGCCATTCCGATCAGCAGCCCCGGGCCCTCACGATGAAAGTAGAAGCTCGACTCGAAGTCGATGGTCATGGGCAGGTTCGCGGGCAGTCCGTCGATCGCCTCCGTGAACAGGATCTGGCGCCGCAACGGGGTGACTGGAAGCTCCACGCCGACCATATCGCCGCAGCCTCGCGACCACGGGCCCGCAGCGCAGATCACGGTGTTCGTCGCGATCGAACCTTGGCTGGTGAGGACTTCGGTGATCTGATCGCCCCTGGTGTCGATGGCGAGAACCTCGCAGCCCACCCGGATGTCCGCGCCTTGGGCGCGCGCGGCGAACGCGTACCCCTGCACGACCCCTTCCGGAGTGGCATGGCCGTCGCCGGGCGAGAACGCTCCGGCGAGGATGTCCTCTCCTTCCAGCAGCGGGCACAGCCCGCGAGCCTCGCCGGCAGTCACGATCCGGGAATCCAGGCCGCACTCCTTCTGCAGCGCGACGCTCTCGTCGAAGGCGTCGAGGTCGGACGCACGGGTGAGCACGAACAAGTATCCGACCCGCTTGAGGTCGATCTCCCAACCCGGGCGGCGGTTGAATTCGCGAAAGGCGGCGAGGCTGCGCTTCGCGATCTCGATGTTCAGCAGGTCCGAGAACTGTGTGCGGACGCCGCCGGCGGCTCGGCATGTGGAGCCGCTGCCAAGCTGCCCCCGCTCGACAAGCACGACATCCACGCCGGCCTCGGCGAGATGGAAGGCGGCGCTGGTGCCGATCACCCCGCCGCCGATGACGACCACGGCCGCGGAGTCGGGGAGCGGGGGGGCGGGACGCGGCATTCAGCGGGATCGTAAATCGTCACGCGATTCGCCGCTGTGAGAGAACCGTGCGGCGCCGTGCGGCCGGCGTCGGTGTTCGCCGGGTCACGCCCGCGTGCGGATCGTCGATCCGATCCTGGGCGATGCGTGTCGTTGTCGCTGGCCCCCACGAGCACCACGTGCCAGGCCTCGCTCTCGCCGCAGGCGCCAAGATTCGACCCAACAGCGCGTCTTGCCAGACCAAGACACCATCCCGCAAAGCAACGAGCATGCCGACGAACGAGTCGCGACGGACTCCCGGTCGTGGGGCGCCCCACTCACGACAATGCCGAGGCCTCTCAACCACCGGGGTAGTTCCCACTTGGAGAGCCCCCGCGTGCCGATGCTTGCCAGCGCGGGTACCCGCGCAATCACCCGCACGAAGTGGTGGCCAGTGGGCCCTTCGGTGGTCGTCCAATGGATGGTTGACAATCGTGAGGTGAGCACGCCTGACATCCATGAGGAGCAGGTCGAGTCCCGGTACGAGGCGACGGTTGGCGTCGGACTCGTGATCGGACTGCAGGTCACGCTCGCGCTTGTGAGCGTCGATAGGGGCTGGACCCTGATCGGGTTTCCAGGGTGGGTCTGGCTGATTCCGGTCGTTCCCGAGGCGGCGCTCTTGATGGCGCTGGCCTTGGCGGAGCCCCGACATCGCCTCGAGCAGATGGGCCGGCGCCGCACGGTCGCGCTCGCGCTCGTCGGCGTGATCACCGCAGCGAACGTGCTCGCGCTCGTGGCTCTGATCGCGTCGTTGCTGAGTGCGCAGGAGAAGAGCGGCGGGGAGCTGTTGTTGAAGGGCGCCACGATCTGGGGCACGAACGTAATGACGTTCGGGTTACTGTTCTGGGAGGTCGACTGCGGCGGCCCGATCCGCCGGCGTGAGCCCGATCCGCCGCCGCACGACTTCCAGTTCCCACAGGACGAAAATCCGACGCTCGCCGAGGGGGACTGGCACCCGCGACTGGCCGACTACGTGTACGTCTCGTTCACCAACGCGATCGCGTTCAGCCCGACGGATGCGATGCCGCTGACCCGGCGGGTGAAGACGATGATGCTCGCGGAGTCCGCCATCTCCGCGACAACCGTGCTGTTGGTGGCCGCACGGGCAGTGAACATCCTCCGCTGACCGACACGGGTCGCAGACCGCGCCACCCGAGCTGGCGCCAGCCTGTCCGTGACAAGCTTGCAGGCGCCGAGGCCAAGCCCAAGGTCATCCAGGCTTGCGACCCATCCCGCGCAGCGAAAGCGCGGTCCGCGTTGCACCTTCGAGCTGGGAACGGCTCGTGGACGGGAACTCCGTGATGTCCCTCGGCGGTACTGACAGAACGACGAGCTCCTATTCGCCGAACTCGTCGGCGACCGCTTGGAAGATCCCCATTTGCTGTGCCAGCGCCTCGCCGCCGTAGGCCGGGATGACGCCAGGTGAGTCGATGATCGCCGATGCGCGCGCGATCAGCCGCTCGAACTCATCGCTGAACCTGATACCGGCGAGCGCCTTGCGGTCACCGCGGAGAATCACGAACCCGTTCAAGTCGCCGCCGTGGGGTGCGAGCAACAAGACGTCGAAGCTCTCGATCCGGCCGTCCTGCTGCAGCTTTCCGTAGTACTCCATCGACTCTTGGAACACCTGCAGCGCCTGCTTCTCTCGACCGCGAACGACCGCGCCCCAGCCGATGAACAAAGCCTCGCCAGCCATGCTCTCCTCCTCTGCAGTTGCCGTTTCGCGCAGCCTATCCGGTCGGAGCGCCGGCCTGGTGGAGGCTTGGAGGCGCGTGACCCCGAACGGATCATTCACCCGCGGGCCGGCGGTCGTGCCCCGTTGTTTCTCGTCACCCTCGCTGTCGTCAGTCAGCGACCCATCGTCTGGGTGGCTGACTGCTGGCCGCGCGGGGTGTCCTGAGCTGTGCGGTCGTGCCTACGAGTTCGGACGTGGACGTGGTGGTAATCGAGCCATCCGTCGACGATCCGTTCGCGGAGGCCGTTCGTCTTCGCAGCGTGCTCGAAGGCCTCAAGGTGCCGATCGACGTGATCGTGTTCGGTCAGGAGGAAGCGAGACGGCGATCAGCAGTTCGCGCGACCGTCGTGGAGCGGGGCTATATGGCCATACGTCAGCCCGCGGCGGTGGCTTGGCCGTCGCGGTCGGTAGGCGCACGGCCTCGGTGGCGTGGGTCTCATCGACGGCGAAGCGGAGCCAGAGCCCTCGCGCGGCGTGCGCTGGTAGTGATCGTGCGTATCCCGCTCAGCGCGGCCGCGGCGTCGACCGGCCATGTGCAAGGTGTTTCGCTTGGGGTAGGCTGGCAAGTCGCCGATGGCGCCGGACGTTTCGCGCGCTTCGGCGATGTCGATCGAAGGGCGTGCAGTCATGGTGTTGAGGGCGGAGGAGGCTGAAGCAGCGCTCATTCAATCCGTGTGCAGCCGCCTGCGCGACCACGTTGCGCCCGAGTTGTTGGGCCAGTGCGACGCGTTCGTCCGGCAGTTCTATCACTGGGTGCCACCAGAGGATCTGGCCAGGCGTAGCACCCGTGACCTTTACGGCGCTGCACTGGCGGTCTGGGACTTCGCCCGCGACCGCAAGCCGAGCTCTGCCAGCGTGCGGGCCTATAACCCCACGATCGGAGAGCACGGCTGGCAGACGACGAACACGATCGTCGAGGTCGTCACCGATGACATGCCGTTCTTGGTGGACTCGGTCGGCATGGAGATCTCCCGTCGCGGATACGGGATTCAGCTCTCGATCGTGCCGGTCATCGACGTGCTCCGGGATGCGGCCGGTCGCCTGGCGGAGGTTCTCCCACAAGGTGCAGGGATGACTGGTGCGCTGACCGAATCGCTGATGCAGTTCGAAGTGGATCGCGAGACCGAGCCCGCTCGGCTCGCGGCGCTCGTTGGTGGCATCAGCCGGGTGCTCAGCGACGTTAGGGCGGCGGTGGAGGACTGGCCGATGATGCGCCGACGGATGCTCGAGATCGTGACTGGGTTCGAGTCGGCGCCGGCGCCGCTCGATCGAAGCGAGGTGGAGGAGGTCAACGCATTCCTCAGGTGGGTCGATGGTGGGAACTTCATCTTCCTCGGGTACCGGGAGTACGACCTCGTCAGTGAGGCGGGCGAAGACTCTCTCCGCACTGTGTACGGCTCGGGTCTCGGCGTTCTCAGAGCCCCGAACGCGATTGCGTCGACGAGCTTCGCGAGGCTGCCCGCCGAAGTCCGGTCAATGGCTCGAATGCCTCAGCCGCTGATCCTGACCAAGGCGAACCGGCGCTCGACGGTGCACCGGCCGCTGTACCTCGATTACGTGGGTGTGAAGCGTTTCGAGGCGGGCCAGGTCCGTGGCGAACGTCGTTTCCTCGGCTTGTACACCACCGCCGCCGAGGAGGCGAGCGCGCGCAAGATCCCGGTCCTGCGGGACAAGGTCGAGCGTGTGATCCGCCGGGCGGCGTTCCGCCCTGAGAGTCATAACGCGAAGGCGCAGGCAAAGGCGCTGGAGACCTACCCACGGGACGAGCTCTTCCAGATCAGGGACGACGAGCTGTTCGCGATCTCGATGGGGATCGTCGCGCTCGGCGAGCGCCAGCTCGTGCGCCTGTTTGTGCGGAGCGATCCCTACAAACGGTTCGTGTCGTGCCTGGTCTTCGTACCCCGCGATCGGTTCAGCACCGACAACCGCGAGCGGATCGCATCGGTCCTGACTGACGCGTTCGGCGCGACCGAAACCGACTGGGCGCTGCGCCTATCCGACTCGATGCTCGCGCGCATCCATTACGTCGTGCGCTGCCGCGCGGCCGAGGTGGACCCCGAGGAGGTCGCCGAGCTCGAGCGCCGGATCGCCGAGGTGACGCGGCCCTGGACCGGCGACCTCGCGGATGCCCTGAGAGGGGTTCATGGCGAGGAGCGGGGCAAGGTCCTGTTCCGTCGCTACAAGGCGGCGTTTCCGATCGCCTATCGCGCTGACTGGCGAGCTCGTGCGGCGGTCGAAGACATCGACCATGCAGAGGCTCTCGCTGCCGGTGACGGGCTCATCTTGAGCGTCTACCAGACTGTCGAGGCCGACCGGACCTCGCTGCGTTGCAAGCTGTTTAGCCCGGGTGAGCGAATTGCGCTCTCGGATGTCCTGCCGATCCTCGAGAACATGAGTCTGCGGGTCGGCGACGAGCGTCCTTACGAGATCAAGCCCGAGGGTCGGCGCTCGCTTTGGATCTACGACATCGGGCTCGTTCCCGGCTTCGATGTCGACCTCCGGAACGAATCGACGCGCACCGCAGTCCAAGACGCTTTCACGAGGGTCTGGAGCGGTGAGTTCGAGAACGACCGGCTCGGCGCGCTGGTCCTTCGAGGCGGTTTGACCGGTCGCGAAGTGGCGCTGCTGCGCGCACTCGTGAAATACCTGCGCCAGGCCGGCGCAACGTTCAGCGACCGCTACCTCCAGCAAGCGCTGACCGGGAATCCGGCTGTGGCGCGGCTGCTCGTCGGGTTTTTCGGTGCGCGGCTTGACCCCGACCGCTACGACGTCGCGGCGGCCGAGCGGCTCGGGGCCGAGGTCGAGCAAGCGATCGACGACATAGCAAACCTCGATCAGGCGCGGATCCTGCGGGCCTGTCTCGCGGTCGTCCGCGCCATCGTACGAACGAACTACTTCCAGCGTTCTCCGGGAGGTCAGCCCAAAGCCCAGTTGTCGTTCAAGCTCGATCCCTCGCTGATGCTGTTTCTCCCGTTTCCCCGTCCTCGGTCCGAGATCTTCGTCTATTCGTCGCGGGTGCAGGGCGTGTACCTGCGCGGCGGGAGCGTCGCCCGCGGCGGGATCCGCTGGTCGGACCGGCGCGAGGACTTCCGCGCGGAGGCCCTCGGGCTGATGAGGGCAGAGATGGTCAAGAAAGCGGTCATCGTTCCGGTTGGTGCGAGGGGCGGATTTGTGACCATGCGCCCGCCGTCGATGGGCGGCCGCGAGGCGTTGCTCGAGGAGGTCGCTGACTGCTACGGGCTGTTCCTGTCGGGTCTGCTCGATCTGACGGACAACATCGTCGGTGGGAAGGTCGTCCCCCCACCTGGCGTCATCCGCCACGACGAGGACGATGTCTACCTCGTGGTTGCCGGTGACGAGGGGACCGCCTCGCTGTCGGAGCTCGCAAACGGGGTCGCGGCCGAGTACGGCTTCTGGCTCGGAGACTCGTTCGCCGGGGGCGGATCGCATGGCTACGACCACAACAAGACGGGTATCACCACTCGAGGGGTGTGGGAATCGGTCAGGCGCCATTTCCGCAGTCTCGGAGTGGCCGTCCAGTCGACTGAGCTCACCGTTGTGGGCATCGGCGACCTGGCGGGGGATGTGCTCGGCAATGCGATGCTGCTATCGCCGCACATCAAGCTCGTGGGCGCGTTCAACCACGACCATGTCTTCCTCGATCCCCGCCCCGATCCGGAGGCGAGCTACGCCGAGCGGCGCCGGCTCTGTGGTCTGCCAGCCTCGTCCTGGCGTGACTACGACCCCGCTGCCATCTCCGAGGGCGGCGGTGCATTTGCCCGCTCTGCCAAGCAGATTCCGCTGTCGGCACAGGTGCGCGAGGCGCTTGATGTCGAGGCCGAAGGGCTCACGCCGGATGAGCTGATTCGGGTGCTCCTGCGTGCACCCGTCGATCTCCTTTGGAACGCGGGCGTGGGCACGTTCGTCAAGGCGCATTCGGAGAGCAACGCCGACGTCGGCGACAAGGCCAATGACGACGTGAGGATCAATGGCGCAGAGCTTCGTTGCCGGGTTGTCGGCGAAGTCAGCGACCTCGGTTTCACCCACAAGGGCAGGATCGAATATGCCCGCGCCGGCGGGCGGCTCAACACCGATGCCATCGACAGCGTCGCGGGGGTCAACTTCTCCGACCACGAGGTAAATCTAAAGATCCTGCTCGATGCGGCGGTAGCCGACGGCGAGATCACGATCTCACGGCGCAACGAGCTGCTGGCCGCGCTGATGGACGCCGTCGCCAAGCACGTCCTCGACGAGAGCTACGCCCAGGCGCTGGCGCTGGGGCTCGAGTGCGGACAGGCTTCCGGCTTGCTCGACCTCCATGCCCAGCTCATCGACAACCTCGACCGGAGAGGCCAGCTCGATCGCGAGCTCGGAGAGCTCCCGCGCGCAGAGGACATTCGGGAGCGGAAGGCCGCGAACGAGGGCCTGACTGGTCCTGAGCTCGCGGCCCTACTCGCCCACGCAAAGATCAGCCTCCACACCGACCTGCTCGAGTCTGACCTCCCGGACGACGAGTATCTCGGCAGCAAGGTCCTGGACTCCTTAATGGGGTCGCTGCGCGAGCGCTTCCGGCTCCACATGCGCCACCATCCTCTGCGTCGCGAGATCATCGCCACCGACCTCGCTAACAGCATCGTCGACTACGCGGGGACGACATTCGTGTCTCGGTTGGCCGAGGAGACCGGCGTCGACACCGCGCACATCGCGCGAGCCTACGCCGTCGCGGGCGCGATCTTCGAGATGAACGGATTCTGGCGCGAGGTCCGGACGCTCGACGACGTCGTTGACGAAAAGACACAATTCAAGATGTTGCTGCAGGGACGCAGGCTCGTCACCCGCGCTGCACGGTGGCTGGTCCGCGAGCGGCGCCCTCCGCTCGACATCGGCGCGGCGATCTCCGACTACGCCCCCGGCGCGGCCACCCTGTCCGAGGTGCTACCGGAACTGCGGAGCGACCTTGACGGCGACGCATGGCATGCCCGCGTAGCGGAATTCGCGAATGCCGGCGTTCCGGGCGCGCTCGCATCGCGCGTCGCCGCGCTGGATGCCCTGTTCTTCGCGTTCGACGTCGTCGAGATCGTCCGTGGAACCGAAGCGCCCGTCCGCCGCGCCGCCGGCATCCACTTCGGGCTCGACCGCCGCCTGAAGTTGGCTTGGCTTCGCAATCGCATCCTCGGTTTACCTCGCGCCAACCGCTGGCAAACGCTCGCCCGTGCCGCCCTGCGCGACGACCTGTACAAGACCCACCGGGCGCTCACCGCGGCAGTCCTCGAGGCGTCTTCCGCCTCTATCGAGCGCGACGCGGCGATTGACGAATGGCTCGCAGCCGGCGCTGCAAGAGTTGAGCGGTTTCTGCAGACGCTCGCGGACATCCGGGCAGCGCCCGGAAACGACTTCACGACCCTCTTGGTCGCAGTCCGTGAGCTCGACAACCTGATTCCCTCCAGCTCGGACTGAGGGCGGCGCACGCATCGGCGACTCCACCAATCGTCAGACGAGCCGCGCCCGCTCAGAACCAGCCGGGTGGGGCGGCGGGAGCTCGAGGCCTTCAAGCGCCATTACTTCGGACTGTGGAAGTCGGAGGGCATGCCGGTCCCGCTCGAGCTGGCCCAGCACCTCGTGCTCGGCGCGGTCGAGTATGCGCGGAGCCTCGGCTTCAGGCCGCACCGGGACTTCAGGCGGACCCGGCGCGCGCTGGGATCCTGGGACGGACCGAGTGCGATCACGTTTGGCAAGGATGGCAAGCCGCTGTACGTGAACGGTCCCTACGACGACCCCGAGCGGGTGCTCGCGACGCTGGAGCGCGTGTCGGTCGTGACGGCTTTCATTACAGCGTCTCGCTCGGCGAAGCCGACGGACTCGGCGACGGCTACCACTACACCGCCACGCTGACCGATCTCGACGAGCTGAGCGGCGCCGCCTAGCGCACACGGGCAGAGCGCGGACCCTGCGCTACGCCAGCCGGCGCTGCCCGACCCACCCGCTGCCGAGATCGTCCAGCAGCTCGTCGAGCAGCGACTCCTCGTGGATGCCGGCGCTCGCGTCGACCGTGCGCCACGGCCGCGCGCCGGCGCGCTTCAGCACCCGGGCGGCGATCGCCGCGCCGGCCTCGTCGCCGTCGGCATGGACGAGGATCTCGATGCCGGCGGCCTCGGCGGCGTCGAGGATCGCCGCGACCGCGGTGTTGGGCCATCCCGCCGTGCAGAGCAGCGACGGACAGCGAGTGCCGAGCGTGCTGGCTGCGGCGGCGACGATCGACGGGTTCTCGCAGACGAAGAGGACCTCGCCTGCGAGCCGCGGCGGCTCGGCGCGCAGCTCGGCCAGTGTCAGCACCAGCGGTCGGCCGGCGCGCGCGGCGGCGCGCAGCCGCCCCGCCAGATAGCCGCGCGCGAGTCGGTGCGGCCGGAGCCCGAGTGTCAGCACCGTGCACGACAGCTCGTCGCAGCTGACGCCGACCCGCGCCCACACCGCGCGCCACTCGTCCGCTGACGCGGGTTCGCGCGGCGGCGCGTGCTCGAGTGCGAACAGCGCCGCCGTCACGAGGCGGCCGAGCGGTCGTGCGCGGTCGAGCGCGTGGGCGTCGCCTCCGGCGTGCGAGGCGGCAAGCGCGGCGAGTGGCTGGCCGTCGGACGGGAGCACGGACAGCACGTCGAGCGCCTGGAGCGCCAGCGCTGTGCGCTCCGGGGTGGCCGCGCCGAACCGCTTGCGTGCGTGCTCGAGCCATGGCGCAAGGGCCGGCCTGCGCGCCTGCGGGTGGCGGAGCACGCGCGCCCACGCGGCGTCTCGGGCCGATGCGGCCGCGGCGCGCTCGGCGCGGCGGTTGCCGAGGGGGCCGTCGATCGCCACCAGCGCTTCCTCGAGCGACACCGCAAGCCGCGACTGACGCAGCTGGGCGTCGAGACGCGGCATCTTGATCCGCGCGTCGCCGCCAGGCGAGAACGCGCGCTGCGGAGTGAGCAGTCCGTTCAAGGTGTGCGCTTCGTCTGGCGAGAGCATCGTCAGCTGCAGCGTTCCGTATGGACCGGCGTTGCGCTCGAACCGTTCGCGGGCGGCGAACAGCAGCCGCCGCAGGCCTGGCCTATGTAGGTAGGCCAACGTCTCGGGGCTGACGTCCGCCACCGCCGGCTGCCGACTCACGCTGCCTCGGTCACCTCCACTCGCCTGCGGCCGTCTGCCCCACGGCTGTGACGTCCTGCTCGTACGACTCGCGCAGCCCGTGCTCAGCACTCGCCGCGTCCGCTTCCAGCGAAGCCAGGCGCGCGCGGAGCTGCTCGACGCTAGCGCCGACGACGGCCGCCGCCTCCCGGTACGCGCCGGCGCGGGCGCTCGCTTCATGCTCGCACGCGCGAGCGCGCTCCTGCGCAACCGTCCGCGCACGTGCGGCGCGTCCCGCATGGTCCAGCGAGGGCGGGGCCGGCGCCCGTTCGGGTGCCGGATCGTGTTGGCTGCGGGCCGCCTCGATCGCCATCGTCGACGCATCGTGAACTGCGGGTCGGACGGAACGGCTGCGACGAATTCGTCACGGCTTTCGTCGCACCTGACGTGGGTGCGGCAGCGCCATGCTGTCCGACTCGCCGTCTACCTTCCGTCGCGCCATGGATCCAAAGCCAGCCGCCGTCCGCGTAGCCAACGATGCCCGTCTGCGTCTCGCGATGCACGAGATCGTCGCCACGCATCTGTGGGACGACGACCCGCCAGAGGCATGGGGAGCTGCGGCACGGCTCGGACACCCTCGCCGAGCCGCGGCTGAGGTCAGCTGTGCGCCGTTACGGCGGGAACGCATCGAGATGCTGCGGCTCGTCCGATCTCAGCACGGTCGTCGCGGGGGGCCGGTGCGTCCGGCGGCCACGCAAGGATTCCCGGCGTGATCGCCCTTCACGCCATCTGGTCGCGGGACTCACAGCTCTGCATCTGGTGCGAGGACGCCGCGCTGCCGGCGCGGGCTGCCAAGCGACGCGGGCGGGTGCCGGAGAAGCCACGACCGCGCGCGCATCCGTTCGCCGGCTCGGTCACAGAGCTGCGCGAAGCTCTCGCTCGCCTCGGTATCGCGTTGGCGGCCGAGGAGTACACCGATCACCTGGTCACCCTGGCGTTGCCCTCCTTCAGGGACGGGCCGCAGCATTCGCCACAGCTCTTGCGTCCAGACGACGATGAGAGCGCGGGCAATCCGGCTTTCTTGCACCCCTGGGTGGTACCGGCGATGGCGCTCGGCCCGATCCCCGCGCTCGACGTCCTGCTCGCTCTGCCAGCAGACAATCGGGTGGGCGTAGCCGTTGGAGATTCACTTTGGTTCCTAGCTGAGGCGGCCAAGCTTGCGCTCGAGCTGGTGGCGCGGGGGCGTGTGCTTCCGGGGCTCGTGCGGTGCGACGAGGAGTGGGTGGCGCGGTGGCGAGCAATCACCGTCGATCCCAACGATGCGGAGCGTGTGCGGTGGCTGTCCGCATCTATGCCACCACTCGTGGGGGCGGAGTTCTCGACCTCCGCGGTGGGAAGCCCTCGTGAGGCGGTTGTCGATGATCTGCTGGGCGCCGTCGTCGACGGCTGCGCGCGGCACTTGCTGGCGGAGGGTCTCGTTCCCCGGCGGGTGCGGCGCCGGTCGGCGAGCTCGCTTTCGGCTGTTGACGCCTGGCTTGCCGCGCTCACGGACGCGGATCCGGTGGTGCGGGCAGGTGCGCTTGCGCTCGCCGCGCTCGCCGAGCAGCTCGATGAGTGGCGTCACGCGGGAGAGTGGTATGCCGCACACCGGATGTTCCGGACTTGCTTCCGGCTGTCCGCGCCGGAAGAACTCCCGGACATCGTCGACGAAGGGCTCCAGCGGCAGGGAAATGGCGACGGGCCGAGCGCAGACACGCGCGAGGAGAGCACATCCCCGAGCTGGCGCGTCGAGATCCTGTTGCAGGCCAAGGATGATCCGAGCATCCTGGTGCCGGCCGCGGATGTATGGAGCTCCAACGGCAGCGGCCTGCACATGCCGGGTCGCGAGATCGCGGATCCTCAGGAGCGGCTGCTTGGAGGGCTCGGCCACGCGCTGCGTCTGTGGCCGGAGCTCGAGCCGGCGCTGCGCGAGCCCGCTCCGACCGGCCTGGACCTGAGCCAGCAGGCCGCGTACAGCTTCGTTCGCAGCGCGGCCCCGGCACTCGAACAGGCCGGCTTCGGCGTGCTCGCGCCGGCGTGGTGGACCCAGCGACTGCGTCTCAAGCTGCAGGCCGAGCCGATGAAGGAGTGGGAGGAGGGGTCTGGGCTGTTCAGCCTCGACGGGCTGTGCTCGTACGAGTGGAGCGTGGCGGTCGGCGATGCGACGCTCACCGTGGCCGAGCTGCGCGAACTGGCTGCGCTCAAGTTGCCGCTGGTGATGACCCGCGGGCAATGGATCGTGCTGCGTCCTGAAGACATCGAGGCGGCGCTCGCGTTCTTCCAAGGCAGGGCGGAACGTGGCGAGGCGCCGGCGGCCGAACTCCTGCGAGACGGTCTCGGCCTCGATGCCGGACAGCCTGATCTACCGGCGATGGAAATCGACGCCGGTGGGTGGTTGAAGGAGCTGCTGAGCTCGAATCACGAACGCAAACTGCGACCGGTCGAGGTCCCGGCATCGTTCGACGGCCACCTGCGTCCGTACCAGGAGCGGGGCCTCGCGTGGTTGTCGTTCCTCTCGACGCTCGGCCTTGGTGCGTGTCTGGCGGACGACATGGGCCTTGGCAAGACGGTTCAGCTCCTCGCGCTGCTGTTGGCCGAGCGCCAGCACACGACGAATGGCCCGAGTAAGCGCCGACCCGAGCGGCCATCTCCGACGCTTCTGATCTGCCCGATGTCGGTAGTGGGCAATTGGCAGCGGGAGGCGGCGCGGTTCGCCCCCGATCTGCGCGTGCACGTTCACCACGGACGCGAGCGTTTGCGAGGAACGAAGCTCACCCGGGTGGTCCGCTCGAGCGACCTGGTGATCACGACGTATGCGCTGGCGACACGCGATTGCGAGCAGCTGTCGGCGCTGGAGTGGGGGCGGTTGACGCTCGATGAGGCGCAGAACATCAAGACGATCGAGTCCAAGCAGACGCGCGCGATCCGCTCGCTTCCCGCCCGGCACCGCGTGGCGCTGACGGGTACGCCGGTTGAGAACCGGCTGACTGAGCTCCACTCGATCATGGATTTCCTCAACCCGGGGCTGCTCGGCTCGGCGGCCGGATTCAAGCGTCACTACGCGAAACCGATCGAGCGCTGGCGCGACCCATCCGCGACGGAGAAGCTCCGCAGCGCGACGAGTCCGTTCATCCTGCGCCGGCTGAAGACCGACAAGCGGATCATCAGCGATCTTCCCGAGAAGATCGAGATGCGGGTCGACTGCCACCTGACCAAGGAGCAGGCGACGCTGTACCAGGCGGTCGTCGACGAGATGCTCGAGAAGGCTGAGCGGGCACAGGGGATTGAGCGCTCGGGAATCATCCTCGCGGCACTGATGAAGCTCAAGCAGGCGTGCAACCATCCCGCTCACCTGCTCAAGGACCGCTCGGATCTGGAAGGGCGCTCAGGCAAGCTCGCGCGGCTCGAGGAGATTCTCGCTGAGGCGCTGGCCGAGGGTGACAAGGCGTTGTGCTTCACACAGTTCACCGAGTTCGGGCAGATGCTGAAACCCCACCTCCAGGAGCGGCTCGGACGCGAGGTCCTGTTCCTGCATGGTGGGACGCCGAAGACCGCGCGCGATGAGATGGTGCGGCAGTTCCAGGCCGTCGACGGTCCGTCGCTGTTCGTGCTGTCGCTGAAGGCGGGTGGTACCGGACTCAACCTGACTGCCGCCAACCACGTGATCCACTTCGATCGCTGGTGGAACCCGGCGGTCGAGGATCAGGCCACCGATCGGGCGTTCCGGATCGGCCAGAAGAAGACTGTCCAGGTGCGCAAGCTGATGTGCGTCGGAACGCTCGAGGAAAGGATCGACGTGTTGATCGCCCAGAAGAAGGACCTGGCGGACCAGATCGTCGGCAGCAGCAGCGAGGCGTGGATTACGGAGCTCGACAGCAATCAGCTCCGCGATCTCGTCGTGCTGTCCGCCGACGCGGTGGCGGAGCGACCATGAGCTCCTGGCCGGATTACCCAGAGTACCCGGCCTCCAAGCCGCTGCCCGCCGAGGGCGGAATCGTCGCGCGCAGCCGGCGTGGGGACATCGGTGAGACGTGGTGGTCACGTCGGTTCATCGAGCTGCTCGAGTCCTTCGGCGTCGGCTCGAGGCTGAAGCGCGGGCGCAACTACGCTCGCAAAGGCCAGGTCATTGAGCTCGAGGTGGAGCCGGGCGTCGTGCTCGCGAAGGTGCAGGGATCACGCTACACGCCGTACCGCGTGCGGATCCGAGGCAAGGTTCTCTCTAAGGCTCAGTGGCGTCGCGCGGAGAGGGCGATGGCCTCACAGGCATTGCCGCTGGCGCAGCTGCTCTCCGGTGAGATGCCGCGGGATATCGAGGCCGTGTTCTCGTCGTGCAAGTTAACGCTGCTGCCGTCGTCGAAGGCCGAGCTGAAGGCCAGCTGCACGTGCCCCGACTCCGAGAATCCCTGCAAGCATGTGGCTGCCGTCTACTACATCCTCGCCGAGCGCTTCGACGAGGACCCGTTCCTGATCTTCGCGTGGCGAGGTCTGGATAAGGAAGAGCTGCTCGAGCGGTTGCGGGCGCGGCGTGGCGCCGGCGGCCGCCGGAGGGCAGGTGATGCCAGTGCGACGCAGGCTGCCACGCAGGCCGAGCCAGGGGTTCCGCTGTCGGCACAGCTCGAGTCATTCTGGTCCGCGGGCCCGGACCTGGCCAAGGTTCAGGTGAGCCCGTTCGCCGGCGCGGCACCCGACGCCGTGCTCCGTCAGCTCGGGCCGGCGCCGGTCGACGCCGGAGGACGCAACCTCGTCGAACTACTCACACCCGCGTATGCGGTCCTTGCACGCGCGGCCGAACGTCGAGCGCTCGACGAGTAGCTTGCCGAAGCTCCTCGACCTCCTGCGACCGTACGTGTCGGAAGCTGCGGAATGTTGCCGGCCGGCGGTGCGGTCTACTCGTTTAGGGTGCGGGAGGTGAGCAAGGGCAAGCGAAGTCGGCGGCCGAGCGGTCACCGATGTGGGGGAGGCCGAGATCACCGGCGCGGCGACGATGCGTGAGCGCCCGCTGAACTTCCTGGATCCGCGACCCGGCACCCCGTTCGCGGTCCTCGAGCCGCTCGAATCGCACCAAGCCCTGCTCACGATCGCGGCGTCCCGGCTCGCGTTGCCCGCACCGTGCTGCGCTTCGCCGGCGGGCGCGAGCTGACGCTCGGAGACCTCGGCGCGCGCCAGGGGATGCTCGGCGGTATCAACGCCGTCATCGTGGGCAACTACCTGACCACGCTCGGCCGGGATCCGGCAGAGGACCTCGAGCTGCTGGCCGATCTCGCCATGCCGGTGAAGGCGCACTCCGCGACGTTGTGACAGGCGATCTGCAATGCGACGGTTGCGGGAAGCCGCTGTCTACCGGACGTCGGCCGACCGCCAGCGCGGACTCCAGGTCCCGCCTGCTGCCTGGCGGGCCGGCAGAAAGGCCAAGGCGACGGGACGTACGGAGCCCCTGTTCGAACGGCTAGGCCCACACGCGTCGGATCATGTTGCAGCGGCCAACTACTGAAGCTGTTGGCGGGCCTTCACTCTGGTGCGCCGAGCCCGAACGAGCGAGAATCGATCGTCGGAAGGAAAGCGAGCCATGGATTCAGCGAAACAGAAGCCGGGTCCTGAGGGGTTGTCCCTCGTGCCTACTTGGATTCAGATCCACCAGTACAACGATCCCGAAATCCTTGAGTTCTTCAACAAGTATGGGATCGAACACGATCTGGTTGGCGATCACGTGTTCATCATCCACAGCCGCAAGAGTGACCTAGCGGCTGGTCCTGGAGACTGGCTCGTTGTCAGACCAGATGGCGGGGTCGACGTACAGCGAGGAGGCCATGAGCTTCGCGCACAACGGGCGATTACGAAGGCCAGCACCGCACGCCGCGAGCGAAGCAGGGTAGTCCAAGCGACCCTCTGATCCCGGTCGCGTGGGCGCAGTACGTTTTCGCGCGTGGCCAGACGCTCAGCAGACGCCGCGCCGCCACTCGCTGCCGCAGCGAGGCGAGGGCGCAAGCGCCCTCGCGCGCGTCGTTCTCCCACCGGACCGCGAATACATCTTCCCGGCCGCGCAAGAGCTCACGGAAGAGTGGAGCTTGGAAGTCGGCGAGCGCTCGCCGCCGCCAGCGTCATCCTCGTGGAGACGCGAGGCTCGGAGACGGTGCGCGCCGGTGCGGACGGCTGGTTATCGCGGCCGTTCGCGCGGACGTCGAGTTCTAGG
>Ga0209839_10000600_pt1 | contig 18233 bp, 15 predicted proteins | sample OrgsoiDNA2013050_FD_185800 | JGI IMG/M metagenome (GOLD analysis project Ga0209839, IMG submission 185800) | Permafrost soil microbial communities from the Arctic, to analyse light accelerated degradation of dissolved organic matter (DOM) -... | ecosystem: Environmental > Terrestrial > Soil >... | reverse complement strand
TGCGCCAACGAGCATTCGATCACCCGGACGCCCCGCTGAGCGGAGTCGGGTGTCACCCCTTCTTGCGCCAGGCGTCGGGCGTTGCCCGTCAACAAGGGCGGTGTGGTAAGCGCGTGAAGCCACGGGTAGTCCTCGCTGCGAACCAGGTGCAGCGTGCCCCGATTCAGCCACGCGCGCGGAGGATCGAACCGGGCGAGCGAGACCTCACGGACGGCGAGCCGTTGGTTTGGTTACGGCGAGCACATCGCGAGCCGTCACGGCGCAGGCGCGAACCGGCCGCTCAGTGACCGCGCACATGTCGTGCGTCGTCAGGCCCGCGCCGCGAGCTGGCCGCACGCCGCCTCGATGTCACGTCCCCGGGTCAGGCGCACGGTCGCGCTCACACCCCGGCGCTCGAGCTGGACCTTGAACGCCTCGATCGCCTTCGGGCTCGAGCCCCGGAACTGAGAGCCGGTCGGGTTGTAGGGGATCAGGTTGACCTTGAAGATGCGGGGATCGAGGATCTCCGCGAGTGCCACCGCCTGACCGTGGGAGTCGTTGATCCCCGCCAGCATCACGTACTCGACGAACACCCGGCGTCGCTTGCGCTCGTGATAGGCACGGCAGGCGGCGATCACGTCGGCGAGCGGATAGCGGTCGTTGACCGGCATCAGCTCCGAGCGCAGCGCCTCGTCGGCCGCGTGCAGCGACAGGGCGAGCCGGATTGGCATCGGGTCGGCGCGCAGGCGGTCGATGCCGGGGATCCAGCCGACGGTCGAGATCGCCGTGCGACGGTGCGCGATCCCCAGGTCAGGCAGGCGCTGAGAAGCGCCGAGAACGCTGTCGAGGTTCATCATCGGCTCGCCCATCCCCATGAACACGGCGTGGTCGACACCGCCCAGGCGACGAAAGTGGAGCGCCTGGTCGAGGATCTCCGACGTCGTCAGATTGCGGCCGAAGCGCATCTGCCCGGTGGCGCAGAAGCTGCAGGTCAGCGGGCACCCCGATTGCGATGACAGGCAGAGCGAATGACGGCCGTCTCGGTAGCGCATCAGGACCGCCTCGACGGGACGACCGTCGTGAGTGCGAAACAGCGCCTTGACGGTCCCGTCGCGGCCATGAGCCTCGTGTTGGACGGTGAGGGTCGATAACGGAACCGCTTCGTGCAGGGCCTCCCGGAGGCCGAGGGGCAGGTCGGACATCGACTCGAAGCTGACCGCGCCTCGCGCCGCCCACCGCCAGATCTGGCGGTTGCGGTAGCCGGGCTCCCCGAGCTTCTCCAGTGTACGCGCGAGCAGGTTCAGGTCCACGCTGTCTATGGTGCCACCGCATGCGCCTCGCGAAGTTTCTTGCCGCCGCCGGGGTCGCATCACGCCGGGGCGCGGAGGGGATCGTGCGGGCGGGCCGGGTCCGCATCGGCACCGAGTCCGTCACCGATCCCGCGCGCGACGTCGGCCCGGCTGACGTCGTGGCGCTCGATGGCGCCCTGGTACCGGGCGAGACGCCACGAGTCGTGTTCGCCGTCAACAAGCCGGCCGGGGTCGTCTCGACCGCCCGCGACCCCCAAGGCCGCCGGACGGTCGTCTCGCTGGTCCCTTCCGAGCTGCGCCTATACCCCGTCGGAAGACTCGACATCGACACAACGGGACTGATCCTGCTGACCAACGACGGCGAGCTCGCTCACCGTCTGACGCACCCCCGATTCGAGGTGCCAAAGACCTATCGCGTGGTTTTGGCCAAGCCACCGGTGAGGGAGACGGCGCTCGCCGCGCTGCGCGACGGGGTGGAGCTCGACGACGGCCGCACCGCTCCGGCTCAGGTGAGGCGCGTGGCGGCGGACACGGTCGAGCTGACGATCCACGAAGGGCGCAAGCGGCAGATCAAGCGGATGTGCGAGCAGGTCGGGCACCCGGTCAGGCGACTGCAGAGGATCAGGTTCGGACCGCTCGAGCTTGGCGAGCTGCGGCCGGGCAGGTATCGCCGGCTGTCCCCACGCGAGCTCAAACAGTTGACCCAGGCGCTTGAAAATCACCCTTAACGAGATCCCAACCTTCGCGCCGAACAGGGCCAACGCCCCAGAGGGCACTATTTTCATGTAATGCGCCAGGATTCAAGCCAAGGCGAGACTCCGGGTGCGCTTGCCTCCAGCCCGGTTGCCGGCACCGGCGCCCAGGCCGAGGCGACAGTTGCGCTGCCGCGCCTGAGGCCGCTGCGCATGCGCGCGGTGCCGCGGCCTCAGGTCGCGCTCGGGCCGATCGCCGGGCGGACCGCGCTGGCGGTGTTGATCCTGGCCACGCTCGCGGTGGTCGTGTGCGCCACCGCGGGACCATCGGTGCTCGTGCCGCGCAGCGCCCAGCTGTTTCCGAATTGGGAGGCAGGGCCGCTGCACGGCCTGTTCGGGCGCCTGATCAAGGATCCGGTCACGCTGGGGTTGGCGTTCAGCGCCGTGGTGGTGGCGATGCTCGCCGCGTATGTGGTCGCGCTGGCTTCGGTTCGCGCGTTATCGATCAGGACGATCGCGATCTGCATCGTCGCGTTGCACGTGATCCTGTTGTTGAGCCCGCGGCTTCAGCTGAGCGACCTGTTCAACTACATCGGCTACGCGCGCCTCGGCGCGCTGCACCACCTCAACCCCTACACGCATGTGATCAGGGGCGAGCTTCATGACCCGGTGTTCCGGTTCACCAGCTGGCACAACCTCCGCAGTCCCTACGGGCCGCTGTTCACGGCGATCACCTACCCGGTGGGGTTCGTCTCGCTCGCGGCCGCCTACTGGGGGCTGAAGATCGTCACCGTGCTGCTGAGCCTGGCCTTCCTGGGGCTGGTGTGGCACTGCGCACGCCGGCTCGGTCGCGACCCGCGGTTCGCGCTCCTGTTCGTGGCCGCGAACCCGATCTACCTGATCTACGAGGTGGGAGGGTTCCACAACGACTTCTTCATGCTCGTGCCCTCGATGACCGCGATCGCGTTTCTGCTGTCCGGCCGGGATCGGGCGGCCGGTGCTTCGCTGACGGTCGCAATCGCGGTCAAGTTCACCGCGGTGCTGCTGTTGCCGTTCCTGCTGATCGCCGCTCGCCCTTCGCGGCGCAGGCTGCAGATCGTGATCGGGGCCGCGGTGGCCGCGGTGCCGCTGGCCGCGCTCAGCCTGACGCTGTTCGGATTCTCGATCCCGAACCTGTCCGATCAGAGTGCGTTGCTGACCGCCTTCAGCTTTCCGAACCTGTTCGGGCTGCTGATCGGGGTCGGTGGCGGGACGCCGGGGCTGCTGCGCGTCGCGAGCGTCGCGGTCGTGCTCGTCGTCGCCTACGAGGTGTACCGCAGGCGCGACTGGGTGACCGGGGCAGGATGGTCCACGTTCGCGCTGATCGCCAGCCTCGCCTGGCTCGTGCCGTGGTACGTCGTCTGGTTACTGCCGCTGGCGGCGCTGTCCAGGAGCGTCAGGCTGCGCCAGGTGTCGGTCGCGCTGACCGTGTTCCTCGTGGTCACGTTCATGCCGGCCACGGGCCTGTACCTCGCCGATCACGGAATCAACCTGCTGGGCAGCTCGGTCGGGCAGGCATCCAAGTCACACCAGCATAAGCTCGCGCAGTAGCGGGCTAACCACGACTCGGATGCCTTGTTAGCGTCGCGTTGATGCGCGCCCAATTCGCGACCGCCGCCGTGAGCACCGGCCCGACGGAACATGTGGCCACGCCGCGGCTGCCACGCCTCGACCGGTTTGAGCTGGCGACGCTGGCCGTGTTCGCGTCGTTGTCGCTGTGGGTGCTGGCGCTGGACCTCTTGCAGGTGATCGTCAACGGCCGCGTGTGGACCGGCACGGACGGCGTGTACATCGTCGACCAGCTGCAATATCTGGCCTGGATTCGCGAGGCGTCTCGCCACGTTCTGGTGTCGAACCTGTTTGTCCTGCGCCCCGCCTCGGCGGACTACTTTCAGCCGGCCGTGGTGGTGTCGGGCGGGCTGTCCGCGCTCGGCGTGGCACCCTGGGTATCGATGCTGCTGTGGAAGCCGGTGGCGGTCGGCGGGTTCTTCCTGGCCGTGCGCCAGTACGTCAGCCGCAGCATCCCGGGGCTGTGGTCGCGCCGTGCGGCCTTGGTCCTGGCGCTGTTCTTCGGCTCCTTCACGGTCATCTACGGCTCGTTCACCGTCCTCGGCGACCTGTTCCCCGTGTTCCTCTCGTGGGGCTACACGTTCGCGCTGCTGGCGCTGGCGGCGGTGCTGGCCGCGCTCGTCGCCTACGATCGCGGCCGCGCCAAGGACCGGATCCCGTGGACGCCTGCGGCGCTCGGCGCGACGGCGAGCCTGCTGCATCCCTGGCACGGCGAGCTCCTGATCCTGATCGTGATCGCCGCGGAGCTGGCGCTGTGGCGTGGGCGGAGAATCAGGCGGGCGCATATCTCGCTGGCCGCGGCGACGGTGATCGGGACCGCCGCCCCGCTGATCTACTACGTCATTCTCGGGCGGCTGGACCTGTCGTGGCAGCTGGCGCGGGAGGCCAGCAAGCATGGCTTCCCGCTGTGGCCGATCGTGCTTTACCTGCTGGCGCTGCTGCTTCCGGCGGCGCTCGCGTACCGCGCGCGCGCTCGCAGCTTCCTGGACGTCGCCACGCGCTGCTGGCCGCTGGTGGCGCTGGTGTTGTGGGCGCTGTCGGCCACGGCCCTCAGCGCCACTCCGCTGCACGCCTTTCAGGGGATCACGGTGCCACTCGCCGTCCTGGCGGTGCAGGGGCTGCAATGGATCCGTTTCGGGCGACTTGCTCACCCCCGCCTGGTTGGCTCGCTGGCGATTGCCCTCGCGACGATTCCGGGGACGATCTGGCAGATGAACACGGCGCGCCAGCTCGCGGCGCCGACTGCCGACAACGCAAACTTCATCAACGCCGATGAGGGCCGCGCGCTGGACTATCTGGCGCGTGAGCCGCAGCCGGGGGGAGTGCTGACCGGCGGCTATCTCGGTGCGATCGTGCCGGAGAAGACCGGCCGCCAGACGCTGGTCGGCGACTGCCTGTGGTCACAGCCCAACTGCCTGGAGCGCGGCAGCGCCGCCGAGAGCCTGTTCAACGGGTCGCTAGGAGCGCGTGCGACCCGGACCTTGGTGGTGCTGAGCGGTGCCCGATTCCTGCTCAGCGACTGCCAGGCCACCGCCGAATTGGGCAAGACGCTCGGGCGGCTGATCATCTCGGCGCATCATTTCGGCTGCGCCAGCGTCTATCAGCTCGACGCACCGGGTGCGGCGAGGGGGCCTCTGACAGAATCACCGGCCAATGCGGCTGTTCGCGCTCCGAGGCGCCAATAGCGTCGAAGCCAACGAAGCCGGCGCCATCCTCGACGCCACCGATCGTCTGATTCGCGAGCTGATGGGGCGAAACGCGCTTGCCGCCGACGCGATGGTGAGCTGCATCTTCACGCTCACCGACGACCTCGATGCGGAGTTTCCCGCCGTCGCCGCGCGCAAGCTTGGTCTGCATCGGGTGCCATTGCTGTGCGCACGTGAAGTGCCGGTTCCCGGCTCGCTGCCCCGAGTGATCCGCGCGCTGGTTCATTACTACGCGCCCGACGAGCATCAACCCCAGCACGTGTACCTGGGCCAGGCGCGCTCGCTCAGGCTGGACCTCGAGTCGGCACAATAGGCAGCGATGGCAATCGAGTTCGCCGAGCGCCTGCGCAGGATTCCCGTGTATCCGATCGCGGCCGGGTACGACCTGGGGGCGGACGTGGCGATGCTCGCCTCCAACGAGTCGTGCTTCGCGCCGTTGCCCGAGGTGGTGCGGGCCGCCGCGGCCGTGCTCGGCGGGACCAACCGCTACCCGGATCCGTCCTACGCGGCACTCCGCGCCGCGCTGTCTGACCGCTATGGCGTCCCGGCGCAGCGCATCGCGCTCGGCAACGGGTCGTGCGACATCCTGCTGGCGGCGGGCGAGGCGCTGCTGGAGCCCGGGGCGGAAGTCGTCTATGCGTGGCCGGCGTTCAGCGTCTATCCGCACCTGGCGGCCGCCTCCGGCGCGCGGGCGATCGAGGTGCCGCTAGATGCCGACGAGCGCCACGATCTCGACGCGATGGCCGGGGAGGTGACCGTCGCCACCCGGCTGGTGCTCCTGTGCAACCCGAACAACCCAACCTCGACGGTGGTGGGGCTCGAGCAGATCGAGGCGTTCCTGGAGCGGGTTCCCCGCCATGTGTGCGTGATTCTCGACGAGGCGTACTGCGAGTTCGCGCTCGTGCTCGGCGACCCGTACGCGTCGCTGGAGCTCCTGCGCCGGTGGCCCAACCTCGTGCTGCTGCGGACCTTCGCCAAGGTCTACGGGCTCGCGGGATTACGCGTCGGCTACGCGCTGGGCGGGTCCGATGACTTCAGGGTCGCCGTCGACCAGGTGCGCCAGCCGTTCTACCTGAACATCGCCGCCCAGGCGGCCGCGGTCGAGGCGTTGAAGCATCAGGACGAGGTCGAACGGCGGGTGACGCAGACGATCGCGGCGCGGCTGGAGGTACAGGACGGATTACGTGCCCTGGGCCTGTGGGTCGCCGAATCGGACGCGAACTTCGTCTGGACTCGCCTGCCCGAGGATTCGCTGCCGGAGGCCGACGTGATCCACGGCCTGGTACAGCGCGGCGTGCTGGTCCGGGCGGGTTCGGCACTGGGGCGCGAGGGCGCTCTGCGCGTCACGATCGGTACGCACGAGGAGAACCAGCGCTTCCTGACCGCTTTGGGCGAGTTGCTGTAGGACGCGTTCCAGCGGTGCGTGCTGAATCAGCGTGGATGGCCGGGGCTTTTTCGGCACGCTTGGAATTGCCCGCGCACTCTGGTAGAACCCCAGGGGAGCAGCGCATGAGCCCGAGTAGCCACAAATCCGCAGCGACCACCGCCGGCTACTCCTACGCGCGCTTCTACGCCTGGCGATTTAGCTAGGCGCTCGGCCAATGCTCCTGGCGTCCGCGCACTCTGCGTGGCCCGACCGGAACGTCGAGCGCCGCAGGCCCCGAAAGGGAATCGCGAAGCCCCGAGATTGCGAAGCAATCTCGCCAGGGAATCGCGAAGCGATTCCCCAATCTCGCCAGGGAATCGCGAAGCGATTCCCCACGTACTGTTTCCAGGCGCAGCGCTAGAAAGGATCCCCAGATGATGATCGTGATGAAACCGACGGCCACCGACCAGGAGGTGCAGACCGTCCTTGACCGTGTACGAAGCGTCGGCGCGCGCGCGCACGTCATCAATGGCGAGGAGCTGACCGTGATCGGGGCGATCGGCGACCGTGAGCACGTGGCCAGACTCGAGCTCGAGGGCACTCCGGGCGTGGACCGCGTGCTGCCGATCCTCAAGCCCTACAAGCTGGCGTCGAGCCAGATCAAGCACGGCCAGCGCTCCGTGGTGGAGATCGGCGGGCGCAAGCTGGGCGGTCCGCACTTCGCGATGATCGCGGGGCCGTGCACGGTCGAGTCCCGTGAGCAGACGCTCGACACGGCCCGGGTGCTCCGCGACGCCGGCGCAAAGGGCGGGGTGGGGATGCTGTTCCGTGGCGGCGCCTACAAGCCCCGCACCTCGCCCTACGCGTTCCAGGGCCTGGGGCAGGAGGGGCTGCGGCTGCTGGCCGAGGCCAAGCGGGAAACCGGCCTACCGATCGTCACCGAGGTGATGGACGTGCGCGATCTCGAGCCGGTGCTCGAGGTCGCCGACGTGATCCAGATCGGCGCACGCAACATGCAGAACTACTCGCTGCTGTCGGAGATCGGCCGCTCTGGTTGCCCGGCGCTGCTCAAGCGCGGCCTCTCCAGCACGCTCGAGGAGCTGCTGATGGCGGCCGAGTACATCCTCAAGGAGGGCAACGAGGCGGTGATCCTGTGCGAGCGCGGGATCCGAACGTTCGAGACCGCCTACCGCTTCACGCTCGACCTGATGGCGGTCCCGGTCCTCCAGCAGATGACCCATCTGCCGGTGATCGTCGACCCCAGCCACGCCGCGGGACGGCGAGACCTGGTGATGCCGATGTCGCTGGCGGCCGCCGCTGCCGGGGCGGACGGGATCATCGTCGAGGTCCACCCGCGCCCCGACGAGGCGATCTGCGACGCGGCTCAGCAGCTGCCGGCCGACGAGTTCCCGGACTTCGTCCAGCGGGTTGCCGCGGCTGCGTCGCTGGCCGGCAAGGTGCTGTGGGAGCATGAACTGGCCGCCACCGGCGCACCACGCTGACGTGGCGATCATCGGCTCGTCGCTGAGCGACTCGGTCCGCGACCGGCGGATCGAGCGTCTGGTACCTCTGGCCGCGCCGCGAACGCTGATCGACGAGCTGCCGCTGAGCGAGGCGCACGCCGAGGTCCTGCTGCGCGGCCGCTCGGAGGTCCAGGCGATCCTCGATGGCCATGACGACCGTCTGCTGGTGGTCGTGGGTCCGTGCAGCGTCCACGACGTCCAGGCAACCTGGGAGTACGCCGAGCGTCTCAGCGCCCAGGTCAAGCGGTTGGCGGGCGAGTTGTGCGTGGCGATGCGGGTCTACTTCGAGAAGCCGCGCACGACGATCGGCTGGAAGGGCCTGATCAACGATCCCCACCTGGATGGTTCCAGCGACGTCAACACCGGTCTGCGAATGGCGCGGCGGCTCCTGCTCGACGTGCTGGCGCTCGGCCTCCCGGTGGGCTGCGAGTTCCTGGACCCGATCACCCCGCAGTACATCTCCGACGTGGTCTCCTGGGGCGCGATCGGCGCCCGCACGGTCGAGAGCCAGATCCACCGTCAGCTCGGCTCCGGCCTGTCGATGCCGGTCGGCTTCAAGAATCGCACCGATGGCAACGTGCAGGTGGCGGTCGACGCCTTGCGCGCGGCGGCGTCCTCGCATGCCTTCGCCGGGATCGACGTGAGCGGTACGCCGGCGATTCTCTACACGACCGGCAACCGGGACTGCCACATCATCCTGCGCGGAGGCAACGCAGCCCCGAATTACGGCGCCGAACCGATCGCCCAAGCCCTGGCCCTGTTGCGGGATTCCGCGCTGCCAGAGCGCGTGATGATCGACCTCAGTCACGACAACAGCGGCAAGGATCCGGCGCGTCAGCCGGCGGTGGCGGCCGCGCTGGCCGGCCAGGTCGCCGCCGGTAACCGGGCGATCGTCGGGGTGATGATCGAGTCGTTCCTGGTCGCCGGCCGTCAGGATCTGGGGATTGACCCCGCCCGCCCCCTGATCTATGGCCAGTCGATCACCGACGGGTGCATCGGCTGGGACACCACCGTCGAGGTGCTCGACGGCCTTGCGGACGCGGTCCGGGCGCGCCGCGGAACGGCGTCCTAGCACCGCTGGGATGCGGATCGCGGTGATCGGGATCGGGCTGATCGGCGGCTCCGTGGGGTTGGCCGCGCGAGAGCGCCTGGGCGCCACAGTCAGCGGCTACGACCAATCCGAGGACGCCCTCCGGGGGGCGCTTGCGCGAGGCGCGCTGGACCGCGCCTGCGCCAGCGTCGCCGAGGCGGTGGGCGACGCGGAGGCGGCGTTCGTCGCGGTCCCGGTCGGTCAGGTGCCCGGTCTGGTCGGCGCCACCCTGGACGCCGCGCCTGCGGACTGCGTGGTCACCGACGTCGGCTCGACCAAGCGGGCGGTGGTCGCCGCGCATCGAGATCCTCGGTTCGTCGGCGGGCACCCGCTGGCGGGGGCTGAGAGCTCGGGGGTGGAGCACGCCCGCGCGGACCTGTTCCAGCGGGCGACGTGGTATCTGACGCCGAGCCCGAGCACCTCGGGCGTGCACTACGAACGGCTCTACCGGTTGCTGCACGACCTCGGAGCGCGGCCCACCGCGATCGACGCCCAGACTCACGACCGGATCCTTGCCAGCGTGTCCCATCTTCCGCACGTGCTCGCCAACGTGCTCGTCTCGCTGGCCGCCCGCACGCTCGCGGAGGGCGGGGAGCGGCTGCCCGCGATCGGCCCGAGCTTTCGTGACGCGACCCGCGTCGCCGGCGCCCCGAGCACGATCTGGACCGACATCTACCTCTCCAACCGTGACGCGTTGACGGCTGAGATCGACGAGACGCTCGCGCGGCTGACCGCCTTCCGTGAACTGCTGGCGGCGGCGGACGCGGACCGGATCGCCGCCTGGAACGACGCCGCGGGCGCCGACCGTCGCCGGCTGCTCGAGTCCCAGCTCGCCGGCGGCCCGCTGTTCGAGGTGCGGGCCTCGGTGCCCAACCGGCCCGGAGTGATCGCACAGCTCGCACTCGAGCTCGGCCGCGGCGGCGTGAACATCACCGACATGGCGCTGTATCCCGCCGCCGATATGAGCGAGGGCGTGGTGGCGCTGTGGGTGTCGGGCATGGACGCGGCGCGGCGCACCGAAGCGCTGGTGGCGGGCCTCGGGTTTCCGGTGGCCAGGGCGTGAACGTCCGGTTCGCTCCCGGAGCCCGACTCCGAGGCCGGATCGCCCCGCCGGCCGACAAGTCGATCTCGCACCGAGCGGCGATCGTCGGCGCGATGGCCTCCGAGCCCGTCCGGATCACCAACTTCCTCGACTCGGCCGACACGCGCTCGACGCTCGAGGCGGTGCGCGAGCTGGGTGCGATCGTGCAAGTCAACGAGCAGGAAGTTGTGATTCGGGGCTGCGGGCTGCGCAACGCCCAGGCGCCGGGGTCGCCGATCGACGTTGGCAACGCGGGAACGCTGATGCGCCTACTGCCGGGCTGGCTGGCGTTCCAGCCCGGCGCCAGCTTCGAGCTCGACGGCGATGAGTCGATTCGGCGCCGGCCGGTCGATCGGATCGCCGAGCCGCTGACGCTGATGGGCGCCCGGTTGGACGCGCGCGCCGGCCGGTTCCCGCCGTTCACCGTCCACGGCGAGGCTCTGACCGGGATCGCCTACGAGTTGCCGATAGCCAGCGCCCAAGTCAAGTCGTGCGTTCTGCTCGCAGGGCTCGGGACTGACGGTACGACGGTGATCGAGCCGATCCCGACGCGCGACCACACCGAGCGGCTGCTGATCAGCGCCGGAGCGTCGGTCACGCGCGAGCGGACTCCGGGCGGTGGCTACAGCACCACCGTGGGCAACGCCGACGAGCTCGAGCTCGACCGCGTGACGGTACCCGGGGACCTGTCCTCGGCGGCGTTCCTGATCGCCGCCGGCGTGCTCGTGTCCGGCTCGCGTCTGGTGCTGAAGGGCGTCGGGGTCAACTGGACCCGTGCCGGGTTCCTGCGGATCCTGCAGCGAATGGGTGCGATAGTGGTGGGCGAGATCGAGTCGGACGGCTCGTTCGGCGCGGGTGAGCCGGTCGTCGACCTAGATGTCCGCAGCGCTCCGATCGAGGGCACCACGGTCGAGTGCGACGAGGTGCCGCTGGCGATCGACGAACTGCCGCTGGTAGCACTGCTCGGCTGCTTTGCCGAGGGTGAGACGGTGGTTCGCGGGGCCGGTGAGCTGCGCGTCAAGGAGTCAGACCGGATCGCGACGGTCGTCGAGGGCTTGAGCGGGCTGGGCGCGGACATCGAAGCGCTCGCGGACGGGTTCGTCGTGCGCGGTACGGGCCGGCTGCGCGGCGGCCGGCTGGAGGCGTTCGGCGACCATCGCCTCGCACTACTGGGAGCCGTCGCGGGCCTCGCGTCGGAGCAGGGCGTGGAGGTGGTGGGGATGGAGGCCGCGGCGGTCTCCTACCCCGGCTTCGAGGACGATGTCGCCGCCCTGGCGTCGTGATGGTGGTCGCGATCGACGGGCCCGCGGGAGCTGGGAAATCGACGGTCGCACGCGCGGTGGCCGCCGCGCTGGGGTTCACCTATCTCGACTCGGGCGCGATGTACCGAGCCGTGGCGCTGGCGGCTGCGCAGCGCGGCGTGGCGCCGGCGATCGTGGCGCGGGACATCCAGATCGAGCTTGGCGAGCAGGTGTTGGTCGACGGGCGGGACGTGACGGCTGAGCTTCGCACGCCCGCCGTGTCCGAGTCGGCCTCGCGCGCGGCGGCCAATCCGGCGGTGCGCTCCGCCATGGTCGCCGAGCAACGCCGCCTGCTGGCCGGCGGCGACTGGGTGGCCGAGGGGCGAGACATCGGCACCGTGGTCATGCCCTGCGCCGAGGTCAAGGTGTTCCTCACCGCCAGCCCCCGGGAACGCGCGCGCCGCCGAGCGGCCGAGCTCGATCTGGATCCGGCGTTGGTGCTGGCCGAGCAGACGATTCGCGACCAGCGCGACCGCACCCGTGAGGCCTCACCGCTGCAACCCGCCTCCGGGGCGGCCGTGCTCGACACCACGGGGCTGTCGTTCGACGAGGTCGTGGCACGAGTCGTCGGGCTCGTCGAGGAGTCCAGGCCGAGGCTCGGCTAGCCTCGGACGGGCCATGAAGGTCGCAATCGTCGGTTATCCTAATGTTGGCAAGTCCTCGCTGGTGAACCGGCTCGCCGAGTCGCGCGAGGCGGTTGTGCACGAGCGGCCGGGGGTGACGCGTGACCGAAAGGAGCTTCGGACCGAGTGGAACGGCCGGTCGCTGACCCTGATCGACACCGGCGGTATCGACCTCGAGGACCGCGACGCGCTGGCCCTGCAGATTCAGGATCAGGCCCGCGCGGCGCTCGCCGACGGCGATGCTGCGGTGCTCGTGGTAGACGCGAAGGCCGGGTTGCGCGCCGGCGATCAGGAGATGGCGGACCTCCTCCGACGCGGGACGTTGCCGGTGATCGTCGCCGCGAACAAGATCGACTCGGTTGGCGACCTGCCACTGGCCGCTGAGTTCTACTCGCTCGGCCTGGGCGAGCCGGTCGCGGTCTCGGCCGCCCAGGGCCTCGGTACGGGAGATCTGCTCGATCGGATCGCCGCCCTGGCCCCGGAAGTGCAGGAGGACGACGGCGATCAGGACGCCGTCCGCCTGGCCGTGATCGGGCGACCGAACGTCGGTAAGTCCTCACTGGTGAACCGCTTCCTGGGCGCCGAGCGGATGATCGTCTCGCCGGTCGCCGGCACCACCCGGGACGCGATCGACATGCCGGTGAGCTTCGAAGGCCGTGAGCTGATCCTGATCGATACGGCCGGCCTGCGCCGCGCGGCGAAGGTGGGGGAGTCGATCGAGTACTACACCGCGCTGCGCTCGCGGCGGGCGGCCGAGCGCGCTGATGTGGCGCTGGTGGTGTGCGATGCGATGGACGGAGTTACCACCCAGGACCTGCGCATCGCCGAGCTGGCGATGAAGAGCGAGTGCGCCACCGCGCTCGTGCTCAACAAGTGGGACCTGGCGCAGGACGTCGATCTCGATCATGAGCGCGCTCGCGTGCAGCAGAAGCTGCGTCTGCGGCCCCGCATCCTGACCGCCAGCGCGAAGACGGGCCGGCACGCTCAGCGACTGCTGGTGGAGGCCGTGGGGCTGGGGGACCGCAGCCGGGCCCGCATACCGACGCCCCAGCTGAACCGCTTCCTGTCGGAGGTGGTGGCCGCGCGCCAGCCGCCGGCGGGCACCGCGCGCGGAGGCCGCGCGACCGGCCACCGGCTGAGAATGCTGTTCATGACCCAGACCGCCGAGCGCCCGCCACGCTTCTCGATCCAGGTCAACTCCCGCGCCCGGGTGACGCGGGACTACGCCTACTTCATCGAGAACCGCCTGCGCGAGCGCTACCGCCTAGAGGGTGTTCCGGTGATCATCGATTTTGTCGAGCGAAACGAGCGCCGGTCGACCGGTGCGCGCGGTGCGCGCGGCGCGGCAGCCTGACTTGGTGGTCGTCGTCCTGGGTTCGCGTCGACGCGGGCCCTCATCGCCCTCCGGCCTGAACGGCCCGCTGTAGCTCGCTACTCTTGCTCGACTCAGCCAGCTCCTCATCCTCGGCGAGCAGACAGGACTGCACGGCTTGGTTCGATGCGTGAGGAGGCCGATTCAACCGCGGAGCGCTCACGCCTATCCCATGAATACCTTTTCCGAGAATGAATTCCTGTTTACGTCTGAGTCGGTGACCGAGGGGCACCCGGACAAGATCGCCGACCAGGTTTCCGATGGTGTGCTGGACGCGGTGCTGCGCGATGATCCGTTTGGGCGGGTCGCCTGTGAGACGTTGGTCAACACGGGATTGGTGGTCGTCTCAGGCGAGATCACGACCGAGACCTACGTGGACATCCCGGAGGTCGCGCGGGAGACGATTCGGCGGATCGGCTACACCGATGCGGCGTTCGGCTTTGACTGCCACACGTGCGCGGTGATCAATGCGATTGACAAGCAATCGCCCGACATCGCGCAGGGGGTCAATCAGGCCTACGAGGTCCGGACCGATCCTGGCGGCGACGACGAGCTTGACCTGGCGGGCGCCGGCGATCAGGGAATGATGTTCGGCTATGCGAGCAACGAGACCGATGAGCTGATGCCGTTGCCGATCTCGCTCGCCCACAAGCTCGCGAAGCGGCTCGCGGACGTACGCAAGGCCGAGATCGTGCCGTACCTGCGTCCGGATGGCAAGACGCAGGTGACGGTGCGCTACGTGGACGGGAGGCCGGTATCGATCGAGAACGTGCTGATCTCGGCGCAGCACCGCGACGGCGCCGAGTCCCTGATTCGGGACGACCTATGGGAGCACGTGGTCGAGCCCGTGCTGCCGGATGGGCTCTACGACCCGCGGAAGCTTCACAAGAGCCTGCTGGTCAATCCGACCGGTCGGTTTGTGATCGGGGGCCCGATGGGGGACTGTGGGCTGACGGGCCGGAAGATCATCGTCGACACGTACGGGGGCATGGCTCGTCACGGTGGCGGAGCGTTCTCGGGCAAGGATCCATCAAAGGTCGACCGTTCGGCGGCGTACGCCGCACGGTACGTGGCGAAGAACGTCGTTGCGGCCGGGCTCGCGGACCGCGCGGAGGTGCAGGTCGCCTACGCGATCGGGGTCGCGCACCCGATGTCGGTGATGGTCGAGACGTTCGGGACCGAGAAGATCGGCCGCGGGCGGATCCTGGCGCTGATCGGCGAGCACTTCGATCTGCGACCGGGCGCGTTTCGGCAGTATCTGAACCTCCATCGACCGATCTACCAGAAGACCGCCGCCTACGGCCACTTCGGCCGCGAGGATCACGACTTCACCTGGGAGCGAGTTGACAAAGCCGGCGTCCTGCGGGCCGCAGCGGGTCTGGACGCGGCGGTTGTGGAGGCGTAACGGATACTCGGGGGCAAGTATCGATTGGTGCTTGTTCCGAGGCCATACGGTTAGTCACCAAATTCAGTCTCCGGGCCAGGCCCCTCCCGCAGTTCCCGCAGCGCTCGGTCGACAGTACGCACGATCTGGCGCGGGTGGCTGACGCCGTGGAACGAGAAGTCGTACGCGGCGCTCGCCGCGGTATCGAAGTCGACCGCGCCAATTCTGAGCAGGCGTTGCGGCAACGTCTGGTGCGAGTTGACGTTCTGCACGCGCTCGAGCCGCGTCTCGTGCAGCTCTCGGGTCAGCAGGCCGGTTTCGATCGTGAGCCGCTGGTTGGTGATCGTATAGGTGGTCTGCAGGCGCCTGAGCTGCCCGGCGAGGATCAGGACCACGAACACCACGAGCACCACCGGGATCACCCAGCCGAGCTGCACGGTGCGATCCGCGACCGCGCTGGCAATCCCCGCCACGATGCCCACGAGCAATGTGATCATCAGCCCCTTGAGATAGAACAGCGCCAGCGACCGCCACGACGGGTGACCGTGAAAGAACACCACCTCACCGGGCTCTGGATCCACGGCGAGCAGGGTAACGCCCTGGGGTCAGAGGTTCACGGGGGCATCCTGCCGTCGGTCTACCCTCCGAAACCCGTGCACGAGACCCGCATCCAGCTTCGCGCTCCGATGACGCGCCATCCGTGATCGCTCGCGTGCAACCGCTGACGCGGACGCGTGCGGTGCGGGGGCCGTTCGACTACCGGCTGGCCCCCGGGCAAGCCGAGGTCGGGGTCGGGTCGCTGCTGCGGATTCCGTTCGGTGGACGGCGCACGCTCGGCGTCGTGGTAGAGCTTGCCGAGCGCTCTGCGGTGGCCCCCGAACGGCTCGTCGAGCCCGAGGCCGTGATGTCGGCGGATATCCCGGCGGAGCTGGTCGCGCTCGCCAACTGGATGGCGCAGGAGTACTGCTCGACGCCGGCCCGCGCGCTCGGTCTGGTGTTGGCGCCGGGCGCGACAGTCGGGATCGGGGCCAGACGGGTGCTGGTCGCCGAACTGACCCAGGAAGGCAGCGCTGCGTTGAGCAGCGGAGCGCGCTTGAACGAGCGCCAGCGGACCACCCTCGAACGCCTCAGCCGGGAGGGGGCCACGGTCGCCGCCGAGCTCGGAACCCCCGGACTGCGCCGCCTTCAGGCGAGGGGATTGGTCGCGCTGCGATCCCAGACTCGCCGGCGCCGGCCCGTGCGTCACGCGGTCGGGTCGGCGAGCGCCACCGCGCCACCGCTCACGGCCGATCAGCAGCGCGCGCTGGTACCGGTGCTCGAGGCGCTCGCCGCCGAGCGGGGCCCGGGGACGTCGAGCGGCTTCCTGCTGGATGGGGTGACCGGTTCGGGCAAGACCGAGATCTACCTTCGTGCGGTGCAGGCCACGCTCGCGGCGGGACGCTCCGCGATCGTCCTGGTTCCGGAGATCGCGCTGACGCCGCAGGCGCTATCGCGCTTCGAGGCGCGCTTCGGCGAGGTCGTCGCGGTGATTCACTCGGCGCTGGGCCAGGGACAGCGCTACGACGAGTGGGCCCGGCTCCGCAGCGGCGAGGCGCGCGTCTGTGTCGGGCCTCGCTCGGCGGTGTTCGCCCCGGTCTCCGATCTGGGCCTGATTGTGGTCGACGAGGAGCACGAAAGCTCCTATAAGCACGAAGGCGACCCCCGCTACGACGCCCGCAGCGTCGCCGAACGGAGGACCCGGGACCACGGTGCGGTGTTGCTCCTGGGCAGCGCCACACCGCGACCAGAAAGTGCGCTGTCGATGACTCGCCTGACGCTCCGCCGGCGGATTGATCACCGGCCGATGCCCGTGGTCGAGGTGCTCGACATGCGCGGCCATCACCATCCGCTTCACCCGCAGAGCGCGCTGGCGCTCGCCGACCTGCGGCGCAGCGGCGGGAAGGCGATCGTGCTGCTCAACCGGCGCGGCTGGTCGAACTTCCTCTCCTGCCATGCCTGCGGACATGTGTGGGTGTGCCCCAACTGCGACGTGGCGCTGGTGCTTCACCGCAGCGGCAGCTTGGTTGCCTGCCACCATTGCGGGCATCGAGAACCGGTGCCCGGCCGCTGCGGCGTCTGCGCGTCGGTGTCGGTCGCCCGGCACGGAGCTGGCACCGAGCGGATCGAGCACGAGCTGCGCGAGGCGCTCGGCGACGCCCGGTTCCCGATCTTCCGCCTCGACGCCGATTCCGCCGCGCTGAGTGATCGTGCCGGGACGCTGCAGCGCTTCGGGGCGACGCGAGCGGGAGTGCTGGTGGGGACGCAGATGGTTGCCAAGGGCCACGACTTTCCCGACGTGTCGCTCGGGATCGTGGTGGACGCCGACCAGACGCTTCGGTTTCCCGACTTCCGGGCCGAGGAGCGGACGTTTGCGCTGGTGACCCAGCTGGCCGGTCGCACCGGGAGGGGCGAGCGCAGCGGCCGCGTGCTGGTGCAGACCCAGGCGCCGCAGGCGCGATCGATCAGCTTCGCCAGTCGCCACGATTCTGACGGCTTCATCGCCGATGAGCTGACGCGTCGGAGGGCGCTCAGCTATCCGCCGTTCGCGTCGCTGATCCGCGTGGTCTGTTCGGCCGCGGAAGAGGCCCTGGCTCGATCGACTGCGACGGCGCTGCAGGCCGAGATCGCACCGCCGGGAGCGGCGGTGCTCGGCCCGGCGCCGCTGTTTCGCCTGCGCGGACGGGCGCGCAGCCAACTGGTCGTCAAGGCGATCGACCGAGCGGCGGCGATCCGGGCGGTTGGGGAGGCGGTTGACCGGATCGCGCCGCCCGCGGCCAAGCGGGGCGTCAGCGTCAGCGTCGACGTCGACCCACAGTAGGTCCCGGTACCCGGGCTCGATCTGCACCGCCCGGACAGCCGGTGCAGGCGCACTAGACTCGTGTCGTGGCCAATCACGCGACCGACCAGGCGTCCCTACGTCCGGAAGCAACGCCCGAGCGCGAGGCGCCGGAGCTCGCGCCCAAGGAGCCAGAGCCCGAGGAGCTCGAGCCCGAGGAGCTCGAGCCCGAAGAGCTCGAGCCCGAGGAGCCGGAGCTCGATCCCGAAGTCGTGGCGCGGCGCGCGGCTGCTCTGGCCCATGTGCGCAAATTCGGCGATCCGGTGCTGCGCACCCGCGCGCGCCCCGTGGCGCGATTTGATGACGCGCTGCGCGACGAGGTC
>Ga0209839_10000599_pt1 | contig 18247 bp, 19 predicted proteins | sample OrgsoiDNA2013050_FD_185800 | JGI IMG/M metagenome (GOLD analysis project Ga0209839, IMG submission 185800) | Permafrost soil microbial communities from the Arctic, to analyse light accelerated degradation of dissolved organic matter (DOM) -... | ecosystem: Environmental > Terrestrial > Soil >... | reverse complement strand
TGAACGACATCCCGACAGCCGTGATCAACGGTGCGAGCTTGGGAGCGCTGCGAAGAGGACGGTATGCGACCCGCTCGATCAGGACGTTCAGCACCCCGCACGCGAGCATCGCCACGATCAGCGACGCGAGGATCCCTCCCACGATCCCGAACACGCTCGTGGCGAGCGTCAGCCCGAGCGTCGCCCACAGGCCGGTCGAGACGAACGAGCCGATCATGAACACGTCGCCGTGGGCGAAGTTGATCAGCTCGATGATCCCGTACACGAGCGTGTAGCCGATCGCCACCAGCGCCCAGATCGCACCGTTGGAGATCCCGTCCTTCAGGTTCTCCGCGATCCCGGTGACGCTGCCCGTCGTGATGATGTCGTTGATCCCGAAGACGATCGGCAGAATCAGCAGGAACGCGATCAGCGAGTACTTGGCCCACCAGCGCTTGAGCGTGGCGACCGTCTGCGACGCGCGCGGCGGAACCCCGGTTGTGGCGGTGTGAGCCTCCAAGTTGTCACCTCGTGCGGGGGCGAGTCATTGCCCGCCCCCGCACGATCGATTGTCCTTTCGAGATGCCGCGATCAGCCGTTCGAGTGGATCACCTTAGAGAACACGAACTTGCCGTTGTCGATCTTCCACAGGCCATAGTCCGTGAGCGTCGTGTCGCCACTCGCGTTGATGCTATACGTACCGAGCACGCTGTGGCGGTTCTTGGTCGCGAAGATCGCGGAGATGACCCCCGACTTCGTGGGCGCGGTCGTCCCGTTGTTGCTCGCCCGCTTGATCGCGTCGAGCATCAGCGCCATCGCCTCGTAGCCGTAGATCGCGTAGGCGACCGGCGTTCCGTACTTGGCCTGATAGGTCTTGAAGAAGGCCTGCCCTGCGGGCGGGTAGGCGGATGGATCCAGGGTCGCGACCGTGATGTACATCCGCGGGTCGATCGACGTCGGGATGCCGCCCTTGTTCGGGTCGAAGAAGGTCGGGTCCGTGTCGCCGTCCGGGGCGAAGATCTTCGCGTTCGGCATCGCCGATGCGATGTCCTTCGTCAGCTGGACCGCGTTGTTGTTGTCGATGTTGGCCTCGAACACGCAGTTGGCGCCCGAGCTGGCCGCCGTGGCCGCCTCGGAGCGGTAGTTCGCGGCCTTTGGGTCATAGGCGACGTTCGCCGCAATTGTGACTCCCGCCGGCTTGGCGGCCAGAACCGCGTTCTGCGCCAGGCCCGCACCGTACACCTCCTGGTCGTTGAAGATGTAGACCTTGGTGCACCCGTTCGCCTTCCACAGCGCCACCTGGGCGGCCGCCTGGATCGTGTCCTTGGGGACGACCCGCGCGTAGGTGCGCTTGCCGGTCGGGTAGTACTTCTGCGGCTCACCCGGCGTCGAGCCGCCTGCGTTGGAGGTCAGTCCGACCCCCGTGTTGGCGGGGCTGATCTGAGCGATGTCCGCCTGGTTGAGGAGCGGGATCGAGATCGCGCTCGCGCCCGAGTTGAACTCGCCCAGGTAGCCGATCGTCGACGAGTCGTTGATCGCGGCGTGCGCATTGTTCGTCGTCTGGCCGGCGTCCCACTTTCCCGCCTGAGCGGTCGAGTCGTCGAGCATCTTGTAGGTGATCGTGTACTTGCCGACCTTCCCGCCGGCCGCTTTGAGCGCCAGCGTGGCGCCGTTCTCGATCGCAGTGGCGTTCGGGCGCGACGCGCCCTGCAACGGCAGGCTCGAGTAGATGGTCAGGTTCGAGCCGGAGCCAGAACCGCTGCCACCGCTACTGCTGCTGGAGCTGCTGCTCCCGCACCCGGCTATGGCCAGCGCGAGCGCCGCGCAGGCTCCGATTGTCAAGCGTGCTTTCACAGCCGCATCCTCCTAGATGATTTTGACTGATTGTTGAGTGGATGGATATTCGCCGGGTCGCATCTAGTTCCCTTGGACCGCGACGAACGGGACCAGCGTGGACAACTTGAAGTGGCTGAAGACATACGGGGCGATCGAGATGTCGCCATTCTGGTTGACCGAGTACGTGCCGAGCACCGAGGCGCGGTTCTTGGTGTTGAAGAACTCCTTGACCACGTCGCTGCGGTTGCCGGCCAGTGACGGCGTGGTCGCACCGGTGCGGCGTAGCACGTCGAGCACCAGCGCCATCGCCTCATAGCCGAAGATCGCGCTCTGGACCGGGTCTCGGCCCTCGGCGGCGCGGAAGTCGGCGATGAACTTCCGGCCGGCCTGGGTCAGGTCGGCGGGCAGGAATCCGGGGCTCGAGATGTAGGTGTCGCGCTGCGCCGCCGCGCTGATCGCGCCCGCAAACGCCGGCGTGTCGAGCCCGGTGGGCCCGAACAGCTTCGTCTTCGGGTTATCGGCCGCGATGGCATCGAACAGGCGGGCCGCAGCCGTGGCGTCACTCGCCCCGAGGAACACGGCGTCGGCCCCGGAGGCCCTGACCTTGGCCACCGTCCCATCGCCCTTGGTCACCGGAATGCTCCGCTTCGCCGCGTCGCTGCGGACCGCCGCGGCCACCGCCTTGCCGTACGGGCCGCCGTCGTCGGTCACGTACAGCCTGGCGACGTGCACAGCCGCCATCTCCCTGACCTGGGCCACCGCCTCGGTGTCGTTGGCGGGGACCACGCGCCCGAACGTCCGGCCGTAGGTCTTCAAGGATTCGTAGTAGATCGTCGGCGCGCCTCTGAGGGCGGGGGTCGTCTGCGTCAGCTCGAGCGCGGTGTCAAACGGCGTGACCTGGAGGACGTCCTGGGCGTTGGTGATGCCCAGTGAGTCCGCCGATGCATGCTGGGGGATCTCGCCCAGGTACGCGATCGTGCTCGTGTCCTCGATCGCCGTGCGCGCGTTGTCGGAGACCTTGCCCCCGTGCAGAGCCGAGAGCTTGATCTTGAAGTGCCCCACCTGGCCTCCGGCCTGATCGAGGGCCAGGTGCTCGGCGGCGAGCACATCCTGCGCCTGCCGGGTCCCGGCGATCTGCGCCGGCTCGCTCGAATAGATCGTGAGCGTCGAGCCGGTGACCGTCGACCCGGTCGTCGTCGCACCCGCGCAGCCGGCGACGCCGGCGGCCAGGGCCGCGGTCATCCCGCAGGCAAGCAGGTGTTGACGTCCGAGCAGGTTCATCCTCACCGACCGATTGCGGGTCTCACCCCGGGCCCACAGCACGGCGCCGATTCTATGCACGCGACAGGATGCTGAACGGAGTTGTGAATGCGCTTAGCGGGACGCTAACGGTCGGGCCAGCCGCCGGACCGCCGGCCGGGCGGCTACTGATCCCCCCGGCCGGGCAGGTAGCGGACGACGTTGCGGATGACGATCGCGATGATCACCATCAGGGCGGTGATGAGGAAGCCGTCGAAGCCCTTGACGCCGAGCGCCCAGAAGACGATCCAGACGCTGAGCCCGGCGGTGATGGTGAGGATCAGACCCATTCGGCCGGAAATCCTATCCGAGCGCTCAGGCGAGTGCGGTGGCCAGCGAGCGGACGATCTCGCCCACCTCGGAGGCGGGGTCGCCCGCTTCCGCCGCGGCCCGCACGAGGCGACTGCCGACGATGACCCCCTGGGCTCCAGCCTCCGCCGCCGCGGCGGCCTGCTCGGGCGTGGCGATGCCGAATCCGACCGCGACCGGAACCTCGGTGTGGGCCCGGGCCCGGGCGACGATCTCGTCCAGGCCTCCGTCGAGACGTGATCGCTCGCCGGTCGTGCCGGTCAGCGAGACCGTGTAGAGAAAGCCGCGCGCCTGGCGCCCGATTCGCTCGAGCCGGTCGATCGGCGTCGTCGGCGCGACCAGCGGCACCAGCGCCAGCCCCCGCTCGTCGCAGGCCGTCATCATCTCCGGCGCCTCCTCCAGCGGCAGGTCGGGCACGATCAGGCCGCTGGCTCCCGCGGCCACGAGCGCGTCGGCGAAGCGCTCGACTCCGCGCGCGAAGATCAGATTCGCGTAGCACATCACCACCACCGGAACGCGCTCGGCGATCGCGGCGCCGACACCGAGCACCGCCTCCATCGAGGCGCCCGCGCGCAGCGCCGCCGTGGCCGCCGCGTGGATGACCGGTCCGTCGGCGAGCGGATCGGAGAACGGGATCCCCAACTCGACCAGGTCGGCGCCGGCGTCGGCATAGGCCAGCCCGATCGCGCGGGAGGTCTCGAGATCGGGGAAGCCGCCCATCATGTAGGGCATCAGCGCCGCGCGGCGCCCGTCGGCGGCCGAGGAAGCGAACGCCTCGGCGATGCGCTCGATCCCGGTCACGCCCGGCGCGCCAGATGCTCCAGCGCCTCGGCGAGATCCTTGTCGCCGCGACCCGACAGACACACCAGGTCGAGCTCGCTGGGACCGTTCGCGAGCGCCCAGGCGAGGGCATGCGAGGACTCGAGCGCGGGGATGATCCCCTCCAGGCGCGAGGTGCGCGCGAACGCCTCGAGCGCCTGATCGTCGGTGACGGCGACATACCGCGCGCGTCCCGAATCGCGCAGCCAGGCATGCTCGGGGCCGCTGCCGGGATAGTCGAGTCCGGCCGAGATCGAGTGCGCCTCCAGGATCTGGCCGTCCTCGTCCTGCATCAGGGCCGAGAAGGCTCCGTGCAGGACGCCGGGGATGCCGGCGACGGTCAGCGGAGCTCCGTGACGTCCGGTCTCGATCCCCGCCCCGGCGGCCTCCACGCCGACCAGCTCGACGGTGGCGTCGGCGACGAACGGCGTGAACACGCCGATCGAGTTCGAGCCCCCGCCCACGCAGGCGATCACGCGCTGGGGCAGCCTGCCGGTGTGCTCCAGCAGCTGTGCGCGGGCCTCGTCGCCGATCACGCGCTGCAGATCCCGCACGAGCGCCGGATAGGGCGCCGGGCCGACGCAGGAGCCGATGATGTAGTGGGTCGTCTCGACGTTGGTCACCCAGTCCCTGATCGCGGCCGAGACCGCTTCCTTGAGCGTCCTGGCGCCGGCCTCGACCGGCTCGACGCGGGCGCCCAGCAGGCCCATGCGCTCGACGTTGGGCTTCTGGCGGCGCATGTCCTCGGTCCCCATGTAGACGACGCACTCAAGGTCGAGCAACGCGCATGCCGTGGCGGTGGCCACGCCGTGCTGTCCGGCGCCCGTCTCAGCGATGATCCGGTGCTTGTCCATCCGCCGCGCCAGCAGCGCCTGGCCGAGCGCGTTGTTGATCTTGTGGGCGCCGGTGTGGTTGAGGTCCTCGCGCTTGAGGTGGATCGGGTGTCCCGCCGCCGCGCTGAGCCGCTGGGCGTGGTAGAGCGGGGTCGGGCGTCCGACATAGTCGCGCAGCAGGGCGTCGAGCTCGCCCCGGTAGCCCGGATCCTCGCGGGCCGCCACCCACGCCTGCTCGAGCTCCAGCAGCGCCGGCATCAGCGACTCGGGCACGTACTGGCCCCCGTAGGGACCGAAGCGATGCTCGACCACGCTCACGAGACGGCCTCGGCGGGGTCGTGGGCGGGCTGCGGCGCGGGCGCGGGAGCCTCGGCGGGCGCAACGGTGCCGGCGACCGCGGCCGCAAACGCGGCCAGCTTGGCCTGATCCTTGTGGCCGGGACTGCGCTCGACGCCGCTGGCCACGTCGACCGCGAACGGGCGCACCGCCGCGATCGCCTCGGCCACGTTGCCGGGCGTGAGGCCGCCGCTGAGGATCAGCGGCGGGTTTCCGCGGTGGGTGCGCGCGAGCTCCCACGCGAACGTCTCCCCCGTCCCGCCGGGCATTCCGGCCACATGGCTGTCGAGCAGGTGGTAGTCGGTGTGGAACGCGCCGAGCGCCTGGATGTCGGCGCCGCTGCGGACCCGCGCGGCCTTGATCACCCTGCAGCCTGTGCGCCTCGAAGCCTCGGCGCAGAACACGGGCCCTTCGTCGCCGTGCAGCTGCAGCAGCGTCAGCCCGACCGCCTGAGCGGTCTCGGTCAGCTCCTGCAGCGTCGGGTTCACGAACACGCCGGCGACCTCGACCTTGCGCCTGAGGGCCGCGCCGATCTCGGCCGCCACGCCCGGCTCACAACGTCTCGGGGAGTGCGGCCAGAAGATCAGGCCGACCGCCCACGCGCCCGCCGCGACAGCGTGCTGCGCGTCCTCGAGCGTGCTGATGCCGCAGAACTTGATCTTGGGTGCGCTTGGCGCCACACCCACATCGTACGAGCGCCGGCGGGGCTACTGCGTCGGGGCCTCGGCGGCCCGGTCGGCGAGCGTGACCTTGAACGCCTTGGGGTGCTTGCCCCGGTAGGCCGAGATCGCCACCGTGTCACCCGGCTGCTTGGTGGCCACGAACCCTTGGAGGTCCTCCATCGTCGCCACCCTGCGGCCGTCCACGGACCGGATGTGATCGCCGGGCTCGACGCCCGCCCGGGCGGCGGGGCCGCCGGTCAGCGCGCGGGTGACCTTGACCCCGTGCTGGGCTCCGGTCAGCGCCACGCCGTTGATGCCCAGGTAGGCGATCTCGACCTGACCGCCGCGCTCCAGCCGCAACAGGGCCTTCCTGGCGGTGTCGATCGGCACCGCGAAGCCGATCCCGACACTGCCGGAGCCGCCGGTCCCGGTCGCGATCTGGGAGTTGATGCCGATCACCCGCCCGGCGGCGTCGATCAGCGGACCGCCGGAATTGCCCGGGTTGATGGGCGCGTCGGTCTGGATCACGTCGTTGATGCTGAAGCCGTTGGGCGCCTGGATCTGTCGCTGCAGCGCCGACACGATGCCGCTCGTCAGCGTGCGGTCGAGCCCGAACGGGTTCCCGATCGCCAGCGTGGGATCGCCCACCTGGACGGTCGAGGATTCGCCCAGCGCGAGCGGCCGCGCGTTGGCGAGGCCGTGCATGTTCACCTTCAGCAGCGCCAGGTCGTTGTTCGGGTCCTGACCCACGACCCGGGCGCTCCGGGTCACCTTGTCCTCGAACTGCACCGTGACCCCGGTCCTGGGGTCTGCGCCCTCGACCACGTGGTAGTTGGTCAGGATGCGCCCGCCGCCGTCGATCAGGAAGCCCGAGCCCGTGGCCTCGCTGCGCTGTTGCCGCGGACTCAGCTCGAACGGGTCCTCGACGGTCTGGACGATCTGCGAACGGACGAAGACCACGCCCGGCGCAGCGCGGACATAGATCGCGTGCGGCGTGAGCGCGGCGCCGGCGCTCGACGCCGGCTGTACGGCCACGGGCCCCTGTTCGACGATCGTCTGGGTGTCCCGGTGCCCGGTGACCCCGAGCGCCAGGAACACGGTGGCGACGGCCACTCCACCCAGCACCGCCGAGACGAACGGTGTTCGTATGAATGTCCTCATCTTTGGATCAGTGTGGAGCCCAGCGGTGAATCTGGAATAAACGCACTCGGAGCGTGCGGCATCGGAAATGAACGTGACCGCGCGTTACCTCGTCAGCGTCCGCACGGCCGCCTCCAGATCCGGGGAGCGCATCAGGGCTTCCCCGACGAGCACCGCGTCAACGCCGGCCTCCTGCAGCCGGTCGAGCTCGCCGCGGCGGCTGAACCCGGACTCGGCGACCACGATGACGCCGCCGGGGACGTGGGGCGCCAGCTCGAAGATCCGTGCGGTATCGACCTCGAGCGTGCCGAGGTCGCGGTTGTTGATCCCGATCAGCTGCGCTCCGGTCGCGAGGGCGATGTGCAGCTCGTCCGCGTCGTGAACCTCGATCAGCGCCGCCAGTCCCAGCGCGCGCGCCTCATCGTGCAGCTCGGCCAGCTCGGCCGGGGTCAGCGCGGCGACGATCAGGAGGATCGCGTCGGCGCCCGCCGCCAGCGCCTCGTGGACCTGGTAGATGTCGATCACGAAGTCCTTGCGCAGCAGGGGCAGCGTGCTGAGCGCCCGGGCGGCGCGGAGGTCGTCGAGCGAGCCGCCGAAGCTCGGTCCCTCGGTGAGGATCGAGAGCGCCGCTGCGCCGCCGCGCTCATAGGCGCTCACGACCTCCTCCAGCGAGACCCCCTCGCGGATCAGGCCGGCGGACGGCGAGCGCCGCTTGTGCTCGGCGATCAGCGAGATGCCCGGCCTGGCCAGGGCGTCGGCGAACGGCCGCAGCGCGGCGCGACCGGGCGCCGCCGCGGCGCGGAGCTCGTCCAGCGACGTGGTCTGCCGGCGCCGGGCCACCTCCTCGCGGGTGGCACCGACGATCCGCTCGAGCACGTTCACGCCGGGGCCAGCTCCTGGGTGCGGGCCACGAAGCGGACCACCGCGTCGCTCGCGGCGCCCGAGTCGATCGCCGCCTCCGCGGCGCGGACTCCCGCCTCGAGCGTCTCGGCGCCGCCGCCGGCGTAGATCGCGGCGCCCGCGTTGAGCGCCGCGAGGTCACGCGGCGCCCCGCGCTCAGCGGCGAAGATCGCCCGGGCGGTGTCGGCGTTCTGCTCGGGCGTGCCGCCCGGGACCTCGCCGGCGGCGTGGCGCGACAGCGAGACCTCCTCGGGGGACACGGTGTACCTGCTCAGCTCCGCACCCCGGACCTCGACCACGGTAGTGGGCGCCGAGATGCTGAGCTCGTCGACCCCGTCGTGGCCGGAGACGACGAGGGCGTGGACGGTCCCGAGCCGGGACAGCGCCCCGGCCAGCAGCTCGACGTAGGCCGGGTCGGCGACGCCGATCAGCTGCCGGTCGGCGCCCGCCGGGTTGGTCAGCGGGCCGAGGAAGTTGAAGATCGTGCGCACCGCGAGCTGCCGGCGGACCGGGATCACGTAGCGCGTGGCTTGGTGATGGGCCGGGGCGAACATGAACCCGAACCCGACCTCGTCGATGCAGCGGGCAACTGCGGCCGGCGCCAGGTCGATCCGGGCGCCGAGCGCCTCGAGCAGGTCGGCGGACCCGGACAGACCGGTGGCCGAGCGATTGCCGTGCTTGGCCACCGTGCACCCCGCGCCGGCGGCGATCAGCGCCGCCGTGGTCGACACATTGAACGTGCGCCGGCCGCCGCCGGTGCCGGCCGTGTCCAGCAGCCCCGCCCGGCCGACGTCGACCCGGGCGGCCAGAGCGCGCATCGTCCGGGCCAGCCCGGCCAGCTCCTCGATCGTCTCCCCCTTCGTGCGCAGGGCGATCAGGAAGGCGGCGATCTGGACCTCGGTGGCGTTGCCGCCCATGATCTCGGCGAGCACGGCGGAGGTATCCTCGAGGCTCAGATCCCGGCCCGAGGCCAGCGCGTCGATCGAGCGCGTCAGCAGGTCCTGTTCGGCCGCGGCGGTCATGTGGCCGGATCGAGGAAGTTGCCCAGCAGCTCGCGGCCGTGATCGGTCAGCACCGACTCGGGGTGGAACTGGACGCCCTCGGCCGGCAGCTCCCGGTGACGGACGGCCATCACCACCTCCGCACCGACGGCGCTACGCTCCAGCACCTCGGGAAGCTCGGGCGCCACCACCAGCGAGTGATAGCGGCCCACCTGGAGCGGGTTCTCGAGGCCGCGGAAGATCGTCCGGCCGTCATGCTCGATCCGCGTCGTCTTGCCGTGCACCGGCGCGTGCTGGATCACCTTTCCGCCCCAGGCCTGGACGAGCGCCTGGTGGCCCAGGCAGACCCCCAGCGTGGGGATGCGCGCCGCAGGGAACCGCCTGACCGCCTCGAGCGAGATCCCGGCCTCCGTCGGCGTGCACGGCCCGGGCGAGACGATCACCCGGTCGTAACCGCGGACGAGCAGCTCCTCGACGGTGGCGTGGTCGTTTCGTACCACCTCGACGTCGGCGCCGAGCTCGCCCAGATACTGGACGAGGTTGTAGGTGAAGCTGTCGTAGTTGTCGATGACCAGCACCCGCACGGATGCAAAGGTACTGTGAGCGGAGCAGTGGGCGCGCGTGGGAGGCCGGCCGGGGTCGGGCGGGCCGCCCTACGGCCAGTCGGGCTGCGCCACGGCGAGCTCGATGGCCTGCATCACGGCCTGGGCCTTCGCCACCGACTCGCGGTACTCGTTGTCGGGCTTGGCGTCGGCGACGGTCCCTCCCCCGGCCTGCACATGCGCCACGCCGTCCTTGACCACCACGGTGCGGATGTGGATGCAGGTATCGAGGTCGCCGCCATAGCTCAGGTAGCCGATCGCGCCGCCGTAGCCCCCGCGCTTGACCGGCTCGAGCTCGTCGATGATCTGCATCGCGCGGACCTTGGGCGCGCCGGAGAGCGTCCCCGCGGGCAGCACAGCCCGCAGCGCATCGAGCCCACCCACGCCCCGGCGCAGGGTGCCGGTCACGCTGGAGACGATATGCATCACGTGGCTGTAGTTCTCGATCGCCATGAACTGCTTGACCTCGACGCTGCCGTATTCGCACACCCGCCCGAGGTCGTTGCGCCCGAGGTCGACCAGCATCACGTGCTCGGCGCGCTCCTTGGGATCGGCGAGCAGCTCATCGGCCATGCGCCGGTCCTCGTCGGCGGTCGCGCCGCGCGGACGGGTGCCCGCGATCGGCCGCGTCGAGACATGCCGGCCGGCCACGGTGATCAGCGGCTCGGGGCTCGCGCCGGCGATCTCGAAGTCGCCGAAGTCCAGGAAGTACATGTACGGACTCGGATTGACCACCCTGAGCCCCCGGTAGATCGAGAAGGCCTCGACCGGGACGCCCGCGGACCAGCGCTGCGAGGGCACCACCTGGTAGGCGTCGCCGGCGTAGATGTACTCGACGATCCGGGCCACGATCGCCTCGAACTCGGCCTGGGTCAGGTTCGAGTGAAATGACGGGGCGGCGCGGTCGAGCTCCGGCGGACGGGCGGGCCGGGGCACGGGACCGGCGAGGCGCCAGCGCACCTCGGCGATCGTCTGCAGCGCGCGCCGGTAGGACGCCTCGAGGTCGTCGTCCGCGTACACGTTGGCCAGCACCGTGACCGTGTGCTTGAGGTGGTCGAACACGACCAGCGTGTCGGTGAGCATCAGCGCCAGGTCGGGGACGCCCACGGGATCCGGGTTCGGCTCCCCGAGCGGCTCGACCGTGCGCACCAGGTCGTAGGCGAAGACCCCGACGGCACCGCCGGCGAACGGCGGCAGATCGAGGACCGGCGCGGCGCGGAAGCGATCGACCGCGGTGGCCGCCAGCGCGTACGGATCCCCCTCGTCGCCGAGCGACCAGCGGATCACGTTGCGGGGGCGAAAGCCGATGAACGAGTAGCGCCCGACCCGGCCCTGGTCGGCTGACTCGAGCAGGAACGCCGGCCCGTTCTCACGCAGCTTCAGGAACGCCGACACCGGCGTCTGGCAGTCGTCGATGAACGTCTCGCGCAGCGGGATCAGGTTGTAGTCCCGAGCGAGCGCGCGGACCTCCTGCAGCGAGGGCACGGCCCGGACCGCGTCAGCGGGCGCGACGGCCATCGAGCACCCTCTCCGCGTCGGCCAGGGACAGGTCGCGCCCGCGCAGCAGCACGGCGAGGTGATAGAGCACGTCTGCCGCCTCCTCGGCCACCCGCTCATCGGACTCCTCCGCCGCGGCGCGCACGACCTCCTCCGCCTCCTCCTCGACCTTGGCCCCGGCCAGCGCCGGATCGCTGAGCAGCACCGCCGTGTAGGAGCCCTCGGGGCGAGATCGCGCCCGAGCGGCGATGGTGCGCTCGAGCGCCGGCAGGATCTCGTGCGGCGCGGCCGGGTCGAGCTCCCCACGGTAGAAGCAGGTCCGCTCTCCGGTGTGGCACGCGGGTCCCACCGGCTCGACCAGGGCCAGCAGCGCATCGCCGTCGCAGTCGTAGCGAAGGGACTTCAGAGCCTGGACGTTGCCGGACGTCGCGCCCTTGTGCCACAGCTCCCGGCGGGAGCGACTGAAGAAATGCATCTCACCGGTCTCGCGAGTCAGGCGCAGCGACTCGGCGTTCATGTAGGCCAGCGTGAGCACCTCGCCCGTGCGCCAGTCCTGCACGATGCACGGGACGAGTCCGCGCTCGTCGAAGGCGATCTCAGAGTCCTCCACGGGCCGACGATTCTAGGCATAAGGGGCGCGGCCTCACGCTCGCGCCCCGCCGCGCGCCCCCGGGCTAGGGTGATACCGAGCGCAGACTGCCGCGAGCCCCCTGATCAACCCATCCCTTGAGGATCTCCGGACGTCTCCGGCCCGCCGGTCCTGGGTTAAGTCAGTCGCTTCAGCCGCGCTCAGTTCCCGTCTATCCGTGCGCGGTGCAGACTGACAGTTCCTGAAGCGTGCTGAAACATTACTCGACGAATGTATGAGTCCGACGCGGGGAGGCGCCGATCAGGCGTCCGCCGCTCGGGGACACCCGCTAGTCGCTCAGACGCCCGCGGCGTGACCGGCCCGGGCCGCCGAGCGAGCCGGCCCTACTCGATCCCGAGGCGATCGAGCAGCCGCTCGTCGCTGCGCCAGTGGCGACGGACCCGGACCGAGAGCTCGAGGTGGACGTGGCCGCCGAGCTCCCGTTCGATCGCGCGCCGGGCGGCGACGCCAATCGCCTTGACCATGCGGCCACCGGCTCCGATCAGGATTCCCTTCTGCGATTCGGTCTCGACCAGCACGACGGCGTTGATCACCGTCAGGTCCTCTCCGCGCGGCTCCACGGCCTCGATCTCGACTTCGACCGAGTGCGGCACCTCATCGCACGTGCGGGCCAGGATCTGCTCCCGCACCAGCTCGGCCAGGCGCACCGTCTCGGACTGATCGGAGCGCTGGCCGGAGTCGAAGTAGAACGGGCCCTCGGGCAGCAGTGAGATGAGCCGCTGCACCAGCTCGCCGACACCGGCGCCGGTGCGGGCGGACACCGGATAAATGTCGGCCACCAGCTCCAGATCAGCGGCTGCCTGGAGGGTGGCCGCGGTCCGGGCGCGATCGGCCCGGTCGATCTTGTTGACCGCGACCACGACCGGCACCGGGGCGTTACGCAGCAGGCCCGCGATGAACCGGTCCCCGGGTCCGATCCCCTGCTCGGCATTGACCACGAACAGGCATCCGTCGGCGTCCTCGAGCTCGCGCTCGACCCGACGCTGCATCCGCTCGGTGAGCGCGTCGCGGGGCCGCTGCACGCCGGGAAGGTCCACCAGCACCAGTTGCCACTGGGGCCCGGTCGCCACGCCGCGGATGGCCCGCCGCGTCGTCTGCGGCTTGTCGGACACGATCGCCACCTTGCTGCCCACGATCGCGTTGGCCAACGTCGACTTGCCGACGTTGGGGCGGCCGGCGAAGGCGACGAACCCCGACGTGGTCACCTCCGCGGGGCTTCCGGCCCCGCGATCTGATGAGGCTGCTCGCCCTCCAGGCTCGCTTGACCAATCGGGCTCCGCCCTCCTTCCCGCGGGGCTTCCGGCCCCGCGATCTGATGAGGCTGCTCGCCCTCCAGGCTCGCTTGACCAATCGGGCTCCGCCCTCCTTCCCGCGGGGCCGAGCCCGGAGCTCACGTCAGCCAGCGCATCAGCTCGGCCTGGAGCGCGAGCATCTCGCCGTCGTCGGTCTCGTGATCCATGCCGGTGAGGTGGAGCGCGCCGTGCAGCACCGCCTCGCGCAGATCGCCGGTGTGCTCAGGGCAGATGACGATGTCGCCGAGCTCCCGCGGACCGAGCGTGGCGCCGTCCTCGTCGACGGGGAAGGAGAGCACGTCGGTGGGCGCGTCGATCCGGCGATGGTCGCGGTTGAGCCCGCGGATACGGTCCTCGTCCACGAACTCCACGGCTGCGTGGCCCTCGGCGATCGCCGCCGAGGAGAGGGCCAGCACGCACAGCTCCCTCACCTCGAGGGCGGTCGGACCACCGCTCGGAAGCCCGTCGAGCCCGATGACCTCGATGTCGAGCACAGCCTGCGGCTCGGAGCCCGTCACGCTCGCTTGCGCGGTCGCAGCTCGGGGGCCAGCCGCTGGGCGTGCTCGGTGTAGGCGGCGACGATCCGGCGCACCAGCTTGTGCCGGACGACGTCCTCCTCGCCGAAGCGGACGAACTCGATCCCCTCCACGTCCTTGAGGATGTCGGCGACCACGATCAGGCCGGAGTCCTGCTGCGGCGGCAGATCAACCTGGGTGATGTCGCCGGTGACCACCATCCGCGAGTTGAAGCCCAGGCGGGTCAGGAACATCTTCATCTGCTCGGGGCTGGTGTTCTGCGCCTCGTCGAGGATGATGAAGCTGTCGTTGAGAGTGCGCCCGCGCATGAAGGCCAGCGGCGCCACCTCGATCACTCCCCGCTCGAGATGCTGTGAGACGCGCTCGGGCTCGAGCATGTCGTGAAGGGCGTCGAACAGCGGCCGCAGGTAGGGGTCCACCTTGGCCATCAGGTCGCCGGGCAGGAAGCCCAGGCGCTCGCCGGCCTCGACCGCCGGGCGGGTGAGGATGATCCGGTTGATCTCGCGCCGGGTCAGCGCGGCGGCCGCCAGCGCCACCGCGAGGAAGGTCTTGCCGGTGCCGGCGGGGCCGATCCCGAAGGTGATCGTGTTCCGCCGGATCGAGTCGACGTAGCGCTTCTGGTTCACCGTCTTCGGCGCCACCTTGGTCGCGCGATGGCGCCAGACGACGTCCTCGAGGATCTGGGCCGGGGACTCGTGCTCATCGAGCGCGCGGGTCACCGCCTCGATCGTGCCGGGAGCGATCTCGTGGCCCTGCGCGATCAGGTCGGAGAGCTCCCGCACGACCGTCGCGGCGGCATCGACGTCCGCCTCGTCGCCCTCGAGCGTGAGCCTGTTGCCGCGCAGGTAGACATCGCAGTCGATGTGTCCCTCCAGGGTCCGCAGCACTGCGTCCTCGCTACCCGCCAGCTCCGCGGCGACGGCGTTCTCGAGCTCGATCTGCCTACGCACGACCCGCCAGCGCCTCCCGCACGCGCGCGGACACGCGTTTGCCGTCCGCGCGCGCGGCGACCTTGGCCATCACCGATTTCATCACCGAGCCCATGTCCTTGGCATCGCTGGCGCCGGTCTCCGCGATCGCGGCCGCGACCAGCTCGTCGAGCTCCGGATCGCCCATCTCGGCCGGGAGGTAGCCCCCGATCAACTCGGCCTCCGACTCCTCCTGCGCGGCCAGCTCCGGCCGCCCACCGCCGCGGAACTGCTCGGCCGCCTCGAGCCGGCGCTTGCGCTCACGACGGAGCACCGAGAGCTCGTCGCCCGCGCCCTCCTTGGCCGCCTTCTGCAACTCGGACAGCACGAGCCGCAGCGCGCCGACGCGATCCTTCTCGCCGGCCTTCATCGCGCTGGTGATATCGGTGCGCACCTGCTCGGTGACCGTCATGTACTCAGGATAGCCCGGCCTCCAACGGAAGCCGGGGATGCAGCGGCCCCGAGCACCGGATCCCGTCGGCCTGGAGCTCCTCGCACATCACCTCGGCGATCTGCCCGCGCGGCGCCGCCCCGGCGGGCAGGCAGCAGCGGGTGTAATCGGCGGTGTACCCGGAGCACTGGTGCTCGGCCACCTTGTCCACGAGCACCCGCTCGGTCGTGCCGAGCTTGGCAGTGCGATGGTGGCGCGAGCCGACCTCCGATCGCCCGCGCAGCTCCCGTGAGCGACGCTTCTTCTCCTCCGGCCCGACCAGGTCGCCGAGCTCCTGCGCCCGGGTGCCGGGGCGCGGCGAATAGGGGAACACGTGCACGCGGGAGATGCCGGCGGCGGCCACCAGCTCCTGCGTGCGCTCGAACGCCCGCCGGTCCTCAGCCGGGAAGCCGACGATCACGTCGGTGGTCACGTTCACGCCGGAAACAGCCGCGCGGAGCGCGGCCATCTGATCCAGATACTCCTGCGCGGTGTAGTGACGGCCCATGGCGCGCAGCACGCCGTCGTCGCCGGACTGGAGCGGCACGTGCAGATGCGGACAGATCTTGGGCTCGGTGGCCAGTGCCTCGAGCAGCGAATCCTTGACGTGGATCACCTCGACGCTCGAGAGCCTCACGCGCTGCACCCCCTCCACCCCGGCGACCGCCAGCATCAGCTGGCCGAGCTCGAGCCCGCGCTCGGGGTCGGCGTAGTCGCCGACGCTGATCCCGGTCATCACCATCTCGGGCTGGCCCGCGGCCACGCGACGACGAACCTCGTCGAGCACGGCGCTGGCCGGCCGCGACCGGGCGGCGCCCCGGACCGTGGGGATGATGCAGTAGGCGCAGTGACCGTCGCAGCCGTCCTGGATCTTGACGAATCCGCGCGTCCGGGTCGCCTGCTGCGGTGCCCGCGCGAGCACGTCGTGCTCGAGGTCGGCACAGCCGAGACCGGCGTACCCGACCATCTCGGCCGCCACCTCGTCCGCGGTCCCGACGAACGGTCGCACGGCCGGATCGATGGCGGCAAAGTGGCCCGGGTTCAGATTGGCCGCGCACCCCGACACGTACACCTCCCGCGCCGAGTGCAGCGACCGCCGGACAGACTGACGCGACTTCGCCTCGGCCTGGCTGGTGATGCAGCATGTGTTGATCACGTGCAGCTCGGCCTCCGCTTCCGGGGCCTCGGTGTGACCGGCCTCGAGCAACCGGCTGCGGGCGATCATCGCGTCCGCCTGAGACACCTTGCAGCCGAGGAACTTGACGGCAAACGTGGACAGAGGCAGGGAGCCTAGCGCGCCCCCATGCCGCGGTCTGCGGCCGGGCCCGGGGCCGAGCGCGGCCAGGCGCTCAGACCGGCACGAGATGCGTGCGGGCGACCGCTGGTGAGCCGCCCGCGATCGGCCGAACCTCTTGCTCCTCGCCCCTATCGCGCCAGGGTGTCCTCGGGACAGCAGGCACCGGCGAGGAGGTCCGGTGCTCAAAACCAGCCCGAGGCTTGGGCCGTGGCGCAACGATGTTGAGGAACAGGCCACCGAGATTCACGCCGATCGCGAGCGGATTTGGCATCTCACCTCCTTGGGAACCCGGATCACGATGTGTCCGGAAGCATGAGGCACGACGGCTCGCCCGGCATCGTCCGCGTGTCCAGGATTCGACCGCGCGGAGTTGTCCACGCGGGCCGGTTGTCAGCTCTCGGACGACGCTTGCGCTGGAGTCCGGGCATCCACGCAAGGTGGTAGAAGCGGCACACAGCCCAGTGCGGCGGAGGACCGATCAGGGCGATCGCTCGAGTACCAAGGCTGCCCACTCTCGATCGGCTCTACGCACGATCTTCTTGAGTCCAATAGCGGCAAAATCCTCCGCAATGCGGTCGGCTTCCGAGACGAGCAGCCCGCTGGCGATCACACGCTGGGGCCACTCCATCGCCCCTAGGCCCTGAGCCCAGGTGCGCAACAGCGGCCCCAGCAGGTTGGCCGCCACGGTATCGGCGGCGGGGAGCGTGTCGGACCGCAGATCGAGCCGCGTCACCTCGAGCGCCACGCCGTTGACGGTCGCGTTGGCGCGGGTGGCCTCGATGCCGGCGGGATCGTTGTCGACCGCGATCACGGGGTCCCAGCCGAGCTTGGCCGCCGCGATCGCCAGCACTCCCGATCCGCACCCCAGATCGAGGAACGGGCCGCCCGGCGCGAGCTGCAGCAGCAGCTCCAGGCACAGGCGGGTGGTGGCGTGGGCGCCGGTCCCGAACGCCTGGCCCGGATCGATGACGAGGTCGATCGAGGTCCCGCGTGCCGGTTCCCACGGGGGGCGAACGGTGATCGCGTCCCCGAGCACGAGCGGCTGGTGGAAGGCACGCCAGCGCTCGGTCCAGTCGTCGGCGATCTCCTCGGTGCTCACGTCGACGAGCGCCGCGCCGGCGGCGGCTCTCAGATCGGGCAGAGCGGGCAGCTCGCCGGGCGGCCCGTAGACCGCGTACTCGACCGTTTCGCCGAGGTCGACCTCCTCCACCCCGTTCGGCGCCAGCTCGAGCAGCTCGGCCAGCACCAGCTCGGCGTCCGCCCGCCGGACCCGGACCGCGAGTCGGAGCATCCGTCCTGGCTCCCGGGCCGGCGTCCCGCCGCTCAGGCGCCGAACGCCCGCCGAAGCTTGCCGAACACGCCTTCCTCGGTGCGCAGGTTGTCCTCGGTCATGCTCTCGGCGAGCCGCTCGAGCAGCTCGCGCTGGTGGCGCTTGAGCCGCCGCGGGATGACCACGTTGACCACCACCCGCAGATCGCCGCTGCGCCGTCCGCGCAGCGAGGGCATGCCGCGCCCGCGGAGGATCAGCACCTCGTGCGGCTGCGTGCCGGCGGGGATCTCCAGCTCGACCGAGCCCTCGACCGTGGGGACGTCCACCTTGGTGCCCAGCGCGGCCAGCGGTGCGGCGACGTCGACCGCGGTGACGAGATCGTCACCGTCGCGCACGAAGCGGGGATCCTCGCGCACGGAGACCATCACGTATAGGTCGCCGGGCGGGCCGCCCCGCTCGCCGGCATGGCCGCGGCCGGCGATCCGGATTCGCTGGCCGTCGGCGATCCCGGCGGGCACGTCCACAGAGACCTTGGCCCGCTCGACCTTGCGGCCGCGGCCCCGGCAGGTCCGGCACGGCTCGGTGGCCACGC
>Ga0209839_10000598_pt1 | contig 18248 bp, 18 predicted proteins | sample OrgsoiDNA2013050_FD_185800 | JGI IMG/M metagenome (GOLD analysis project Ga0209839, IMG submission 185800) | Permafrost soil microbial communities from the Arctic, to analyse light accelerated degradation of dissolved organic matter (DOM) -... | ecosystem: Environmental > Terrestrial > Soil >... | reverse complement strand
GATTCCGGTGTACTCGTTGTTACTCGTGTGCGTTCTATCACTACAATTGCACACGAGACCGCGGGTGCAGCGGGCACCCGGCATTCCCCACGCCCTCCATGGGGGCGGAAAATTCATCAACGACTCGGGCGCATCGCGCCGCGAGGTCGTGAAGGCATGTCTGGATGGGAGGAGCGAGGCAACCTAGACGCCGTCATTCCGGGATGGTCCGAAGGACCAGACCCGGAATCTCGAGATTCCGGGTTCGATGCTTCGCATCGCCCCGGAATGACGGCGTCTGGATTTCTTCGGAGGCTGTCATCGGGCGCGCATTCGCACGACCCGTTGGCTCGCAATGACGGCTCTGAACTGAATTGCCTTGCTGTCTGAAAATTGAATCAGCATTGCGCAGAGCATCCGCGTTCATCACCTCGCCCCGCAAGCGGGGCGAGGGAGTCGCGTAGCCCGAGCCTATTCCGCCGCCTGAATCCATTCCGCCGCACCTCGCCACAGCGTGTCGCGGTGTTCGGGGCGGAAGAAGCCGAAATGGCCGATCCGCTTGGCGCCGACGTCGGCGGGCGCAATGGTCAGGATTTCCGGATCGATGGCGATGAAGCCCGAGCACAACAGTTCAACCGCAGGCGGCGTCGCCCAGGGATCGTCGGTAAAGCACAGCGCGCGCATCGCCCCGCGGAATTGCGGAAAGTTCTGCAGCGCCTTGAGATTGGTGTCGTCGAACAGATAGCGCCGGCTCATGACCCAGCCGACCCATTGTTGAAACACGCCGCTTGGCAGATCCTCACCGATGCCGCTCCAGCCCGGAGCATAGCCCAATACCCGGGTGAGGGGAGTGCCGACATAATTCAGCATGACATAGACGCGATAGCGCTCCGGCGCGGCCATCAGCTTCCAGTATCCGGCCTGTGCTGCGATCAGAAACGCGCGCGTAACCTCGCCGTTGTTGGGAAGCAGTCCGAGCGCCTGGCCGCCGAAGGAGTGGCCGACATAATTGAGCGGCAGATGGTGGTAACGCTCGCGCATCCAGGCCACCGCGGCGGTCACATCGAGCGCCGCCCAGTCCGACATGCCGGCCTTGAAGCCGGCCAGCGATCGCGGCCGATTGGAGCCGGCCGGCGATTTCTTCCGGGAGTCGCCGGTGCCGCGATAGTCGTAGGTCAGGACCGCGCAGCCCCGCCGCGCCAGATAGCCGGCAAAGCCCCGGTAGATCTTGCGCGGCACCGCGGTCGCCGAATTGATCAGGACGGCATGGCGTTTGGCGCCCAGCGGCAAAAACAGCGTCGCCCCCAAGAGATATCCGTCCATCGCGGGGAAGGTGATGTCGTCGGAAAAAAAGTCGTCCAGTACAGCCTGTCCCACCGCGATATCCCCCCGGGCTTCGCTAAGCGCCGCAACAGATGCGAATTCGGCTATTGCCGCAAGGGCTTCGCTGGCAGACCAGAAATCCAACTGGCGGTTGGCCATCAGCCTGTGTATAAACCGGCCCTCACTACCCTGATAAGTAGCGGTTTTTGCTCAGGAGTTAACGTCATGTCCGAGCGGTGGACACCCGACAGCTGGCGCGCCAGGCCGGTCAAGCAGGTACCCGACTATCCCGATGCCAAGGCATTGGCCGATGTCGAGGCGCAGCTTGCCACGTTTCCGCCGCTGGTTTTTGCAGGTGAGGCCCGTAACCTGAAAAGGGCGCTTGCGCGGGTAGCCGCAGGCGAGGCCTTCCTGCTTCAAGGCGGTGACTGCGCCGAAAGTTTCGCCGAGCACGGCGCCAACAATATCCGAGACTACTTTCGCGTGTTCCTGCAGATGGCGATCGTGCTGACCTATGCCGGCGCGCTGCCGGTGGTGAAGATCGGCCGCATCGCCGGCCAATTCGCCAAGCCGCGCTCGTCGCCGATCGAAACCATCGATGGCGTCGAGCTGCCGAGCTATCGCGGCGACATCGTCAACGACATCGCCTTCACGGCGCAGGCGCGCACGCCGGATCCGCGGCGGCAGATCGAAGCCTACCGGCAGTCGGCGGCGACGCTGAACCTGCTGCGCGCCTTCGCCAAGGGCGGTTATGCCTCGGTCGACAATGTTCATCAGTGGATGCTCGAATCGGTAAAGGATTCGCCGCAGTCGAAGCGTTACATGGACCTCGCCGACCGGATTTCGGAGGCGCTCGATTTCATGCGCGCCTGCGGCCTGAGTTTCGCGGTCGATTCCAGCCTCGGCACCACCGATTTCTACACCAGCCACGAGGCGCTGCTGCTCGGCTACGAGCAGGCCTTCACCCGGGTCGATTCCACCAGCGGCGGCTACTATGCGACCTCCGGCCATATGATCTGGATCGGCGACCGCACCCGCCAGCTCGATCACGGCCATGTCGAATATTTCCGCGGCATCAGGAATCCGATCGGATTGAAATGCGGTCCCTCGCTCAAGCCGGACGAATTGCTGCGGCTGATCGACGTGCTCAATCCGGACAATGATCCGGGACGCCTGACGCTGATCAATCGCTTCGGTTCGGACAAGATCGGCGATCATCTGCCGCAACTGGTTCGCGCCGTGCAGCGCGAAGGCCGGGTGGTGGTGTGGTCGTGCGATCCCATGCATGGCAACACCATCTCCTCCAACAGCGGCTACAAGACCCGTCCGTTCGACCGGATCCTGTCGGAGGTGAAGTCGTTCTTCTCCATCCACGCGGCGGAGGGCAGCTATGCCGGCGGCGTGCATCTGGAGATGACCGGGCAGGACGTCACCGAATGCATCGGCGGCGCGCGCGCCATCACCCATGAGGACCTCAGCGATCGCTATCACACCGTCTGCGATCCCCGCCTCAACGCCGAGCAGTCGATCGACATGGCTTTCCTGATCGCGGAATTGCTCAAGGGACGCGGCGGCAAGGCCAAGCCGATGCCGGTCGCCGCGGGACTCTGAGTTGCTGCGGTTCTGGCGGGCCACGATCAATACGCGCAACGGCCTCGTCTTTGCCATTCGCTCCGAGCAGGCCGTTCGCGAGGAGCTGACCGCGCTGGCGCTGGCGTTGCCGCTGGCCTGGCTGATCGGCGCCACCACGATGCGCCGCGTCGAGCTGATCGCGGTGGTGGTTCTGGTGCTGGTGGTCGAATTGCTCAACACCGCGATCGAGAAGCTCGCCGACCGGCTCACCACCGAACATGATCCGCAGATCGGGCGGGTCAAGGACATGGGTTCGGCGGCGGTGGGCGTAGCACTTGTCATGGCCGGCCTGTTCTGGCTGTTCGCCATCGCCGAACGCATGGGCGCGGTCTAAACCTTGCATTGGCATCTGGCGAAGCCCGAGGGGGCATGCTATATTTAATTTGCTCAATATGAGGATAAGTAGGTTCGCTCCATGACCGAACGTGCCGCGCAGTTTGCGATCACCCTGGCCCAGTTGAACCCGACGGTGGGCGATGTCGCGGGCAACGCCGCCAAGGCGCGCGGCGCGCGGGCGCGGGCGCAGGCCGACGGCGCCGATCTCGTGGTATTGCCGGAATTGTTCATTGCCGGCTATCCGCCGGAAGATCTGGTCCTCAAACCGGCGTTTCAGTCGGCGTGCCGTGCCGCGATCGAGGCGCTGGCGCGCGACACCGCCGATGGCGGGCCGGCGATGCTGATCGGCAGTCCCTGGGTAGAGGACGGCAAGCTCTACAATGCCTGCGCGCTGCTGGACGAGGGCCGCATCGCGGCGATTCGTTTCAAGGCCAACCTGCCGAATTACGGCGTCTTCGATGAAAAGCGCCTGTTTGCGCGCGGTCCGGCCGCGGGGCCAGTGACCATCCGGGGTATCCGGGTCGGCGTTCCCATTTGCGAGGATATCTGGCTCGAGGAGTCGGAGGATTACGAGAACGTCGTCGAATGTCTCGCCGAGACCGGCGCGGAAATTCTCATCGTGCCGAACGGCTCGCCCTATGCGCGCGACAAGAACGATCTGCGGCTGTCGATCGCGGTGGCGCGGGTCACCGAAAGCGGGCTGCCGCTGATCTATCTCAATGAGGTCGGCGGACAGGACGAGCTTGTGTTCGACGGCGCATCGTTTGCGCTGAATGCGGATCTGTCGATGGCGGCGCAATTGCCGGCTTTCGAGGAAAACATCACGACATTGCGCTGGAGCAAGGGCGAAGCCGGCTGGCGCTGCACCGGACCGGTGGCGCCGCTCGTCGAGGGCGACAAGGGCGACTACGCCGCGTGCGTGCTGGGACTGCGCGACTATGTCCGGAAAAACGGATTTCCCGGCGTGCTGCTCGGCGTCTCCGGCGGCATCGATTCGGCGCTCTGCGCGGCGATCGCGGTCGATGCGCTCGGGGCGGCGCAGGTCCGCGGCGTCATGCTGCCGTTCCGTTTCACCGCACAAGTGTCGCTCGATGACGCGGCCAAACTCGCGCTCGCGCTCGGCATCCGCTACGAGGTGTTGCCGATCGCGCAGGCCGTGAACGGCTTTGAAGAGATCTTGTCCAAAACCTTCGCAGGATTACCGCGCGACATCACCGAAGAAAACCTGCAGGCGCGCACCCGCGGCACGCTGCTGATGGCGATCTCCAACAAGACCGGTGCGATGGTGGTGACCACCGGCAACAAGTCGGAAATGTCGGTCGGCTACGCCACGCTCTATGGCGACATGAACGGCGGCTTCAATCCGATCAAGGATATCTACAAGACCGAGGTGTTCCGGCTCTCTTCCCTGCGCAATGTGTGGAAGCCGGACGGCGCGCTCGGCCCATCGGGTGAAGTCATTCCGGTGAACATCATCACGCGGCCGCCGACCGCGGAGCTGCGCGAAAACCAGACCGATCAGGATTCGCTGCCGCCTTACGACATGCTCGATGCGATCCTGGAACGGCTGGTGGAGCGGGAAGAGCCGCTGGCCTCGATCGTGGCGGCGGGGTTCGATCGTGAAGTGGTGGCGCGGATCGATCGGCTGCTGAACATCGCCGAATACAAGCGGCGCCAGGCCGCGCCGGGCGTCAAGGTCACCCAGAAGAACTTTGGGCGCGACCGTCGCTATCCCATCACCAACAAGTTTCGTGATCTGGCCAAGGCGCTGCCGGAACCCGACGACACCCTGGTCTCGCGCGCCAGCCGCGGCTCGGCGGAAGCGTTCGAGGGGTAGATCAGAGCATGATCCCGAAAAGCATGCCCTCGGACTTGATCCGGGGGTGGACACCGGTTTTCGGAAAAGATCATGCTCAAAAAAAGCGCCGGTTCTGATTCAGCGAAGCTGGATCAGAACCTAGGTTAACGCGGGGGGATAAAGGTCGGGCCGACCGAACGAATCGGCTTGTTGTCCGGCGCGGCGGCGGTCGAATCGGCTGCGGGGGGCGATGCCTCAGGTGGTGCCGGCGCGGTCGCCGTCGTGGCTGCGGCGCCCTTTTTGGTCGCAGCCCCTTTGGTCAGCGGCCGCGCCATCTTCTTTGCGCTCTCTTCGGTGACGATGATGTCGCCTTGTTGTTCGGCCTCGGCCTTGTCGTCGATGGACTTCAATGCGTCGGACCAGGTCTGTCCGGCGGCCTTGCAGGCGCAGGACGGATTGAACTCCTGACGGTAGCGAAACGCATTGGGCGACGACGAATAGGGCTGGCCGCTGATCGACACCGCCTGGTTCATGTCTTCACCGGGATTGCGGTAGCTGAAGAGGGTTGCCTCCGCCGCCGGGCAAAGCGCCTTGCAGGTCTTTTCGTCATCGGGGAAACGGCCGGGCACGGTGGCGAACGAGATCGGAAAATAAGCACCGTCGCAGCTGCGGACGCAGACCGTGCGATAGGTCCCGGATTGCGCACCCAGATCGGCGCCGGGCGGCGTCACCGGATTGTTATTGTTGTTGCCGAACAGGCTTTCCAGGAAATTGCCCGGGCCCCGCGCGGCGTTGGCATATTGCGGTCCGCAATTGTTCTGCGCGAGCGCGGTCAGGACCGAACGGCGCTGATTCTCGCGATCGGCGCCGCCGAGGCCGCCGGTACGCAGCCGCTCAAGGCTGGTCGTGATCTGTTCGAGGTTGGCGCGCATCTGCTGAATCTGGGTGTTGACCGGACCACATTGCGCCGATTGACCGCTGAACAACGAGAAAAATCCCGAGCTGTCGCAGCCCATGCGCTTGGCCTGCGAGGTAACGCGGTCGAGCTCGCCTTGCTGCTTGGCCGCGGCGTCCTGGTAGCGGCGGATTTGCTCGTCCTTGGCCGGATCCCCGCCACCGCGGTCGATGGTCGCCAATTGCGCCTCCAGCCGCGGGCACATCGGATTGACGGGCGCTCCCTGCTGCTGCGGCGGCGGGGGCGTCGGCGCCTGATTCATTTGCGCCGAAGCGTCAACGCTCAGCGCGGCCACGCCGAACAGCGCAGCACAGGCAAAAATCCATCTGGAAAAGGGGGTAATCAGCGTTTCAGGCATATCCGGCCATCTCATCATGATCCGATTAGATTAGATCGGATCATGATGCGATCTCTTTGTTTGCGCATGGTGTTTTCGGAAAACCGGTCATACCGGCTTGGCGGGGCACCGTCACGTCGTTTCCGGGGCGCCGGTGTGGCAGGCCCGACCTTCGATCGCCGCGACGACGGCTTTAGCGTTGACAGGTAATGGCGACGTATTCATCGCAGCTGGCATGGTTGCAGCCGCCACCGGCTGGTTTGGGAACCGATCCCGTCATTTCATCCGGATCCACGCGTCGGTAGCCCGAGGCCTGCGTGAAATCCCGCGACTGGCAATAGGATCGGGCCGCGTAGGCGCCACATTGGTCGCCCCTCGCGAGGCACTGGTCGACGCCGTAACCGTCCGCCTGATTGGCGATGATGAAAACGCGGCTGTCAGCCGCTGCCGCGGAGGCGCTGAGGAGGAACGTACAGGCCAAAAGCGCAGGGAGGGATCGCATGCTGCACCATAAAAAAATGAGGGGAGCGCCCCTCATTGGATAAACTCAAAACGTTAATAATGATTAACCATGGCAGCCGGGGCGGATTGATGGCGAAAATCCGTCATTAGCAAGCTCTTGACGCCGTCCCCCGGGCTGGCCCATGGTGGGGCCATGAACGGTCTCCTCGCCATTTGTGGCATTTGCCGCGAGATTATGAGCTAGCGATTCGCTGGCTGAGGCCGTCTTTTCTCATTCGAGATCACTGGACGCCCGGCCGCAAGGGACGGGATATCCATGGACTTACGCATCTACGATACCTTGACCAGGGAAAAGCGGACCTTCGTGCCGCTCGATCCTGCGAACGTGCGCATGTATGTCTGCGGACCGACGGTCTATGACTTCGCCCATATCGGCAACGCCCGCCCGGTCATCGTGTTCGACGTGCTGTTCCGCCTGCTGCGCCACATCTACGGCGAGAACCACGTCACCTATGTCCGCAACATCACCGACGTCGACGACAAGATCAACGATCGCGCCGTGCGTGATTTCCCCGGCCTGCCGCTGAACGAGGCGATCCGGAAAGTCACCGAGAAGACGGCGGCGCAATTCGCTTCAGATGTGGCGGCCCTGGGCTCCTTGCCGCCGACGTTCGAACCGCGCGCCACCGATTTCGTGTTGCCGCGCGCCGACGGCAAGGTGGACATGGTGACCTTGATCAAGCAGTTGATCGCGCGCGGCAACGCCTATGAAGCCGGCGGCGAAGTTCTGTTCGATACCGCATCGATGCCCGATTATGGCGCGCTGTCGGGCCGCAAGCTCGACGAGCAGCGGCCGGGTGCGCGCGTTGCCGTCGATGCGCATAAAAAGAGCCCGCTCGATTTCGTGTTGTGGAAGCAATCGTCCGGCGATGAGCCCGGATGGGAAAGCCCATGGGGCAGGGGACGTCCGGGCTGGCACATCGAGTGCTCGGCCATGAGTGCGGCCTATCTCGGCGAGGTCTTCGATATCCATGGCGGCGGCATCGACCTGATCTTTCCGCATCACGAGAACGAACTGGCGCAGTCGCGCTGCGCGCATGGTACGCCTGCCATGGCGAACTATTGGATGCACAATGAATTCGTGCAAGTCGAGGACGCGAAGATGTCGAAGTCGCTCGGCAACTTCGTCACGATCCGGGAATTGCTGGCCGACTGGCCGGGCGAAGTGTTGCGCCTCAATATGTTGAGGGCGCATTATCGCTCGCCGATGGACTGGACGTTGAAGGGACTGGAAGAAAGCGCGAAGACGCTCGACGACTGGTACTGGGTCGCTGCGGACAACAAGGGCGAGCCTTCCGACGCAGTGATCGAGGCACTCTCAGACGACCTGAACACGCCGCAGATGATCGCCTCGCTGCACGGTTTGCGCAATAGCGCCGCTACCGGAAGTGAACGGGATCGCAACGCGTTTGCGGCTTCCTTGCGGCTTCTGGGTTTCTTGTCCGAGAGCGCGGCGGAATGGAAAGGCCGAAAACAGCAAGCGAGCGGCGTCGACGTCAAACAAGTCGATGGTTTGATTGCCGAACGCACCGCTGCGCGGGCGCGAAAAGACTTCAAGGAATCCGATCGGATCCGCGACGAACTCGCGGCGATGGGCGTCGTCATCAAGGATTCCAAGGAAGGCACCACCTGGGAGATCGCGCGATGAACCCCTCCGAAATCGGCGTCATTGCCGGGCTTGACCCGGCAATCCATCAATTAAAAAATTCTTCCGTCGTTTGGATGGATGCGCGGGTCGAGCCCGCGCATGACGGAGGCGGCTGTCGGCAGCCAATGCGGAACCTCTATTTGGACGAGATCGTGTAATGGGACAGGCGCTGCCCAAAGCCGCTTTGCGGCCGTTCCTCGCCGCGGATACGCCGATGCTGGCGGCGATCTTCGTCGCAAGCGTCGAGGAGTTGACCGGCGACGACTACAGCGAAGCGCAGCAGCAGGCTTGGGCCGGCGCCGCCGATGACGAAGAGCAATTCGGCAAGCGCCTCGCCTCCGAGCTCACGCTGATCGCCACGCTGCAGAATTCTCCGGTCGGGTTTGCCTCGCTGAAGGGGACAGATCATATCGACATGCTTTACGTGCATCCGGGCGCGGTCGGGCAGGGCGTGGCGTCGATGCTGTGTGACGCGCTGGAAAAGCTCGCCGGCAGCCGCGGTGCCAAGAGTCTCTCGGTCGACGCCAGCGACAATGCGCAGGAGTTTTTCCTAAAGCGCGGTTACGTCAACAAGCAGCGCAACACCGTGACCGTCAACGGCGAATGGCTTGCCAACACCACGATGCAGAAGACGCTTGTCCAGGGGCCGTCGTCAGGAGTTCCGACATGACTCGCGAACGCCTCTATCTGTTCGACACCACACTGCGCGATGGGGCGCAGACCAATGGCGTCGATTTCACGCTGCATGACAAGCAGCTGATCGCAAAGATGCTGGACGAGCTCGGTATCGATTACGTCGAGGGCGGCTATCCCGGCGCCAATCCGACCGATACCGAATTCTTTGCCAAAAAGCCAGATCTCGCTCACGCCCGTTTCACGGCGTTCGGCATGACGCGGCGTCCCGGCCGTTCGGTCTCGAACGATCCGGGTCTCGCGGCGCTGCTGGATGCCAGGGCGGACGCGATCTGCTTTGTCGCGAAATCATCGGCGTATCAGGTGCGCGTCGCGCTCGAGACCACCAACGAGGAAAATCTGGCGTCGATCCGCGACAGCGTGAAGGCCGCGAACTCAGCGGGGCGCGAAGTCATGCTCGACTGCGAACATTTCTTCGACGGTTTCAAGGAAAACGCCGCCTTCGCGCTTTCCTGCGCGAAATCGGCCTATGATTCCGGCGCGCGCTGGGTAGTCTTGTGCGACACCAATGGCGGCACCATGCCACACGAAGTCGAAAGCATCGTCACTGAAGTGACAAAACACATTCCCGGCGATCATGTCGGCATTCACGCCCATAACGACACCGAGCAGGCGGTCGCCAATTCGCTGGCCGCGGTGCGCGCGGGGGTGCGGCAGATCCAGGGCACGCTGAACGGGCTTGGTGAGCGCTGCGGCAACGCCAATCTGTGTTCGCTGATCCCGACGCTGCGGCTCAAGCGCGAATTTTCCGATTGCTTCGACATCGGCGTGTCGCCGGACAAGATGGCGACCTTGATGAAGGTTTCGCGGACGCTGGACGACATGCTCAATCGGGCGCCCAACCGCCACGCGCCCTATGTCGGCGAAAGCGCGTTCGTCACCAAGACCGGGATTCACGCCTCCGCCGTGCTCAAGGATCCGCAGACCTATGAGCACGTCTCGCCTGAAGCGGTCGGCAATCGTCGCAAGGTGCTGGTGTCCGATCAGGCCGGCCGGTCCAATGTCATCGCCGAACTGGAACGCGCCGGCATCGCTTACGAGAAGAGCGACCCGAAACTGGTTCGCCTGGTCGAGGAACTGAAGGAGCGCGAGGCCGCGGGCTATGCCTACGAATCCGCCAACGCGTCGTTCGACCTGTTGGCGCGGCGCACGCTCGGCCGGGTGCCGGAATATTTCAGGGTCGAGCAATTCGACGTCAACACCGAGCAGCGCTACAACGCCAACGGCCAGCGCGTGACGGTGGCGATGGCGGTGGTGAAGGTCGATGTCGCCGGCGAACATCTGATCTCGGCGGCCGAAGGCAACGGTCCGGTCAATGCGCTCGACGTGGCGCTGCGCAAGGACCTCGGCAAGTACCAGAAGTACATCGAAGGCCTGCGGCTGATCGATTACCGTGTGCGTATCCTCAATGGCGGCACCGAGGCGGTGACGCGGGTGCTGATCGAAAGCGAAGACGAGGAGGGCGAGCGCTGGACCACCATCGGCGTCTCCCCCAATATCATCGATGCATCGTTCCAGGCGCTGATGGATTCGGTGATCTACAAGCTGGTGAAATCCGGCGCGCCGGCGTGAGGGGGGCCCACCGTCATTCCGGGGCGCGCGTCAGCGCGAACCCGGAATCTCGAGATTCCGGGTCTGGTCCTTCGGACCAGACCCGGAATGACGTTTCTACTTTCGGGATGCATCCAGATGATCGATCATGTTTCCGTCGGCGTCAGTGACCTCGAACGCGCCGCGCGCTTTTATGAACTGGCGCTGGCGCCGCTCGGGCTGTCGCGGCTGGTGACGCGGCCGGCGACGGTCGGTTTCGGCAAAACCTATCCGGAGTTCTGGGTCAATCTTCGCGCCGGCATGGCAGAGGTCGCGCCTGGGAGCGGCGTCCATATCTGTCTTCGGGCAAGAGCAACCGCTGACGTCGATGCGTTCCATACGGCCGCGCTGCATGCCGGAGGCCGCTCCGACGGCGCGCCGGGTCTGCGTCCGCACGATCGCGTGCGTTATTATGCCGCGTTCGTCATCGATCCCGACGGCAACCGCATCGAAGCGGTGACGTTCCCCAAAGACGATGCAGAGGTGTCGCCGCGATAACCCTTCGCGGGCTAAAGCTGGCGTATCACTTCGGCGGCCATTTCCTCGGTGCCCTCGGGGGCGCGGGCGGCGGCGGCGAGCAACAGCGGCAAGATATCCTCGACGTGCTCTGCTTTCAGAATCTCGACTGCCAGAGTCGGTCGAATGAATTCCGTTGCGCGCATGTGCGTGAGCAGCGCGAGCAGAGGCTCCCAGAAGCTGTCGATGTTGGCGAGCAGCACCGGCTTGGCGTGGCGGCCAAGCTGCTGCCACGTCAGCTGCTCCACCAGTTCCTCCAGTGTGCCGATACCGCCGGGCAGGGCAACGAAGGCATCGGAGCGTTCGAACATCATCTTTTTACGTTCGTGCATGTCGGGCGTCACGATCAATTCCTGAACGCGCGCCATGGCATTTTCGCGGGAAATCAGAAACTCCGGAATAATGCCGATGACGTTGCCGCCATGATCCAGTGTCGATTTGGCGATAGCGCCCATCAAGCCATTCGAGCCGCCGCCATAGACAAGGCTCACACCGTTATCGGCCAGGATCTTTCCCAGCGCGATGGCTGCTTCTACAAAGCGGGGATTGGTTCCCGGGCCGGAGCCGCAATAGACGCAGACGGTTTTGATCTTGTTCATGCTGGGTTTGATCTTGCTCATACTCGGATTTGGCACTGCAGCGTAAATGCGTCAAGCCCATTGAATTGGCGACGGCAGTTGAATTAATCCGCAAGTGCCTGCAAATCCCGAAAGAATTGCTCCGTGAGGGTGCAAGCGGAGGGCAGACGCTCTATATGACGGACACCATGCAGATCGACACAAAACACCCGTGCGCCGGTGATTCTTCAGGCTCTTGATCAATGACTTACACTGATTCGTCCCCGGGTGCCGGCCAACCGCAGCCTTCTTCCGACCGATCGGTCGAGCAGGCGACCCTGATCGGGACGCTGGCGCATCTGTGGCCATACATCTGGCCCGGCGACCGGGTCGATCTCAAGATGCGCGTGGTCTGGTCGGTGGTGCTGCTGCTGGTCGCCAAGTTCGCGACGCTCTCGGTGCCGTTCACCTTCAAATGGGCGATCGACGCCCTGACCGGGGCGGATACCGCGCCGGTGCAGGCATCGAACTGGCCGTTGTGGCTGATCGCCTCGCCCCTGATCATGACCTTGAGCTACGGCGCCATTCGCGTGCTGATGGCGGTCCTGACCCAGTGGCGCGACGGAATCTTCGCCCGGGTGGCGATGCACGCGGTGCGCAAGCTGGCCTTTCTCACCTTCGTCCACATGCACGAGCTGTCGCTGCGATTTCACCTCGAGCGCAAGACCGGAGGCCTGACGCGCGTGCTGGAGCGCGGCCGGCTCGGCATCGAAGTCATTGTCCGCATGGTGATCCTGCAACTCGTCCCGACCGTCGTCGAAGTCACGCTGTTGATGGGCGTGCTGCTGTGGCAATTCGACTGGCGCTACGTGCTCGCGACCATGATCACGGTCGTGGTCTTCATGTACTACACCTACATCGCAACCGAATGGCGGATCGAGATTCGCCGCAAGATGAACGAGTCCGACACCGACGCGAACACCAAGGCGATCGACTCGCTTTTGAACTACGAGACGGTCAAATATTTCAGCGCCGAAGAGCGCGAAGCCGCGCGCTACGATCGTTCGATGGAAGGCTATGAGCGCGCCAGCGTGAAAACCTATACCTCGCTGGCGGTTCTCAATACCGGTCAGGCCGTCATTTTCACCGCCGGATTGACCGCGACCATGCTGATGTGCGCGATCGGTGTTCGCCGCGGAACCAATACGGTCGGCGATTTCGTCATGGTCAACGCCATGATGATCCAGCTTTACCAGCCGTTGAATTTCATGGGCATGGTCTATCGCGAGATCAAGCAGGCGGTGATCGACATCGAAAAGATGCTTGGCGTTCTGTCGCGAAATCCCGAGGTCAAGGACGTTCCCGGCGCGAAACCCTTGATCGTGACCTCGGGCAGCGTGCGTTTCGACGATGTGCGGTTCTCATACGATATCGAGCGGCCGATCCTGAAAGGCCTGAGCTTCGAGGTGCCCGCCGGCAAGACCGTTGCGATTGTCGGCCCCTCCGGTGCCGGCAAGTCGACCATCTCGCGGCTGCTGTTTCGGCTGTATGACATCTCGGGCGGCAAGATCCTGATCGACGGCCAGGACATCCGCAACGTCACGCAATCTTCGCTGCGGGCGTCGATCGGGATGGTGCCGCAGGACACTGTATTGTTCAACGATACCATCCGTTACAACATTCGTTACGGCCGCTGGGACGCCAGCGACGCCGAGGTGGAGCAGGCGGCGCAGCTCGCGCAAATCGACGATTTTATCCGGATGTCGCCGAAGGGATATGAGACGCAAGTAGGCGAGCGCGGCCTGAAATTATCCGGAGGCGAGAAGCAGCGCGTCGCAATCGCGCGCACAATTCTCAAGGGGCCGCCGATCCTGGTGCTCGACGAGGCCACATCGGCGCTCGACAGCCATACCGAGCAGGAAATCCAGGATGCGCTGGAGCGGGTGTCGCGCAACCGCACCTCGCTGGTGATCGCGCATCGGCTGTCCACGATCGTCGGCGCCGACGAAATCATTGTGCTGGATCAGGGCCGCATTGCCGAGCGTGGAACCCATTCCCAGCTTTTGGCAACCGGTGGGCTCTATGCCAGTATGTGGAACAGGCAGCGTGAAGCCCAGGAGGCGCGGGAGCGACTGGCGCGGATCGCCGACGAAAACGAAGCGCCGAACCGCGCCCCACCGCTGGTCGACGAAGCGCTGGTGACTCCAGCCGCGGCGGAATGACGATCGCACCTTTCGTAAGACGTCTCGTCATCGAAGTGGATGGCGGTTAACCGCCGATAGCGGGGCCGATTTGCGGCGCCGCGATGGCTGGAAGATCAGGGGTTTCGCATCTTGAGGTTCTGGAATAATGAGGTGCAACACCGGTGGCGTTCTCGACGCGATCATGGCCATTGGTACAAACCCCTCTCCCGGCACGCCGCTTCGCGGCGCGCCACCCTCTCCCACAAGGGGAGAGCGGAAGAACGACAGTGAATTCTGATGTCCATCGCCAATTCCATCCGCGCGCAAATTCCGCCTGTTCATCCGGAGGGCTATCCGTTTATCGGCGGCTTTGCGCTTGCCAGCCTGATCCTGTTCTGGATCTGGACGCCGCTGGGCTGGATCGGCACCTTGCTGACGGTCTGGTGCGCGCTTTTTTTCCGCGATCCGGTGCGGGTTTCGCCGATACGCGAGGGCATCGTGGTGGCGCCGGCCGACGGACGCATCTCGATGGTGACGCAGGTGCTGCCGCCGGCCGAACTCGGTCTCGGCGACAGGCCGCTGCCGCGCGTCTCGATATTCATGAGCGTGTTCAACTGCCATGTGAACCGCAGTCCGGTCGCGGGGCGGATCGACCGGATCGCCTATCGGCCGGGCACCTTTATCAATGCCGAACTGGACAAGGCCAGCGAGGACAACGAGCGCAACTCGCTGGTGATCTCGACCCCGAATGGACGCATTGGCGTGATCCAGATCGCAGGCCTAGTGGCGCGCCGGATTGTATCGTTCGTCCGCGAAGGGCAGACGATCGGGGCAGGCGAGCGGTTCGGGTTGATCCGGTTCGGATCCCGGCTCGACGTGTATCTGCCCGAAGGCACCAAGGCGCTGGTCTCGGAAGGCCAGACGGCGGTGGCCGGGGAGACCATTCTGGCTGATTTCAAGCTTGGCGATCCCGGTCGAACCTACCGCGCCGATTAACCATTTGCGCCGCTGAACCAGTCGGTTGACGGCCGCGATGGCGGAGCAGGCCGGCGCTTGTTATATGTAGGCGAGCCATGCAGATGCCCGTTGATCCCAAATATCCGGAAATGCGCCGCCGCCGGTTCCGCCCGATTCCGGTGCGGATGCTGGTGCCCAACGTCATCACTTTGCTCGCGATCTGCGCGGGATTGACCGCGATCCGGCTGTCCACCGAGGGACGGATGGAATTGGCGGTGGCGGCGATCGTGATTGCCGCGGTGCTCGATGGCCTCGACGGCCGTGTGGCGCGCATGATCAAGGGCCAGTCGAAATTCGGGGCGGAACTCGACAGCCTCGCGGATTTCGTCAATTTCGGCGTCGCGCCGGGTCTGATCCTGTATTTCTGGCAGTTGCATGACCTGGGCAATGGCGGCTGGATCGCGGCAATGGTTTTCGCGATCAGCGGCGGCCTGCGGCTGGCACGCTTCAACGCGACCATGGACGATCCGAACAAGCCGGCCTTTGCGGCGAATTATTTCACCGGCGTTCCGGCGCCCGCCGGCGCGATCACCGTGCTGCTTCCGATCTACCTTGCGTTCCTGGGGGTGCCGATGCCGCCAGCGATGCTGACGGCGCTGTACACGCTGCTGATTGCATTCCTGATGGTTTCGCGGCTGCCCGTGTTTTCGGGCAAGACCGTGCGTATGCGGGTGCCGCCGGAAATGGTGCTGCCGGTGTTCGTCTCGGTGATTTTCTTCATCGCGCTTCTGGTCAGCTATCCCTGGCACATTATATCGGCGTGTTCGGTGCTTTATCTTTTGAGCCTGCCGGCCGGATGGAAGTCTTACCGCGACCATGCGCGCAACGCCGCCGCGCCGGCGACGCCGCCGGCCGATGTCGCCCCGTCAAGTCCGGCGCCGCCGCTGTCTGTTGTCACCGACCCCGAACAGGATAATCGGCCGGCCCGGCTGAACTGAGCGGCCGGCCTCGACGCGCCCGCGATTTCATCTCCGGATATCTGCCATGAGCCATCGTCGAGTTGGGTTCGGTCCCGGCGCATGATCCGCCAAAGCGTGGGCGGTTTGGCGGACCATGCGCCTGTCTAGTATTCTGAAGCGCGATCGGACGCAAAACCGGATTCCACTTTTGCTGATCGCGCTTTTCTCGGCTATATGGCTGGTCATACACGGCCTTCCGCAACTGGCCGGCCGCCAAAACTCTGGAGAGAACGCCGTGACGAATTCCGCAAACGCGCCGCTGCCCGCCGCACTGCTTGAAGCGTTGGCGCGCCATGACACGCCGACGATCTGCAACGCGCTGGAAATCGTCGCGCCGGAACGTCGCCTGATCGGCTACACGACGAGGCCTCTGGTCTGTCCGTTTCCCGATCTGCCGCCGATCGTCGGCTATGCCCGCACGGTGACGATCCGCTCCGTGGTGGCTTCCGGACTTGCCGCCGCCGAACAGCAGGCGCGACGGCTCGCTTATTACGAATACGTCGGGACCGGACAGGGGCCGCGCATCACCGTGATCCAGGATATCGACGGCGCCGACGTGGGATACGGCGCGTTCTGGGGCGAGGTGCAAAGTGCCGTGCACAAGGCGCTCGGCTGCGTCGGCGTGATCACCGACGGATCGATCCGCGACATCCCGCAATGGGCGCCGGGCTTTCAGGCGCTTGCAGGCTCGATCGGACCGTCTCACGCCTGGGTCCACGCCGAAAGTTTTGGCGGCGAGGTGCGGGTGGCCGGAATGACGGTGCGCTCCGGCGATCTCATTCATGCCGACCGGCATGGCGCCGTGGTCATTCCGTTCGATGTCGCCGCGAAGCTGCCGGACGCCGCCGAACTCTGCGGCCGTCGCGAAACGCCGATCCTCGAGATCGCCCGCAGCCCGTCCTTCACCCTTGAGAAGCTGAAGGAAGCTTTGGCTCGCTCCGCCGAAATTCACTGACGGCTTTAATTTGCGCGTATTCTGTTCGCAAAACCGGTACCCACCCCCGGATCAAGTCCGAGGGCGTGCTTTTGCGGAATACGCGTAGGGGCGCTTTGCGATGAAAATGGCCGGCAAAACGGTTTTGATCACGGGCTCGACCGATGGCGTCGGCCGCTATGTCGCCGCCAGACTGGCCGCGGCCGGCGCCAATGTCCTGATCCACGGCCGCGACCGGGCGCGGGCCAAGACCCTTGCCGATGAGATCCGTGGCCAGGGACACGTCGAGCCGATCTTCTATCCGGCCGACCTGTCTTCGCTTGCGGGAGCGCGGCAGCTCGCGGCCGCGGTGCTCGCCGGGCATCAGCGGCTCGACGTCTTCATCAGCAATGCCGGGATCGGATCGCGGTCGCTCGGATCTGGGCGACAAACCAGTGCGGATGGACACGAACTGCGGTTTGCCGTGAACTACCTTTCCGGTTTTCTGCTCGCACATCTGCTGCTACCCCTGTTGAAGGCAAGCGCGCCCTCCCGCATCGTGAATGTCGCCTCGCTCGGCCAGCACCCGCTCGATTTCGACGACGTGATGTTGACCAAGGGCTATAACGGCAACCGCGCCTATGCGCGGAGCAAGCTGGCCCAGATCATGTTCACGATCGACCTCGCCCAGGAACTCGAGGGATCGGACGTGACCGTGAATGCGCTGCATCCCGCGACCTATATGAACACCACGATGGTCCGCGAAGGCGGCATCACGCCGATCTCCACGGTGGAGCAGGGCGGGGAGGCGATACTCCATCTTGCCGCCGGCGACGATGTGGCCGGCAAGAGCGGGCTGTTTTTCAACGGCATGCAGCAGGCTCAGGCCAACCCGCAAGCCTATGATGCGAGCGCGCGCAAGCGATTGCGTGCGCTCAGCCTCGAACTCACCGGCCTGTCGGCGTGCTGACGAAACGGCACGCGGGCTCCGCCCGCCGGCCTGAAATCGTGTTCCTCGGAGCGGCCGGGCCCGCCGGCGCTGGCCGCTGCCGGAAAGAGGCACGCCGATTATGGTTAGCAGAACGTTGAAATCGCGTCGGGACGCCAATCCATTGGCCCCTTCACGGCTTTGGCCGCCGCGCGCATCGAGGTTGCGGTCGGTCCGCACGGGCGCGCGACGGTTTAAGCTTTACGCGTCTTTAATGGCGGCGACGTAGGGTTCAGGTTGCGGGGCTCGGGATGGGCCTCGTCTCCGTCCAGAACGGCCGGTCGTTCGCCTACGCGTTGGAG
>Ga0209839_10000597_pt1 | contig 18252 bp, 15 predicted proteins | sample OrgsoiDNA2013050_FD_185800 | JGI IMG/M metagenome (GOLD analysis project Ga0209839, IMG submission 185800) | Permafrost soil microbial communities from the Arctic, to analyse light accelerated degradation of dissolved organic matter (DOM) -... | ecosystem: Environmental > Terrestrial > Soil >... | reverse complement strand
ATGACCAAAGCACTGGGGGACGTAGCGCGTCTCACCATTGTCTACCACCTTGCCCGCCATAACGATGTCACCGTCACGGACCTCACCGCTATGCTGAGCATCAGTCAGCCGCTTGTCTCCTGGCACCTGCGCAAGTTAAGGCGCGCGGGCCTCGTCGAGACGCGACGGGCTGGACGGCAGGTCTACTGTTCCCTCAACCTGCAGCGTTTTCACCTGTGCCTGCAATGGCTAGAGAACCTGGGCGATCCAGCAATGGTCGTAGAGGCACCGCTCGCCGGAGCGGCGCTCATAGAGGCGGACGCCGCCATACAGGATTGAGCAATTTCCATGCATAAGCACATTCCCACCTATCAAAGTGACTATAGTCCTATTCTATTCCGCAAACGTACGCGCATCAGTATTTGTAGGGATAGAGAGACAGTATTCGTCATTTAAAGGTACCATTACAAAGAGTTAAACCTGATCTTTAACACATCTATGGTAGATTTCAATGTGCAGGGGAGTTTCAGGTTAGCATACAGATTCAACAGAGGTAGAGAAGGAGCTACATGTCAACAACTAAAAGCAACAACAGAAGCGATGTCCTGGAGAGCGTAGCAGCGAGCACGCAGCAGAAGCGCAGACAGATGACGCCTCAACAGGCATTTCACGCTGGCAAACACGGGAAAGCCGATCTGCACATGCATAGCACATATAGCGATGGCAGCGCAACCATCGAAGAGATCCTTACCCATGTTCAGATGAATACCAACCTGAATGTAATCGCGTTGACCGACCACGATGTAATCGAAGGTTCGCTGCGCGCGCGCGATCTTTGGGCCAGCGGCTCGTATCGTTTTGACTTCGTTGTAGGCGAAGAGGTGAACACAAAAGAAGGGCACCTGCTAGGCCTGTTTATCGAGAAGCGTATTCCTCCAGGCCTCAGCATCGAGCGCAGCATCGACCTGATTCATGAGCAGGGAGGATTGGCGGTCGTCGCGCATCCATTGCACAGGTTGTTCCGTCACAGCTGCCAGCGCGAAGTGATGGACCGCATTCACGCGAACAAGGATGTCTGGCTCGACGGAATCGAGACCTGGAATGCCAGTTTCTGCGGCATCTATGCCAACCATGTCGCCATGCGCATGAACCGTGAAGTGTATGGTCTGGCGGAACTCGGCAATAGTGATGCCCATACAGCCAACTCGATTGGCAGCGGCGTCACCTGGTTTGAAGGTACGAGCGCGGCAGATGTGCGACATACTATCGAGCAAGGTTTGAGCGCGCCAGGCGGAAAACTGTGGGATGTTCAGGATTATGTACACTGGGTGCGTTACCTTGTGAGCAAAGAAGGGCGTCAGAGCAGGCGCGAGCACGTCGCCGCCTGATAGGATCAGCGCTACGAGTTTCCTGTGTCATCTCCCTTCCATGACTTTTGGATAGGGGTAGTACACAGGAACTTTTCATAGAGTAGGCAGAAAGCAAACTGGCGTGTAGAAAGCGTTTATAGTGCCTCTCAGCCTCCTCAGAGCGTACTTTAGCAATACTTTTTAGAAAATTGCGCTAAGAATTATACATTTCTCGCAAAAATAGCTAGTTCTATCGGCCCAGGTGTGATACAATAGAGATATGTTTAGCAGACGCATACAGCAGCGAGCCAGACACCTGGTTACATTGATTATGAAACCATTATCTGGACTAGGTGTCACTCCAAATATGTTAACCGTAATAGGGCTGCTGCTCAGTATACTGACAGCGATAGTGATTGCCCAGGGTAACATCTTTGTTGGGGGCTTGCTGGTGCTTTTTGCTGGCATCTTTGACATGTTTGATGGGGCGATGGCTCGTGTACGTAACGCTGCCACGACCTTTGGCGCATTCTTAGACTCGACACTTGACCGCTATTCGGAAGGGATTATCCTGTTCGGTCTGCTCTATTATGCACTGCAGCACCCTGGCCTACAAGATCCACTCTGGCCGGTGTCACACGAGCAGACGTGGATGATCGTCTTCGCATTTATTGCAATGGTCGGTTCATTAATGGTCAGTTATACCAAAGCCCGCGCCGAGGGATTGGGGCTTGAATGCAAAACCGGACTGCTTGCCCGCCCCGAACGTGTCATCATATTGGCTATCGGACTCTTAACGAACACTAGTATCTGGGCATTGGCTCTGCTGGCAGTCTTTGCAAATGTGACCGCCGTGGAGCGCATTCTCTCTGTATGGCGCGCAACAACACGCCAGGCTACAGAACAACGAGAAGCGGCTACCATGATCAAACAGGATACCAGTGCGCACAATCGTCAACTGCCAAACACGGTAGGGACGAACGAAATGAGAGAATCTGATGTTCGTCCTATGCGTACAGCCGCCCCACCGTTTGGCGGCAGTGTGCATCAAGAGTGAAGACAAACGATAAGACCGAACCGAAGAACAAAAATAGCGCAGCGTAAGAAGATTGCAAAGACATGGTAGGGGCGAAGTCAGAAAAGCCCCGCTTTACGAGATATTCTTGTCCCGCCCATTCACGAGCGCGCGGATACATCGGCATAAAGCTGGAAAAAGGTTAGAAGACGGCCCCGACAATCTTCAGGTGAATATACTCTAAAGTGATACCTGCGCTCCGGTTCGTAGCTACTGAGACTGGAGATCTTAGTGACAACACAAAATACTCATCACGAGCAGAGCGACGTGGATGCAACCGTCGTTGAGCATCCACCTGTCCCCGAAAGCACGGTCGATCCCTCTACACCTGAGACCGTTACGCCTGCCGGGACAGAGGTACAGGCCGAAGACGCCCCTTCCAATGAGCCTGCTACCCCTGCAGAGGTACAAGCAGAAGCACCACAGGCGGCACCCGAGTCTCCTGAGGCACCTTCAACTCAAATAGAGGAACTGAGTGCAGAACAGGGCGCTTCGCTACAGGCAGAGGAGGGTACGTCTGAGCCTGCATTTGTAGCAGCAATTACGACGCCGACCGAAGAGAGCGCTGAAGCCGCCCCCGCTGACTCCACGCCCGCGCCGACCAGCGAAGAGGTCCGCTCCTTCACCGACTTTATCGAGGAATTCCGCCAGGCCGAGGAGGCCCGCCTGAGCGTAGCACGACAAGAAGGACAGGCGGAGGCATTCCAATTGTTACCTTCTGAAGCTGACGCGCCAGGCATCGCGTCCCCCGACGCAGCCGACGAGTCGCTTCCCTTTAGCGCATTTCCCGTCGATCTGGCTCCCGAAATACTTGCCATAGAGACGCCGCTGGAGAACTCGCCGGATCTTCCTACAGCAGTGCAGGAAGAGACGACGCCTGCCACCGAGCAGCCGACGGCTCCCACAACTATACCGGAGCGGGCGGTGTCGCCATTGCTGCGACCGGCGACGCGTCTGCGTCTTCCGCGCCATGGCGTCAATCGCCATAACCGCGATGAGGTGAAGGATAGGCCAACTCCTGAGTCAGCGCCTCAGTTGGAGCAACCTGTACAATCCACGACCAGCGAAGCCGCTACCGAGCCAGAACAGCCACGCCCGGCACGCCGCTATCGCTTCGATCGCCCGGCGAACAATGGCTCGACCGGAACGACCGGATCAATGCCTGCAGTACAGCCAGCCCAGCCACGCAGCGAGGAGAGTCGGGACTCCCAACAGCGCGGCCCAGCAGCACGACCAGAGGTGACGCAAAACGGCGACGAGCAGCAAACGGATACACTTGCGGCAAAACCAGCACTGAGCAATACACCGCTAGTAAAGCAGATCGCTGAGTCGCCTGCACAGAAGCAACCTGCTGCCCAGGAGACACCCGCGGCTGAGGCTCCGACAAGCGACCACAACCGCCGTCGCCAGGGACAGGATCGTCACAAAGAGCAGCTAACAGCGCTGACGGCTAATGATGCCACTGCGCCTGCTCCATCGGTTACGGAACCCGCCCCGCAAACGGGTGAAGTTGCGCCCGAGGACCTTCCGCCATTGGAATACGCTGAATTGCAGAAGGCCAGTACGCGCCGGAGACGCAGACATCGCACAGGCCCCAGCAGCGGTCCGGTGACACCTGCAACCGAGACGCCGCCTATTATTCCCGCGCAGCCAACTCCAGCAGCCGCACCAATCATACCGGCGGCGGCAGCAGTCCCTGCTCCAACGCCAACACGTCCGGCGGCGGCGGCAGCAGAAGCGAACGGCAGTCTGTACTCTATCGTTTCCGGCTACACCGTCAGTCAGATGAACCAGGGCAACGAAACGACTGGACCCTTCATGGGACCAGAACCTTCGCCCGCTCGCGGCAGCGTCGTCACACGCGATGGCCGCACAACACGAGCCGAGACGCAGCGCACGCCAGGCTTTACGCCAGGGCGCACGCACGAGGGAGGATCATCGGCGGCATCGTTGAATCACTTTGCCAATGTCATCTCACAGTCGTTTCAAACGCAGACCGATCGTATGGTGGCCGAGCTGCGCCGCAGCAGCCAGTCGCCGACTAACGTGTCCGTGACGCTGCCACCATTCCCGTCGACCGAGCGTGTAGGCGTCTTTGTGGATGTCGCCAACCTGCTCTACTCGGCCCGCACGCTGCGAATAGCGGTAGATTTTGGCAAACTGCTCGACTTCTTACGTGGCAACCGCCGTCTTGTACGCGCCCACGCCTACTGCCCCACCAGCCCGCAGGCCGGTGATGAGCAGATGTTCCTGCAAGCGGTCAAGGGCCTGGGCTATCGCATCACGACCAAGAACTACAAGACCTTCTCCAGCGGGGCCAAAAAGGCGGACCTGGACCTGGACCTGTGTATGGACGTTGTGCGCCTGGTTGATGGTGGAGCGGTCGACTGCATCGTACTGGTGAGCGGCGATAGCGACTTTATGCCGATGCTCGACTATTGCTCCGATCACGGTGTGCGCGTTGAGGTAGCCGCCTTCGACGAAGCTATGTCGGCCACTCTGCGCCAGAGTTGCGACCTGTTCATTAATCTCTCCATGCTTGAAGAGATTCGTTCGTAGAAAAACCTCTACAATGGGTGGTAATGCCGCGTGCATTGCCACCCATTGCTATTTTTATGCTCTTCTCAATCAGTAGGGATGGGGCTGGCCCCCATCTGGCTCGCAAGCCATGTTGTGGGCAAGCGGATGGGGGCCAGCCCCATCCCTACTGAAGAGTTACCTTCGCGCACAGTTCCGGTCCCGCTTGACGGACATGGTGAGAAACGGCCCAGTTTTTACGTATGTAATCGTATAAGTAGCCTGCCCTCCCTGGATCAGCATAATTTGTACAACAAAGGGAGTTTGTGCAGGCGATATCGTTTACACAATCGCGGTCTCGTAGGGGAATAGTGCCCGCTCGCTCCTCCCATCGTGAAGGCAAGCACGCGTTTTTCCTACAGTGACGGGTGCTCAGTAGAAACAGGCGAGCACCGGAGCTCTCTTGCCTGGAGAAGAAAGGACCTCACATGCGAAGGTATGGGAACCTGACCATTATCGCATCACTCATCACCATATTTACTATGCTGCTCACTGGATGCGGTAGTAGCAGTACTACAAGCAGCGGAAACGGAAGCAGCAGTGGAGGCACAACCAAAACGGCAAAGACTGTCGCTATCGTCACCGACACGGGCGGCATCAATGACCAGGGCTTCAACCAGCTGGCCTACGAGGGCTACACAAAGGCGAGAAAAGAGTTCGGCTATACGGAGAAGCTGATTCAGACGCAATCGGCCAGCGATTACGTAGCCAACCTGACACAGGCTGCGCAGAGCGCGGACCTCGTTATCGCCGTCGGCTTCCTCATGGATAGCGCGATAGACCAGGTAGCCAAGCAGTATCCCAGCAAAGATTTCGCCATCGTCGACGGCTGCGCGACGCCTCTGAACAGTAGCAACTGCGAGACATTGCCCAATGTGGCACCCCTCTCCTTCAAAGAGCAGGAGGCTGGCTGCCTGGTTGGAGCCATTGCCGGGCAGATGGAAGTAGATGGCAAGAGCCAGGTGCCGAAGCTGCTTGGGAAGAACACTATTGCGGCGGTGGGCGGCCTCTCCATTCCACCGGTCAACCACTACATCGCCGGGTACAAGTACTGCGCTCAGAAGGTCGATCCTGGCGTAAAAGTGCTTGTGAACTATTCGCAGACCTTTAACGATACGGCCAAGTGCAAAGACATTGCAACCAGCCAGATCAACCAGTACCAGGCCGACATCATCTTCCAGGTCGCCGGTGGCTGCGGCATCGGTGCGCTCGATGGAGCCGATCAAAAAGGCGTCTATGGCATCGGTGTAGACAGCGACCAGCACGCCGTCCATAGCAGCGTGATTACCAGCGCCATCAAGCGCGTAGACACGGCTGTATATGATACGATCAAGGGCTTCCAGAACGGGAAGTACAGCAATGCTCCTTCCGCCTTCGATTTGAAAGTCGATGGCGTTGGCTATGCTCCTGTGAGTAAGGATGTGCCAGCCAATGCGAAGCAGAAGGCAGAGGACTTCGCGACCCAGATCAAAAACGGCACCCTGACACCACCCGACACCATATCCGCCTAAAAAGCCTCTTTTTAGGAAACAAAAAACGATCTTCGCTTTCACTGCGAAGATCGTTTTTGTTCTTCATAAGGTTAGGAGCGCTCAGACTCCCGTAGTGATAATCAAACCGGCGAGCAGAGCGGTACGAGGAGCGACGCTACTGGCAAGTATGTATTCGTCGGGGCTATGGTCAAGACCGCCAACGGGACCAAGCCCATCGAGCGCGGGCAGTCCAAAGCTATAGGCATAGTTCGCATCCGAGACGCCGCCTGTGAGCGCGTGGTTCACGGAAAAGCCCATCCATTGCGTTATCTCCTGAGCGCGATGCACCAGCGCGAGATTTTCCGGCGAACACACCATGGGATCGCGAAAATCCTGTTGCCCCTCCAACTCCAGTTGCACCCCTGGTACACGCTTCATCTGCAACATCTTGCGCCACAATTTTTCCGTCTCTACCTTATCAAAATTATTGAGGAAGCGCATATCGAAGCTTACCTCAGCATAATCAGGTACGACGTTGATGGCTGTGCCACCAGAAATCATACCAGCGCTGATCGATACGCCTTCACGCCAGCCATGCAGGCTCTGAAACTGGACCGTCTGGTGAGCGAGTTCTAGAATGGCGTTGGCACCCTTCTCCGGCTCAACGCCAGCATGAGCGGAATGACCATAGGCCTTCAGCGTATACCAGGAGCCACCCTTACGCGCGCTTACCAGATCGCCATTGGCACGAGCCGCCTCCAGCACAAACATACCCTCACAGCCCTCGCTGGCCTGCTGGATCGTATCTTTGCTGTGGCGCTCGCTGATCTCTTCGTCCGAGACGCAGAGGAAGCGTATCTCGCCGAAGGAGCGATAGTTCATGGCTACCAGGGCCTCGATGGCGTACACGGCTGAGAGGACGCAGCCCTTCATATCGCAGACACCGGGTCCATAAATGGTATCACCCTCGACGCGCACGGGGCGCGCGGCGGCGGTCCCAACGGGATAGACGGTATCGATATGGCCCAACAGGAGAAGCTTCCCCTCGCCCTCACCACGCATCACTCCGTAGAAATCATTGCCCCAGTGCTCGTTCTTGATAACGGCGGCGTTCATACCCAGTCCATGCATGCGCCTCAAGAGGTAGAGGGCTACTTCATCCAGACCAGCTTTATGATAGGTGCCCGAATCAATTGCGCAGAGGTGGCTTAGTTCCTGGATATACTGCGGCAGACGCTGCTGTACGTATGCCTCAATGCTGGTGACTAGCGATTGCGTTAGTACTGATGATTGTGTTACTGCCGGCGATTGTACACGCATAAATGACAACTCCCTATGAAGATGAAGTACTGCACTACCACCCCAGAACTGGAATTAGCACAGCCGAATGATGATGAGAATCATCTACACAACGATTCCGAAGTTCCTGTTACCTCTTAGTAAGAAAGTTACATCTGTGTAATAAAAAAACGGAACACCGATACTAGCGGCGCTCCGTTTTGAGTAACGTATTGCTCATCCACCGAAACGCGCTTCGGTACACACAAAGCCAAGAAGCTCCAGCCAATACTGGAGCCGGGTCATCAGAAAGATATATATGATGTCAGTACGTCGTTGTTTCACTTGTCATCCAAATGTTACTGTTTTTTTACAACTTCATTACAATACGTTATACATGTACCTTTTTTGTTTGTCAAGGATAAAGGACCTTTTTAGAATTACTCCCCAAAAAATGTATGCCACCAGTCCTGCCAGAAACTCTGCTTTTGCACACTGTGGCTGTTCTTCTGCGCGCTCACCTGTTTGCTATCGTTGGCATTGACGACGATGACGATGTGGTCGCCCGGTCGCGCGAAGCCGAGCTGCTGGCGCGCCTCGCTCTCGATGACGGCGGGATCTTTGTAGTGTTGAGCCGTCTGAACAAGGCTATCATGCCGAACCTGCTCCTGCCTTAGTTGCTGCTGCGCGAGTTGAACTTTTTGCTCTAGCTGGCTATCTGACCACGCCTGCACCAGCGATCCAAGCAGGAAGGCGACGCAGACCAGTCCGGTAAACCATAAAATCGTTTGTGTAAATAATGAGTAGCGCCGGGCTCGAATGCGTCCGGCAGTCTCCTCCATTCCGACCGCTGATGTGACGTTTGCGCCTTCGGAATGCGAGTGATGACTCTTTGACCTGCTCTGCACTGCATACCCTCTCTCTAAAATACGGTTTAAACTTTCTATAAGTATCACTTCTTCCATTTTACAACATAAGCATAATAGATACGTGCCTGACGCGTAACAAAAGTGTGACGCCCTTTCAGCGCAAGCAACAGGCCGTTTACCTCTGTAGTGATGCTGCACTTTTATTGTTAATAGTATATACGCTCGCTACATAGAAAAAGTGACTGTTATCTATTTCACTTCTGGCAGAAATGGGAAGGGGGAAGAAAGTAAGGATGGGAAAAGGGAGGGAGCGAAGCGGAGAGACGATGCGCGGCTGATTCTCCGCTTCTTCCTAATGCATGTGGAGGACAAGCATACCCATGAGATCAAAACCGGTGAGCATAAACATCAGCGCGAAGCAGGCGAAGATCGTAACGCGCTGCTGCATATTCACGTTCAGGGAGAGTCCTTGTTGCTGTACCTGTACACTCTGACACTGAACAGTCTCATTATAGTGCGCGCTCGGTAGCGACTGACTGATGCGGTCCAGGCGCGGATGCAGTGCGAGCAGGCGATCGCTGATAGCCTCTTCGAACGAGGTGTGCAGTTCTTCCTCGTCCGCTCGCTGGAACGCGGGCTTTACGACTGCCGTGGGTACCGTCGCATACGCGCTTTCGATGTCTGTGATAACATCCTGAACAAATTTTTCATCGAACTCTGCAACGTCTGTGTCGACTGATCTCCATAATGTACAGTTCATTTTCGCTACCTCCTTATTAACCTATTCTCTACACGAGAAAGCTTACCGGAAATAAGACAGTTCCACATGGGTCAAACGGCCCATATTGTACTCAACTCCACAGCCCTAAGAAAAATCTAATGCCTTCGTCAGCAGGAATTAATACACTGAGAAGGTTCTAATATGATTATTTCCAACAAGAGTGGCTCTACAGGGTCTCTACGAAAAATGACTTTGTAAGATTCCTTCGCTCTGCCCATTACTATCGACAAGGTTTTCACAAACTTAATGGCACACAACAAATATTTTAAGTACGACACTATATTCCAGTTTATCTATCTATTATGAGAGGGATAAGTGAAGGAAGTGCCAATATGCACATGACGGTTGACAACTGGGGCATAAGGCCGTATGATATGCAGCAAGGTAACTTTTCAGTGCTCCTGTTCTGGCTCCTCGTGGTTCCCGATGGGGGGTGACATCTGAAGAGGTACTAACAGTGAGACGACTGGAACGGAGTTTCCGGGTATGCACCCGCTGGAATGGTTGAGGAGGACTTCGGGGATGGAATGTGGATAGGCAATGCGCTCTCTTGACATCAGCTTATGCGTGTGGTATGGTTTTGCTAGCCCCGAAGATATGTACCACGCCACCTGCAATTTCCACGGGGACAGAATTGGTAAGGGTGGAGTATACTGTCTTTGGTACTCTGACTGGCACCTCTTACATTCACCAGAACAACCTGTTGCCACATGTCTTTCAAGCAGGGTGTTTTCCGAAAATATCCTACTGTTTAATGTATATTCCCACCATACTATCTAGCTTCATTGCAGAAAGGAGATTGGGCGTTTTCCTCACATACGTGTTTCGCCCAACGCAACGTGAATATAGCTGAGTTAGAAACAAAAACTTTACCGGAGCTGCGCGATCTTGCTCGCGACCTCGAACTCTCCGGGTACAGTGCCCTCAAAAAGCAAGACCTCGTCTTCAGACTTCTTCAGGCCAATACCGAACAGCAAGGGAACATCTTTAGCGCCGGTGTATTGGAGATCGTGGAGGATGGGTTTGGATTCTTACGGCAGGAGCGTTTTCTGCCAGGCAATATGGATGTGTATGTCTCGCAGTCGCAGATCCGTCGCTTCGGACTACGTACAGGGGACATGGTTTCAGGGCAGGTGCGCCCGCCTAAAGATAACGAAAAGTACTATGGGCTGCTACGCGTCGAGGCAATTAATGGCGTAGATCCCGAAGTCGCGAAACGTCGTCCCCACTTTGATAACCTCACTCCTATCTTTCCACTCAAAATGTTCAATCTTGAGACGACTGCTTCAAACATTTCTGGTCGCATTGTGAACCTGGTTGCCCCCATCGGACGCGGACAGCGCGGCCTGATCGTCTCTCCTCCAAAAGCTGGTAAAACGATGCTGCTGAAGTCGATCGCGAACTCCATCACGGAGAACTACGACGATGTGCATCTGATGATTGCTCTGATTGGTGAGCGACCGGAAGAAGTTACCGATATGAAGCGCTCCGTGAAGGCGGAGGTGATCAGTTCGACCTTCGATGAGCCGACGGAGGCGCACACACGCGTCGCGGAGATGGTGTTGGAGCGCGCAAAACGCCTGGTCGAGGGCGGACGCGATGTGGTGGTCCTGCTCGATAGCATCACCCGCCTGAGCCGCGCCTATAACCTGGCGGTGCAGCCGAGCGGGCGCACGCTCTCCGGTGGCCTCGATCCAAGCGCGCTCTTCCCTCCCAAGCGCTTCTTCGGTGCCGCGCGTAAGATCGAGGACGGTGGCAGCTTGACCATTATCGCTACAGCCCTGGTTGAGACCAATAGCCGTATGGACGATGCGATCTACGAAGAATTCAAGGGCACAGGCAATATGGAGCTCGTCCTGAACCGCAAGCTTGCCGAACGTCGCGTCTTCCCCGCCATCGACATCTCCCTCTCCAGCACCCGCCGCGAAGAATTGCTGCTCGACGAAAAGACGTTGCGCGCTGTGGTTGTTATGCGCCGTATGTTCTCAACGTTGGCCGATCAGCGCGGTCTGGAGGCAATGGAGGCGCTGATGCAGCATATGTCCAAGACGAACAACAACATGGAGTTCCTGGCGACTCTGAACAAGAACATATTCTAGCATTCTGGTGTCTCTGTGCCCTGAAAACGCCTCTCGCATGTATGTTGGAGCGTGGACAGGGCACATTGTGTATTGCTTGAAGGAGGGTATATGGCGGCGCAAAACTTTCAAAATTATATCGGCGGCAGGTGGCAGGACGCGCAGGGTGGACGGACCTTCCCCAACTATAATCCGGCGACCGGCGAACTGCTGGGATATTTTCCGCTCTCCGAACGCGCCGATGTCGACGCGGCGGTTGCGGTGGCACGCGCGGCGTTCGCCAAATGGCGTCTCACGCCAGCTCCCAGGCGCGGTGAGATTCTCTTTCGCGTGGGCGAACTGCTTATCCGCCACAAAGAGGAGCTGGCACGCATTATGACGCAAGAGATGGGCAAGGTGCTCAAGGAGACACGCGGCGATGTGCAGGAAGGCATCGATATGGCCTACTACATGGCGGGCGAGGGTCGGCGACTCTTTGGCTATAGCGTTCCCGTCGAGCTGCCGAACAAAAGTGGCCTCGCCCTGCGCGATTCCATCGGCGTCGTTGCCTGCATCACGCCCTGGAACTTCCCCGTCGCGATTCCCACCTGGAAGATGTTTCCCGCGCTGATCGCTGGTAACACGATTGTCTTCAAGCCCGCTTCGGACACGCCCCACAGCGCGCTGCGCCTGGTTGAGCTGCTCTACGAGGCTGGTCTGCCGGAGGGCGTGGTCAATATCGTCTTCGGCGCGGGCGCGACGGCGGGCGAGGCGCTCTTGCAGCATCCCGATGTCTCCGTGATCTCCTTCACCGGTTCTACCGAATCGGGCCGCCACGTTGCTATCGAGGCCGCGAAGTCGCTCAAACGTGTCTCGCTGGAGATGGGCGGCAAGAACGCGGTGATTGTGCTGGATGACGCGGACCTGGATCTGGCGGTCGAAGGACTGCTGTGGAGCGCCTATGGAACAACCGGACAGCGCTGCACCGCCTGTAGCCGCCTGATCGTTTCCAGGACCGTGCAAGACGCGCTACTGGCAAAGCTGGTGCCGCGCATCGAGCAACTACGCCTGGGCGATGGCCTGGACGAGCAGGTCGATGTTGGTCCCGTGATCAATAGCAAGCAGCTTGAGCAGATTCATCAATACACGGAGATAGGCCGGACCGAGGGCGCGACGCTCGTCACCGGCGGCGAGGTCGCGCGCGATGGCGAGCTGGCGCGGGGCAACTTCTACCGTCCCACGCTCTTCAAGGATGTAGCCGCCACCATGCGCATCGCCCAGGAGGAGATCTTCGGGCCGACGCTCTCCGTCATCGCGGTCGACTCGTTCGAGGAGGCTATCGAAGTAAACAATAACACGAAGTACGGCCTATCCAGCTCCATCTACACGCGGGATGTCAACCGCGTGCAGCGCGCCATGCGCGACATCACAACGGGCATCCTCTACGTCAACTCCGGCACGACGGGGGCCGAGATTCAGTTCCCCTTCGGCGGGACGCGCGGGACCGGCAACGGACATCGCGAGGCGGGCCTCGCGGGCCTGGATGTCTTCACCGAGTGGAAGGTGGTGTATACGGATTACAGCGGACGATTGCAGAAGGCGCAGATCGACGAGTAGTTGCGCTCGCTTTATAACCAACGCCACCGTCCCACGCGCAATGCCAACAAGACACCAAACGAGACGGCGAGTAGCACCACGGAGATAGCGATCGCCTTATCAAGATCGCTTTCGGAGGCGATATAGACGGCGATGGGCATTGTCTGCGTGACGCCGGGATAGTTGCCAGCGAAGGTGATGGTGGCTCCGAATTCGCCCAGCGCGCGCGCCCAGGTGAGGCCAATGCCGGAGAAGAGCGCGGGCCGGATGAGGGGCAGCACAACGCGTCGAAAGGTGTAGAAGGGCGAGGCACGTAAGGTATAGGCCGCCTGCTCGTAGCGGCGGTCCAGTTGCTCCAACCCCGCCTTCGCGCTATTGACGAAGAAAGGCGCAGAGACGAAGGTCTGCGCCATGACGACCGCGACGGTGGTGAAAGGGATCGTGATGCCGAGCAGATTGAGATAGTACCCAAGCAGACCCACGCGGCCAAAGGTGAGCAGGAGAGCGACGCCCGCGACCACGGGTGGCAGCACGGTCGGAATCGTCACCAGCGTCTCCAGAAATTGACGCCCAAAGAAGTTTGTGCGGGCCAGGATGTAGGCAACGGGGAGACCAAAGATTACGGAGAGTAACGCGCTCAGCGTTGTCGTGACGAGGCTGAGCTGCAACGCCTGAAAGATGTCGGGCTGCAAAATCTCGTTCCAGACAGAGGCAGGCGGTTCGTGAAAGAGCAATGAGGCGAGCGGGACGGCGACAAAGAGAAAAAAAGTAGCCGCCAGGAAACCTACAAGTATCCTGGCAGGCCAGCGGGACCAGAAGGTAGCGGGTGGAGACGTTTTGCCATCCTCCGCTACTGAAGCGGAGGATAAAGCTTTATCTGTAACGCGTCCCATACTCGCCCGTCCTGTTTTTCGCTGAAATTTCCTATGCCGTCGGCGGGAGGAAACGATACTTCGTCAATACGGCCTGCCCGTCAGATGAAAGAATGTACTGCACAAATGCCTGTGCCTGCGTCGCCTGGGTGGAACTCTTCACCACGGCGATCGGATACTGGGCGATGACGTTGAACTGGTCGGGAATGTCGATCAGCGTGACCTTGCTGGCGACCGCCGCCGTGACATCGGTACGGTAAACAATACCGGCGTCAGCTTCGTCCAGTTGCACCTTATTGACCACAGAGGTAACATTCTCTTCCTCTGAAACGAAGTTCGCCTTCACGGCACTCTCGTAAGCGGGTCCATATTCCGATGATTTTCCCATTTTGTCCAGCACCTGCAAGGCATATTTGCCGACCGGCACGCTGGGTGCCGCGACAACGATCTTTACGCCCTTGTTCGCTAGATCCTTGAGAGAAGTGATATGACCGGGATTGCTCGCCGGAATGATCACCGCCAGCCGGTTCCTGGCGAAGATCGACTGGGTACCGACCAGACCAGGATCGCTTACCTTCTTCATGTTCGCCAGGTCAGCAGAGGCGAAAACCTCGGCCTTTGCACCGTTGATGATCTGCTGCGCGAGCAATTGCGATCCATTGAAATTATACGTGATCTTGACTGTGGGATGCGCGGCCTGGTACTGCGTGGCGATCGTCTTGAATGAGGCCGTGAGCGACGCCGCCGCGAAGACGTTGAGCGTCGTCGACGAAGTTGTCGGAGTCGCGCTTGTAGGAGTACTACTTGTTGCGGTACTGCCACCACCACCGCAGGCCGCCAGGAGCAGACCGAGCGCGAGCAGCACTGGTAGAACGCGTAATGGATGTAATGCGGGTAGAGAGTGTCTCATCGCGAAATAAATCTCCTTGCGTTCAAGCGGAAAAAACCATAGAGAGACAAGAAAACTATCACATCCCTCTATGGGCATTCCATTCTTAGTAGCTGACTATTCATGCATTGAGTATAGTGACGAAGAGCAGTGGATGTCAAGTAGGGGTCTTAATCCAGCACCAGGGCACGCGCCTTCGCCAGATCTTCCCTCACAGCCTGGGCACTATCTTCTAGATTGAGCGCGAGGAAGACGCGCAGCGCCGCTTCGTAGCAGTAGATAGCGTTTTGCAGATTGGCGCGTCGGTCGCCGGTTGGAAGTTCTGTGTAAGCGATTGCTAGCTTCTGTTGCGTGCTGGCCCACTCGATGGGAGTATCCTTGCGCGTATAGACTTGCAACGCCGCCTCGTAGCAACTGATGGCGCGTTCGAGATACTCCTGCCGATCACCAGCTGGCATGTGCGTGTAGGCGTTGCCCAGATTGCTTTGTGTCGAGGCCCATTCGGCGGGCATGTCATCGCGGTTATAAACAAGCAGCGCGGCACGGTAGCAGGCGACCGCTTTACCCATGTGGACCTGCTGCCCCTCGCGATCGATCAGCGTCAATGCACTATAGGCATCACCCAGGCGGTGCTGAATCTTCGCCCAATCGAAGGGGAAGGCTTTGCGATTATAGACCTGTAGCGTCGCCTCGTAGCAGGCAATCGCTTTGAGCAGGTGCGCGGTGGTATCGCCGTCCAGCAGGCCACAATAGGCATTGCCCAGGTTATTCTGTACTGCAGCCCAGCCAATCGGAAACGTCTCGCGGGTGTAGACGCGCAGCGTGGCCTCAAAGCAGCCGATGGCCTGACGCAGATTGTATTGCTGGTCGCCGCCCGGTAGATCGAGATATGTCAGGCCAAGCATGTTCTGTGTCCTGGCCCAATCAAAGGGGAATGTTTCGTAGCGAAAGACCTGTAAAGCTGACTGGAAGCAGACGATAGCGCGCTCAAGTCGCGCCTGCTCGTCTGCGCCGGGGAGGAGATTATAGGTAATGCCCAGGTTATTCTGCACGGTTGCCCAATCAATGGGCGTCTCCTCACGCGTATAGACCTGCAAGGTTGCTTCGTAGCAAGAGAGTGCTTTTCGTAGAGAAACGTCCGGCTCAGCATGCGGCAGGTTACGATAGGCATTGCCCAGACTGTTCTGCGTATCAGCCCAGTTGCGGGGAAACTCCACGAGCGTATTGACCAGCAGAGAAGCTTCATAATGGGCTATTGCTTTGCGCAGGTACTCCGCGCGCTCGCCACCGGGCAAAAAGGAGTAGACGTTGCCGAGGCTGTGTTGGAGCATAGCCCAGGCCTCGGGTGCCTTCTCACGCGTATACACACGGAGAGCAGCTCGATAACAGTCGCTAGCCTTTTCGAGCATCTTGCGGCGATCATTGCTCGGCAAAAGACAGTAGAGATCGCCCAGGCTGCTCTGCACACGAGCCCTCTCATCAGGAAATGTAGCGAGAGTATAGACTTCCAGCGCGGACTGCAAGCTGGCAAGCGCCTTCTCCAGGAAGGCTGGTTGGCCCAATTCTTGTAGTGCGAGATATGTAAGGCCCAGGCAATGCTGAGTACGCGCCCACTCCACGGGGAAGCCATCGCGCGTATATACCTCCAGTGAGGATTGCAGGCTAGCAAGTGCTTTTTTTAGATTGGTCTGCCGGTCGCCTCGGCGCAGCTCGCGATAGGCATCCCCAAGATCGTATTGGGACCTCGCCCACTCAGCGGGAAAAGCCGTGGGAGTATAGGTAGTCAGCGCGCTACGGAAGCAAGCAATCGCCCGTTCCAGATTCTCCTGTCGATCTCCATCCCTAGAGGTCCGGTAGGTAACGCCGCGAACGTACTGGGCGATGGCCGCTTCATGCCTCTTATTCTCATTCATGTAGTGTCTGTCCCATTGGTGAGAGGGCCGGTTCCCTCCTTCATATGCGCGAAAAGTAATCTATGAAAGATTCTAAGGGCTGGCTTGACGCTTGTCAACACTGCATTCAACCAGTTTAGCTATGATACGACCCTTTATAAATTCCAAGCACCCTCATACAATTCAATGCGCAAAAATGTGAAGTATTGCATTGACATTCATGCATACCCCATGTACTATAGCTAAGGATGAGGATGAGGTAGCTACACAAAAATAAGTATTACATACTGGAGGAAAACACATGACACCTAGTCAATCTCAGGCGCTTGGGGCATCTCTGGGCATAACTATTATGATTAGCGCCATCATCAGTCTGGCCCTTATCGTCTTCGCCGTCATCATTTATTGGAAAATCTTTTCAAAGGCTGGTTATAGTGGAGCGATGGGACTGCTCATGTTTGTTCCTATTGCTAATATCGTCGCGCTCTGTATCCTCGCCTTTGGCAACTGGCCTATCTACCAGGAGCTGAACGCGCTGCGCCAACGCGTAGGGGGCGTGCCGCAGTATCCACAGGGTCCCCAGAATCCACAGTACCCGCAGAATCCTCAAAATCCTCAGAATCCGCAATATCCACAATATCGCTAAAAAGCTCGCTCCCTCTACGCGGTTGAACTGCGTAGAGGGATCTTCTTTGCATTTATCAGTCGGTCCGCCCTCTCTATCTACTATAATAGACGAAGATGCTCAATAGGCGTTAATGGATGCTTATATTCCACGCAAAGAGGTGACCTATGACTCTCGCGACGAAAGCACTTATGTGGACCGGAGTGAGCTTTCTGCTCATGGCTCTGGCCCTGTTTCTCCCGGCGGGCACCATTGCCTGGTCTGCTGGCTGGATCGATCTGATCCTGCTCCACGGCTGGCTTCTGGTTGGCATCTGGCTACTGCTCAAGCACAACCCTGGCTTGCTGGAAGAGCGCCTGAGCTTCTCCCAATCGAATCAAAAAGCCTGGGACAGAGTGTTTATCTTGTTATTTGAGCTGTTCTTCTTTGCCTGGCTGGTGCTGATGCCGCTCGACGCGGTGAGGTTTCACTGGTCGCTGATGCCACTCTTGCTCCAGGTGGTCGGGGCAGTGGCTCTGATGGGTTCGTTCTTGCTCATCTCCCTGACCTTTCGGGAAAACTCGTTCCTGTCGCCAACAGTGCGCATTCAGGAAGAGCGCGGACAAACGGTGATATCCACTGGCCCCTATCAGTATGTGCGCCACCCGATGTATGCTGGCGGTCTCCTCCTCTTTCTTGGAACGTCCCTGCTGCTGGGGTCCTGGTATGGCTTGCTGCTGGTCGTGGTCATGATGCCTGGGTTGGCAGTGCGGGCAATCCTGGAGGAACGCGTGCTGCGCGAAGAATTGCCAGGCTATGCTGCCTATATGACACAGGTCAAGTATCGCCTCATCCCTTATGTCTGGTAATGATGAGAGACAGCGGAATCTTTAACCGTAGGATAATGATACTTTAATATGACACCACTATACTACTGACATACAGAACATCCCCAACAGGCG
>Ga0209839_10000596_pt1 | contig 18262 bp, 16 predicted proteins | sample OrgsoiDNA2013050_FD_185800 | JGI IMG/M metagenome (GOLD analysis project Ga0209839, IMG submission 185800) | Permafrost soil microbial communities from the Arctic, to analyse light accelerated degradation of dissolved organic matter (DOM) -... | ecosystem: Environmental > Terrestrial > Soil >... | reverse complement strand
CGACGCCTGCGCGGTGGCGAGGCCTTTATAGACGGCGTTCGCGCCGTTGTCGACGGGTACCTCGGTCACCGTGGACGGCCCCGGGCCGGTGGCCCCGACACCTGGGTTCCAGGCGTCGATTGTGCCGTTCTCCGTGTCGAAGATGAACGCCGCCGAGCCCGAGTGGCCGCCGCCGTCATGGACGACGAAACCGGTGTTGTCGGCGTTGAACACCTGACCTGTCGGGGCACCGGAGGTGATGTTGACAGTGAGGCCGACCTTGGTCACCGAGGTAGCAGTGCCCGAGGAGTACAGGGTGGTCTTGTCGGAGCCATTGTCCGACACCCACAGCGGCGATCCCGGGGCGGCGTCCGTACCCGGAGAGGCAGCCAGGCCCCAGGCGTTGACCAGGGCCGAATCGGTCAACTGCGCGGCGCCGGGGATGTCAGATACCAGGTTGAGCTGGCGGAAGCTGGACGAGTGGCCGCCGGTCGGCGATGCGCCCGCCGGCAATGCGCCGACCGCCATCGTGATCAGCGTTCCCGCGGTTACGACCGCGGCCGCTGGCCAGAGCCGAGATCGGCCGCTTACTGCCGGGCGCGCTAAAGCCGGTCGCGAGTGACGGAACATGAGTCGGGTCATGGGTACCTTCCGTTTTGCGCGGATCCACGCCCAGGTGGCGCCTCCCGCGCACATCTCTGATGCACGTACGGCGATCCGCGCCGGTTCACCGCTGGGCTGAGTTTTCTTCTCTCACGTCATCGGGCTGTCGGAGTGTCCGGCGGCGTCATGGTGGTAACGCAAAGCGGGCGCCCTGCGGGGTTAACCGAGTCGGCGCATCATCGGGCCGCAAATCTAGGTGCAGCCGTCCCCGGCGCTGCCGGCCGGCGGTTCCAGGATAAATTTCGCCGAGCTCGCTGCCGGTCTGGCGCCAGCCCAGCGCAGCCGCCCAGAAGCGGGCAATCTGGTCCGGGTCGGTCGTGTCAACGCACGCACACCGGGCTCGCAGGGACATGCCCGGAGCCTCGGGTCGCCGGCTCGGGAGGTCCAGGCTATTTTGGCCACCGCCGTAGGTCGCTACCGTGCAGGAGTGAGCATGTCGCGCGGGACGCTGACCGGGCAGCTGGCAACGCTGGGCTTCGCCGACACGGCGAGTGCCCGCCGCCTGCTGACCGGTGATCTTGGCCTGGCCATCGAGGGCGCAGACGCCCCGCTGGTCGAGGCGCTTGCCGCTGCCGCTGACCCGGATCTCGCTCTGGGCACGCTGGCCAGGATGGCGCCGGACGCGGAGCTGCGCGCGGCGCTGCGGGCAGACGCCGGCCTGCGCGACCGGCTGATCACCGTGCTAGGCGTCAGCGCCGCCCTCGGCGATCACCTGGCCCGCCATCCGGCCGACTGGCGGGTGCTGGCCGGGCCCGGGGCGCTCGCCCGGCCGTCGGCGGGGGAGCTGCATGCGGCGCTGCTTGCTGCGGTCGGCGCGCTCGACGGTCCCGGCCCAGGCGGGGCTGGTACGCACGGCGCCGGTGCGCACGGCGCCGGTGCGCACGGCGCCGGTACGCACGGCGCCGGTACGCACGGCGCCGGTACGCACGGGGCCGCATCGCCGGGTGCGGCCTGGCCGGAGGCCGGCTCTCCTGGGGCCGGCCCGGATGGGACGGAGCCGGTCGCTGACCGGGCGCGCATCGATGGCCGCGATCCCGCGACGGAGCTGCGGCTGGCCTACCGGCGCCGCCTGCTGCACCTGGCGGCGCGGGACCTCACGGGCGCCGACCCGCTAGACAGCGTCATGGCCGAGCTCGCGGATCTGGCGACGGCCGCCCTGACGGCCGCGCTGGCTATCGCCCGCGCCGGGCTGCCGCCGGGGGCCGCCCCTTGCCGCCTGGCGGTCATCGCGATGGGCAAAGGCGGCGGCCGGGAGCTGAACTACGCCAGCGACGTCGACGTGATCTTCGTTGCCGGGGCCGCCGGGCCAGACGGCCCGCCGGAGGCTCACGGGTCGGCCGCCGAGGCGGCCGCACTGCGAACGGCGACGCCGCTGGCCAGCGGCATGATCCGGATCTGCTCGCAGAGTACGGCCGAGGGCGCGCTCTTCCCCGTCGACGCGAACCTGCGCCCCGAGGGCAGGAACGGCCCGCTGGTCCGGACGGTCGCCAGCCACCGGGCCTACTACGAGCGCTGGGCTAAGACCTGGGAGTTCCAGGCGCTGCTCAAGGCCAGGCTGGTGGCCGGAGACGCCGGGCTTGGCGCATCTTACCTGGCCGCGGTCGGCCCGATGGTCTGGGAGGCCGCGCAGCGGCCGGACTTCGTCTCCGACGTCCAGGCAATGCGCCGCCGTGTCCTGGGCAGCCTGCCCGCCGCCCAGGCAGGCCGCGAGCTGAAGCTCGGGCCGGGCGGCCTGCGCGACATCGAGTTCGCCGTTCAGCTCCTGCAGCTGGTGCACGGCCGGACCGACGAGTCGCTGCGCGTGCCCGGCACCCTGGCCGCCCTGGCCGCCCTGGCGGCCGGGGGATATGTGGGCCGCGCCGATGCGGCCAGCCTGGCGGCCGCCTACCAGTTCCTGCGCTGCGTGGAGCACCTGCTGCAGCTGCGCCGCCTCCGCCGCACGCACACGCTGCCCGAGGACCGGGCCGTGCTGCGCCAGGTGGGCAGGGCCCTGCGGCGGATGCAAAGCGTCGCTCAGGACGGCGCGCCCGGCGACCCGGCGGACGACCTGATCGCCCAGTGGCGCCGGCATGCGAGCCAGGCCAGGCAGCTGCACGAGAAGCTGTTCTACCGGCCGCTGCTGGACGCCGTGGCCCGGCTGCCCGGCGAGGTCGTGCGGCTGACCCCGGCGGCTGCGGCGCAGCGGCTGGAGGCCCTCGGGTACGCCGATCCGGCCGGGGCGCTCCGGCACATCGAGTCGCTGTCCGCGGGCGTGTCCAGGAAGGCGGCCATCCAGCGGACGCTGCTGCCCGTGCTGCTCGGCTGGTTCGCGGATGCGCCGCAGCCTGACGCCGGGCTGCTGGCGTTCCGCCAGGTCAGCGAGGCGCTCGGGAATTCCCCGTGGTACCTGCGGCTGCTGCGTGACAACACGCTGACCGCTCGCCGGATGGCCAGGGTGCTGGCCTCCAGCCGCTACGCGACCGGGCTGCTGCTGCGCGCGCCCGAGGCGGTCGGGATGCTCGCCGACCTCGACGAGCTGGCCTCGCGCCCGGCCGACGCGCTGCTGGCGGAGGCGCTGGCGGCGGTGGGCCGCCATGACACCGCGGCGGACGGCGTCGGTGCCGTGCTGGCCATCCGCCGCCGCGAGCTGCTGCGCACGGCCATGGCCTATGTGCTCGGCCTCACCAGTGTCCAGGGCCGGGGCGAGGCGCTAACGACGGTCGCGGCGGTCACCGTGGCGGCGGCGCTCGATGCGGCGGTCAGGGAAGCCGAGCAGGCGAGCGGGCCGCTGCCGACCCGGCTGGCGGTGATCGCGATGGGCAGGTTCGGCGGGCGCGAGATGGGCTTCTCCAGCGACGCTGACGTTATCTTTGTCCACGATCCCGTGCCGGGCGCGTCCGAGGAGGCGGCGTCGCGGGCGGCCCACTCGGTCGCCGAGAGCCTGCGCGCCCTGCTGGCCACGCCGCGTCCGGATCCGGCGCTGCAGATCGACGCCGGGCTGCGGCCGGAAGGCCGCCAGGGGCCGCTGGTTCGCACCCTGGCGTCGTACCGCGCTTACTATCGCCGCTGGTCGGTGCCCTGGGAGGCGCAGGCGCTGCTGCGGGCCGGCTTCGTGGCGGGCGACCGCGGCGTGGGCGACGCCTTCATCACGCTCGCGGACGAGATCAGGTACCCGGACGGCGGAATCCCCGACGAGTCCGTTCGAGAAATCAGGCGGATTAAGTCCCGGATAGAGGCCGAACGCATGCCGCGGGGCATGGACCGCGCCCTGAATCTCAAGCTCGGCCCGGGGGGACTGACGGACGTGGAGTGGGTAGCGCAGCTTTTTCAGCTGCGCTACGCCCACGTGGTGCCGGCGCTCCGGACGACCGGGACGCTGCCGGCGCTGCAGGCGGCCAGCAGCGCCGGCCTGGTGACCGTCCCGGACCTGGCCGCGCTCACAGCTGCCTGGCAGCTTGCCGCGCGCATCCGGGACGGGGTCATGCTGATGCGGGGTCGGGGATCGGATGCGCTGCCGACCGCAACGGCCGAGCTCGCGATCGTCGCGCAGCTGCTCGGCTACCCGCCGGACGGCTCCCAGCAGCTCGCCGAGGACTGGCGGCGGGCGTCGCGCCACGCCAGGAGCGTGATGGACCGCCTGTTCTACGGCTAGCGCCCGGAACCGCGCGCCCGAAATGGCCAGGCCTGATACCACGGTAGGGGGTCGGGCCCACCGCTGGTGCGGGGCATGCACTCTGCCGGGAGTGCATGCTGGAGGGATGACGTTCTCCGCTTCGCCGCGGCTGTCCGGCCAGGCCGCCAGCGCGGCTTCCCGGACGTCCTGGCAGGGTTCGCTAGTGGAGCGGGCCCTGCGGGCGCTCGCCGAAGACTACCGGCGCCCGACCGGCCCGATCGTGATCGCGGCGGTTCTGGCGATCACCGCCGGGCTGACCGCCACGACACCCAGGCCCGCGCTGACCCCCATGACCGCGACCTTGCTCGCGCTGCTGGCCACCGTGCCGATCGCGGTGATCCGGCGCTTCCCGGCCACCGCGATCGGGATCGTGCTAGCCGCCAGCACGGTATTCCTGGTGGCGGGGCGGCTGGCCTGGCCCCCGTCGGCGATGGCGGGCTGGCTGATTGCGGTGGCGGCCTGCCCGGTGATGCTGAGCCGGAAGGCGGCGATCCGGGCGTTCGTGCTGACCGAGGCGGTCGTGTTGCTGGCGGCCCTGCCGGTGCCGAGCGTGACGCCGTGGGACGCGACGTTCGCCGAGGCGCTGGCGGTCGTCGCGGCCTGGGGTGCCGGGGAGACGCTGCGGTCCAGGCGGCAGTTGGCGCTGCAACAGGCGGCCGCGGCCCAGCAGCTCAAGTACCTGAGCGAGCGGGACGTGCTGGCCCGGGAGCGGGCCTCGATCGCCCGGGAGCTGCACGACGTCGTCGCCCACCACGTCTCGATGATCGCCGTCCGGGCCGGGACGGCGCCGTATGCCATCAGTGACCTGCCCGAGTCCGGCCAGGAGGCCTTCGGCGAGATCGCCCAGGAGGCGCGGATCGCGCTGACCGAGCTGCGGGTCGTACTGGGCGTGCTGCGGGATCCCGGCCGGGCGTCCGAGGCGGTGCCGCAACCCCGGATCGCCGACATGGCGGCCCTGCTGGCCAGAGTTCGCAGTGCCGGGACCCAGGTAGCGGAGGTGATGACGGGGACGGTGCGTTCGCTGCCCGGGTCGGTTGAGCTGTGCGCTTACCGCATCGTCCAGGAGGCCGTGACGAACGCCGGGCGGCACGCGCCGGGCAGCCGGGTAAGTGTCAGCATCTCGTATCAGTCGGCTGAGCTCATGGTGATCGTCCGCAATTCCGCGCCCGACGCCGCCCGCCGGGGCCAGCGTGAGCCCCAGGCGGCTACCGGCTACGGCCTGGTCGGCCTGCGCGAGCGAGTGACCATGCTGGGCGGGAAGATAACCGCCGGGCCAGATGCCGATGGCGGCTTCGCCGTCTGGGCGCTGCTGCCCGCCCCGCCAGATGCCAGCCCGCCGGAGGCCAGCCCGCCGGAGGCCAGCCCGCCGGAGGCCAGCCCGCCGGAGGCCAGCCCGCCGGAGGCCAGCATGCCCGGCACCGGGCTGCCCGCTGGCAGGCGGCTGGGGTGAGCGGGCTCGTGGGGCGCGAGACCCCGGAGGTCGATGGTGCCGTGGTCGATGGTGCAGTGGTCGAGGCTGGGGCGGCGCCGCCCGGGCTGCGCGTGCTGATCGTGGACGATCAGGCTGTGGTCCGGCTCGGCTTTAGCGCGCTGCTGGAGTCCCAGGACGACCTGGCCGTCGTCGGATCGGCAGGGGACGGGCAGCAGGGCGTCCGGCTCGCGCGCCAACTCCGCCCCGACATCGTCCTGATGGACATCCGGATGCCCGTCATGGACGGCATTGAGGCGACTCGCCAGCTCATGGCGTCGGACGCGCCACCGCGGGTCCTGGTCCTGACCACGTTCGACCTTGACGACTACGTCTACGACGCGCTACGCGCGGGCGCCAGCGGCTTCCTGCTCAAGGACGCCACGCCGGAGGAGATCCTGAGCGCGGTCCGGATAGTTGGCCGCGGCGAGGCCCTGCTCGCGCCGGTGGTCACCAGCAGGCTGATCGCCGAGTTCGCGGCCAGGGCCAGGCTCGTGCCGCCACCTGAGATGTCCAGCCTGACCCCGCGCGAGCGAGAGGTGCTGCTGCTGGTGGCCGCCGGGCTGGCCAACGGAGAGATCGCCCGGCGGCTCTGCCTGGCGGATCAGACGGTGAAGTCGCACGTCAGCTCGGTGCTGTTCAAGCTGGGCCTGCGAGACCGGGTACAGGCGGTGATCCTCGCCTACGAAGCGGGACTGGTGGTGCCCGGTGCCGGGAACGGCCTCGGCAGCGGCGCCTAGCGCAGGCGCCGGGACACGCTGGTGCGTGCGTGGCAGGTGGTCCGGCCGGTTCGAGGGCATCCGGCGCGGCCCTCCCTGTGGATAACCGGGCCAAGCGCCCGTGTGGGCCTGTGGAAATTCGTGAGTGGTTCGGATCGCACTCGCGGGAACAAGCGTGATCCGAACCACTCACGAAATCGACCCCGAGGCGGCGCCGGCTGAGCTCGGCATCGGCGGTTCGGAAGGATGCCGGCGCTGATCCGCTGCCGCGGCGCGGCTGCGCACGGGAGCAAGGACTAGCTGTAACTGCCCTCGTCTGCCGGGCGAGGATGACCGCGACGCTGGTACCAGTCCGCTGCCCTAACTGGCCTACCGGCGGGTGATGCCCGGCCATGGCGGCGCTGCCTACCGTCGGAGCATGAGCGAAGTCACTGCACCCGCCAAGCCCCGCGGGGGCCGCCAGGCCCGCCGGATCGCCGGCCGGCCGGTTCGCCGCTGGCTGGTGGACGTATCGCTGATCGCGATCGGCGTGACCTCGGTGGTATTCGAGCCGATCTCGATCGCGATCCACTCCATCGTCGGCCTGGTCTTCGTCGCCATGGTGGGGCCGCACCTGTGGGACCGCAGGCGGTGGATCCGCGGAACCTTCGCCCGGATCCGGCACCGGCGCCAGATGCCCGCCTCGCGGCGCTGGAACCTGGCGCAGGGACTGCTGCTGCTCTTGCTCGCCGTCGCGGTCACGGTGTCCGGCCTGTGGGACTGGCTGGACGTGCCCACGAAGATCCGCTATCACGCAATCACGGGCGTCATCCTGATCGGGATCGCGACCTGGCACGGCTGGACCCGGCGCCGGGCGCTGGTCCGCTGGGGGAGCGCCCGGCGCCGGCCCGGCCGGGGCGGCCGGGCGGGGGGCGTGCAGGCGGCACGGGCCCTGGACAGCGCCGGCGCGGAGGAGCTGGAGTAGGCCGGTTATTGCGTTATGGCACTGAGGGCCCGGTCGCGGTGGTTGGGTTAGTGCCCGTGACGCCGCCCGCCGTAGCCGCTGCAGTCGCCGCCGGGTCGGCGGCGCTCGGCACACCGCTCACCGATCCGGTCCCGCTCGCGGGCAGCGCGCGGTCGGCCGTGCTGCGCTGCCGGGACGGCGCGGGCGCGACGGTCGTGGTCAAGTCCTACCCGCAGGACGACTACGGGGCGGCTAGCTTCGCCGCGGAGGCGGCCGGCCTGGCGCTGACGGGCGCGTCCGGGCTTGGCCCCCGGCTGCTGGCCGCCGACGAGGCGTCCCTGACCGTCGTGATGTCCGACCTGGGCGACGCTCCCAGCCTGGCGGACGTGCTGCTCGGCGGGTCGGCCGCGGCGGCGGCGGCCGCGGCGCTGCTTTCCTGGGCCGGAGCGCTCGGGCGGCTGGCGGTGCACGCGGCCTACCGGGAAAGCGAGCATGCGCGGTTGCTGGCCCAGTACCTGGCCGGGCGGCCAGGAAACCGGCTCCTCGCCGAGCTGGGCGACCGGATCCGCGGGGTGGCCGCGCGGGCGGCACTGCTCGGCGTGCCCGAGCCAGCCGGGCTGGCCGCGGAGTTGGCCGCGGTGGCGGGCCTGACGCGGGCGACGCGCTACCGGGTGTTCTCGCCGGGCGATGCGTGCCCGGACAACAACCAGGTGGCCCCAGACGGCGTTCGCTTCCTCGACTACGAGGACGCCGGCTTCCACTCGGTGTTCCTCGACGCTGCCTACCTGCGGATGCCGTTCAGCACCTGCTGGTGCGTGTTCCGGCTGCCGGCTGGGCTGGCGGCGGAGGCCGAGGCGGACTACCGGTCCGCGGTCTGCCGCGTTCACGCCGACCTGACCGACGACGCCGTCTGGCAGCGGGGTGTCCGGCAGGCCATGGCCGCTTGGACGATGAACTCCATGGGATGGCTGCTGAACCAGGCGCTGGCGGGCAACGCGCCGCTCAGCGAGGACCGGCCCGCACCCGGCGCGCGGCAGCTGCTGCGGCATCGCTGGCGGGTACTGGCCGCGGAGCTGACCGCGGCCGGCGAGCTGCCGGCTCTCACGGCCCTCGTGACGGACCTGCTGGCGGCCACAGAGTCCTGGCAGGTGCCGGAGCTGGGGCCCTACCCGGTCTTGCGGGACTGGCCGGCCAGTGGTGACTGATCTGCCCGTGGTTGGCCTGCCCGTGGTTGGCCTGCCCGTGACTTGTTCGCCCGGTAGGCCGCCAGCAGCTCATCCCGCTGGTCCGGCGACAGCGGTTTGACCGCCTCGCGCACGGTGACGCCGGATGCCCGGTGCACCCGCGGTGTGAGCCAGCCGACCACCAGGTCGGGACGGCGCTTTCCGGTCTCCCGCAGGATCGTCTGACCGTCATTGGACCGTCGCGCTGGGCGTGGGTTACTGGCAGTCGACATAACGGATTGACTCTTGATGGCACGCTGGACGGACCTGGCCGTGCGCTCGTTGAACGTCGGCTGCGCGGACTGGTTCACCCGCTGCCGCGCGTCCGGCGCGGGGTGGTGTACACCGACTTCGAGGATGAGCTCGGGGAGCTGAGCTTGCCGGATCTGCGCGGCGTGCCGCTTGGGCCAAACAAGAGCCGGTTCGAAGCGCGCGTGCGCACCTATGTCAGGAGCCATGCGAACGAGCCGGCGGTCCGGAAGTTCTGGCGCAACGAACAGGTCAGCGTGGGCGACCTGGACGTGCTGACGCGCGTCCCAGGTGTAGTGCCGGGTCATCGGATCTCCTCAGGCGGTGCGGAGGAGCTATCTGTTCATGCCGGGCGCGGCGGCGGGAATGCCGATGGAGTGGGCGATGTCGAGCATGCGCTTGTCGTAGCTGACCAGGGAGGCGAGGGCATCGCCGATGGCCTGGGCGCTGGCGATGTGGACGGCATCGAGCGTCCTGACGCCGCCTGGCAGCCTTGCTGCGGCGTCTCGGATCTCATCGGTGACCAGGATTTCGGTGAAGCTGGCCAGCAGGTCCGCCATCGCTGTCGGGTAGCTGCCGACCCGGTCGAGCGTGCGGACTGTCTCGATGAAGCCGATCGTGCTGGTTCCCATGGGCATCTCGGGCGAGCCGGCGAGGAAGCCGCGGAGCTCGGATGCGTAGGGCCGGCCGGTGACGAGCGTGACCAGGGCTGAGGCGTCGAGGTAGATCACCGGTCGGCTGCTTCTCGTTCGGCGAGCAGAAGGTCGAGGGGGGATGCGTCGTCGGGCACCGGGTAAACCGAGATCTGGTCGAGGTCCCGGGTCGTCGCTGGCTACGGGCAGACGGCGGCAAACCAGCGACCCCGCCGGGTGCGCAAACCTGGCGGGGCCGGATCCGATACAGGAAGGAATCGGGATCACCGCCGACTTTACGGCAAAGTGGCGGCAATGGTGAGAATGGACGGACAGGCCGGGCGGGCTAGCCGAGATAGGCCTGGGTCGCGCTGATCCACTTGTCTCCGCAGCCGTGGTGACCCGGCAGGCCAATGCCGTCTGTGGTCTCGCTGTCCCTGGTGCAGAAGTTGACCGCATAGCGATAGGCGTCGTTGCCAATGGCGAACGCGTATCGGATGGTGACGACGAACTCGTAAGAATGCAGCTTCTGCGGCTTGGATGCGGTGGCATTGTGGTTCAGTTCCAGCGCCTTGGGAGCGGTCGGCTCACGGGAGCGCGCCAGCTTCAGCCGGGAGTAGAGATACCAGTGCTTGGCCGCCTCGGTCGCGTAGGCGCGGGTCGGGACCTTGACCCAGACCCGGAGCTTGACGTGGCAGACGGGCCGGGTACACGGCTTCCTCCCGGTGACCGTGCCGAGCGGCGTGACGTAGACGAACCGGGCTGCGGAGGTGACGGGGGTGGGGACGTCGGTGCCGCTGACCTGGACTTCGTAGCCGGTGGCGACGTTCGGCGTCTCCTTGAACGAGTAGGGCGCCGAGCCGCTGACTGGCGTCAGGGTAACGGGCGGGGCCGCCGGCGAGTAGGTCGTCGCACCGAAGGGCCTGGTCAGCAGCGTCGCCTTATCGCCGCTCGTGACGCCGGTCACCGATCCGCTGACGGTGGCGATCCGGTCGCTGCTGGAGCCGAGGAACACCACCAGCGTGTCACCGCCAACTTTGGGGACTCCCGATTTCGTGGTGATCGTGACGGTGGCGGCCGCCGGGGCGGCGGCGGCTGGCGCGGCCACGGCGGTTCCCGCCCCGGCCCCGGCAATCCCGCAGGCCGCCATTGCGATGGCAGTTCCTCGCCAGAGTCTGGACTTGTGCATCGACGCGTTCCCCGCTTCTGATCTGTCGGACGTGGCCAGGCGAGAATATAAGGAGTTGTAGATCAACATGACCGTTTCGGAGGTTCGCCTGGCGGGCCGCAGCGCGGCGCTGAGCCGCCGACAGGAAACGGCCCCGGCCAGCCGCGAAGCCGACCCGGGGCCGCTCGCAGCGAGCTAGCCGAGATAGGTGAGCCTCGTGCTGACCTGCTTGTTTCCGCAGCTGTGGTGGCCAGGCAGGCCGAGGCCGTCCTTGGCCTTCGATACGGTCGCCTTAGTGTCCAGTTTCAGCACCGTCGGCGGGGCGGGGACCTTGCCCGGCGTTGTCGTGAGGTGATCGGCGAAGTACACGTACCAGTGCTTGGCCTCCTCCCGCGCGACGGCCGCGGCGGGCGCCACGATGCGCAGGTGGAAGGTCTCGTGGCAGACCGGGCGCTTGCACCGCTGCGGGGCGTTGGTGGACCCGCCCGTGGTGAGGTAGACCGGCTTCCGACTGGATGGCTGCGCCAGCAGGCGGACCACCTCGCCGCTGGTCGCGCCGGTGAGCGCCGCGCAAGATTCTCGACACTCGCACCTCAATTTCCATTCCGCGACGACGTCGCGGAGGCCTACTGGGACGATGTCAGAGCGATGGGCAACATGCGTCTGCCCTGGCCGACCGGGAGTATCCCGGTCGGCCAGGGCAGACGGTCAGCCGAGCAGTTCGCTACACGTCGTAGTAGAGCTCGAACTCGTGGGGGTGCGGCCGGAGCTGGATCGGGGCCAGCTCATTGGTCCGCTTGTAGTCCAGCCACGTCTCGATCAGGTCCGGGGTGAAGACCCCGCCCTCGATCAGGAACTCGTGGTCGGCCTCCAGGCTGTTCAGCACCGCGTCCAGCGAGCCGGGCACCTGCGGGATGGCCGCGGCCTCGTCCGGCGGCAGCTCGTAGAGGTCCTTGTCCACCGGCTCGTGCGGCTCGATCTTGTTCTTGATCCCGTCGAGCCCGGCCATCAGCATCGCCGCGAACGCCAGGTACGGGTTCGCCGACGGGTCGGGCACCCGGAACTCCAGCCGCTTGGCCTTCGGGCTGGATCCGGTGATCGGGATGCGCACGCAGGCGGACCGGTTGCGCTGGGAGTAGACCAGGTTGACCGGCGCCTCGTAACCGGGCACCAGGCGGTGGTAGGAGTTCACCGTCGGGTTGGTGAAGGCCAGCAGGGACGGCGCGTGCTTGAGCAGGCCGCCGATGTAGTACCGGCCCATGTCCGACATCCCGGCGTAGCCGGCCTCGTCGTAGAACAGCGGCGAGCCGTCCAGCCACAGGCTCTGGTGGCAGTGCATGCCGGAGCCGTTGTCACCGAAGAGCGGCTTGGGCATGAACGTGACCGTCTTGCCGGCCGCCAGGGCCGTGCTCTTGATGACGTACTTGTACAGCATCAGCGTGTCGGCGCTGGCGAGCAGGGGCGCGAAGCGGATGTCGATCTCCGCCTGGCCCGCGGTGCCCACCTCGTGGTGCTGCATCTCGACCTCGATGCCGACCTCGATCAGCTTGCGGACCATCTCCGAGCGCAGGTCGGTGTAGTGGTCCATCGGCGGCACCGGGAAGTAGCCGCCCTTGTACCGGGGCTTGTAGCCCAGGTTGCCGCCCGGCTCCTCGCGGCCGGTGTTCCAGGCGCCCTCGATCGAGTCGATGTGGTAGTAGCCCTCGTTCGCGCTGGTCAGGTACCGGGCCGAGTCGAAGATGTAGAACTCCGCCTCGGGGCCGAAGAAGGCCGTGTCGGCGATCCCGGTGCCCTTGAGGTAGTCCTGGGCCTTGCGGGCGACGTTGCGCGGGTCGCGGCTGTAGGGCTCGCCGGTCAGCGGGTCGTGCACGAAGAACGTGAGGTTCAGGGTCTTGTGCATCCGGAACGGGTCGAGGACCGCGGTGGAGGGGTCGGGCAGCAGGAGCATGTCGGATTCGTGGATCTCCTGGAATCCGCGAATTGAGGAGCCGTCAAACATCAGGCCGTCGGTAAAGACGTCCTCGCCGAATGTCTCGGCGGGGATCGTAAAGTGCTGGACAGTGCCCGGCAGGTCGCAGAACCTGACGTCGACGAACTGCACCCCCTCGGACTCTATATATCGCAGGATCTCGTCGCCGCTGCTGAACATTGCTCTCCCTAGAAGCTACTTCCGCACCCCATGTGCCGGCTCCCCGGCGCGCTTGCGAGGCTAGCCGCAGGCGATTTCCTGGCAGTATCCCGGATGTTTCGCCCGTGTTACACGGCCGGTTCACCGGCCAGCATGCCAGCCCGGCGGCCGGTGCGCCGGTCGCCGCACCAAAGCGGCCCAGATACCGTGGGCACGTGAGCGACAGACGCGCGGCCGGGGCCGGGATCCCCGGCCAGCCCGCAGTCAGTGACCAGTCCGCGAGCCGTGATCCGGACAGCTACCCAGGCCAGAGATTCGGGCTGCCGGAAGAGGGCCCGCGATCGGTGGCCGGGGTCGGCCGGCGGCTGGGCGCCCTCATCATCGACTGGCTGGCGTGCATGGTGATCTCGCTGGCGATCTTCCGGACTCAGGTGTGGACCATCGCGTTCTTCGGGGCCGAGGCGTGGCTGCTGACCGCGCTGACCGGCTTTACCCTCGGGAAGCGGCTGCTCGGGATCCGGGTCGCCAGGACCGACGGGCGGCCGGTGGGCTTGCTGTCGGGCCTCACCCGGACCATCCTGCTGCTCCTGGTGGTGCCGCCGCTCGTGCTCGACAAGGACATGCGCGGCCTGCACGACAAGGCCGCCAGGACGATCGTGCTGCGACTCTAACGCGGGGCCTCTAACGCGGGGCCTCAGCGAGACTTGGGGCGCGGGGCTTTGGGCATCCGCGCGCCCCTCGGCATCGGGCCCTTGGGCATCTGCATCGACTGCGGCAGCGCCTTGAGCCGGAAGTTGATGTCGACGATCGCCGGGCCCTTGAGGTTGCGAGGCAGCTTCATGATGTGCTTCTGCAGCTTCCGGATCGACAGCTGGCCGGGCTCTTCGCCGACCTGGATGTCGTAGATCGGGACTTCATAGGCCACCCGGGAGACCCGCTTCTTCTCCGCGGCGAGCAGGCTGGGCAGCCTCGTCGGGGATCCCTCGCCGACCAGTACCACGCCGGGCCGTCCGACGGCCCGGTGCACGACGTCCATGTTCCGGTTGGCCGCGATGGCGGGCATGACCGTCCAGTTGCCGCGCAGGCTCTGCAGGATCGCGGCGGCCGCGCCGGGCTGGCCGGCGATGGCCGCGTACTGGGCGGACTGCGCGAACCGGCCGAAGAGGATCATGGCGACCAGGAAACCGAGCAGCACGCCGAGCGGTGTCAGGAAGCCGACCTGCCCGATGAGCAGGCCCACCACCACGCAGACCACGAGGACCCCGAGGCCGGCCGCGGCGATCAGCGGCAGCGCCTTGGGATTGGTGTCGCGGATGATTCCCGCGACCATGCGGATCTGCTTGAGGCGGCCGGGGGCTGCCGCGTCGGCAGCGGCCTTCTTGCCCGTGGCCCCGCCGGGCTTATTTACCATGCAGGTGAGGATACCGGGCGCGAGCGGTTATCGATCGCCTGCCGGTACAGCCTGCCTGCCCGGTAGGACGAGCGCACGAGCGGCCCGGCCATCACGCCCGCGAATCCCAGCTCGCTGGCAACCTCACCGAGCTCGGTGAAGTCCTCGGGGAGCACCCACCGCTCGATGGGATGGTGGCGCACCGACGGGCGCAGGTACTGGGTGATCGTCAACAGCTCGCAGCCGGCGCCGCGCAGGTCGCGCATGGCCTCGACGACCTCATGCCGCTCCTCGCCCATGCCCAGGATCAGGTTGGACTTGGTCACCAGGCCGTGCTCGCGGGCCCGGCTGAGCACCTCCAGCGAGCGCTCGTAGCGGAACCCAGGCCGGATCCGCCGGAAGATCCGCGGCACCGTCTCGATGTTGTGGGCCAGCACCTGCGGCGTGGCCGAGAAGACCTCGGCGAGCTGCGCGGGGTCGGCATTGAAGTCGGGGATCAGCAGCTCGACGCCGCAGCCCGGCACGGCCTGGTGGATCTCCCGGCAGGTCTGCGCGTACAGCCACGCGCCGCCATCGGCCAGGTCGTCGCGGGCGACGCCGGTCACGGTCGCGTAGCGCAGCCCCATCGAGGCCACGGACTCGGCCACCCGGCGCGGCTCGTCGGTGTCGAGCGGGAGGGGCTTGCCGGTGGCGATCTGGCAGAAGTCACACCGCCGGGTGCACTGGTCCCCGCCGATGAGGAAGGTGGCCTCGCGGTCCTCCCAGCACTCGAAGATGTTCGGGCACCCGGCCTCCTCGCAGACCGTGTGCAGCCCCTCGCGCTGGACAAGCTGCTTCAGCTGCGTGTACTCCGGTCCCGTGCGCAGCCTCGTCTTGATCCAGGGGGGCTTGCGCTCGATCGGAGTCTGGCTGTTACGTGCCTCAACGCGCAGCATGCGGCGGCCTTCGGGTGCTAGAACCACGTGCTCAGACTAATACTGCCGGGGGAGTCGGCAGGCCGGCGGCGGGCCGACGGGACGTCGATGTGACGCGAGGCGTGGTTTTCCGCGAAGCTGGGGGGATGCAAACGCAGTTTGACCCCCCCTCGGGAACCCGGGATTTCCTGGCCGCCGAGCTCGAGGAACGCGAGCAGGCGTTCGGCATCATCCGCTCGGTCTTCCTGCGGTACGGCTTCGAGCCGCTGCAGACGCCGGCCTTCGAGCGGCTGGATGTCCTGCTGGGCAAGTACGGCGACGAGGGTGACAAGCTCGTCTTCAAGATCCTGCGCCGCGGTGAGCATGAGGCGTCCGGCGAGGCGGACCTGGCCCTGCGCTACGACATGACGGTCCCGCTGGCGCGGGTGGCGGCCGCGCACGGGAGCCAGCTGCCGTCGCCCTATAAGCGGTACGCGATGGGCCCCGTCTGGCGTGCGGACCGGCCGGGCAAGGGCCGGTTCCGCGAGTTCGTGCAGTGCGACCTGGACACCCTCGGCTCCGCGTCGCTCCTGGCCGACGCCGAGGCGCTGTGCGCACAGCACGATGCCCTCGCCGAGCTGGGCCTGGATGATTTCACCATTCAGCTCAACTCGCGCCGGGTCCTGTCCGGCCTGCTGGAGGCGTTCAAGGTCCCGGCGGAGCTCGGCACGGGCGTGCTGACGTCCCTCGACAAGCTGGACAAGTTGTCGCCCGGCGAGGTAGTCGCCGAGCTGGCCGGCCGTGGCCTGGCCGAGGCTGAGGCCGCCGAGCTGGTCACGATGATGACCGCGCCCGACGCGGTCGACCGCATCCGGGCCGCGCTCAAGCCCAGCGAGGAAGGCGTCGCCGGCCTCGACGAGGTGGACGGGATGCTGTCACTGGTGTTCCCGCAGGTCCCGCAGGGGCGGGTCGTCTTCACGCCGCGAATGGTCCGCGGGCTGAGCTACTACACCGGCCCGATCTGGGAGGTGCGGGCGCCCGGCGTGCCCGGCTCCATCGGATCCGGCGGCCGCTATGACCACCTGATCGAGCACCTGGGCGGCCCGGACACGCCGGCGACCGGCTCGTCGCTGGGCGTGGAGCGGATCTTGTCGCTGCGGCCGGCCAGCGCGGCGAGCCGGCGCGGCCGCCTGGATGTGGCCGTCACCATCATGGGCGAGGAACTCGCCCGGGAGTCCTTCTCGATCGCCGGGGCCGCGCGCTCGGCCGGCCTGCGCGCCAGCGTTTACCTGGGCTCGTCGGGCAAGCTCGGCAGGCAGCTGAAGTGGGCCAGCGACCAGGGCGCCCGGTGGTGCCTGATCTACGGGAGCAGCGAGCAGCAGGCCGGGGCGGTCACCGTGCGCGACATGGTCAGCGGCGAGCAGGCCCAGGTGCCACTCGACGACATCGGCGGCTACCTGGCGAGGGCGGCCGCGGTCGCCGGAGCCTGAGCCAGGCCGGCGAGGTCGTCGGCCCGGCGGAAGCTGCCGTCGCTGAGCACGTCGGCCAGGTGGCGCTCGGTTACCTCGGCCACGGCGGTCACCGGGATGACACGGCCCGTCTCGGCGGACAGCGAGGTGACGCCCGCGTCGCTGATCCCGCATGGGACGAACAGGTCAAACCATCCGAGGTCGCAGTCGCAGTTCACCGCGATGCCGTGCATGGTGACGCCCCTGGCCACCCGGATGCCGACCGCGCCGACCTTGCGGTCCGGCCTGCCGTCCGTACCGCGGACCCACGCGCCGCTGCGCCCCTCCACCCTGGTTGCCTGCACCCCGAACTCGGCGCAGGTCCGGATCATGATCTCCTCGGTGGCCCGCACGTAGGCGACCACGTCGATGGGCTCATCCAGGGCGATGATCGGGTAGCCGACCAGCTGGCCCGGCCCGTGCCAGGTGATCTTGCCGCCCCGGTCCACCTCGATCACCGGCGCGCCCGGATCGGCGGCGGGGCGGTCCAGCGGGCCCGTTCGCTTGCCGGCCGTGTAAACGGCCGGATGCTCCAGCAGCAGGCAGGTATCGGGGATCTCGCCCCGCACCCGCCGCTCGTGCAGGTCCCGCTGTATCTGCAGGGCATCCAGGTAGGGGACGGCGTCCGCGCCGAATCCCAGCCGGGCGATAACCAGATCACGATCCACTCTCTCAGCCTATGCCCAGCCTCTCGGGGAGGGGTGGGAGGCTGCGGTGTGGTAGCCGGGGCGAGAAGGGAGGCGGGGCGGCGATGGGAGGCGGCGGTGTGGTAGCCGGGGCGGCGATCGGGAGCGGCGGCATGAGACGGGAAGGCCGCCGCCGGTTAGCGGGCGGCGGCGCGGGAGAGATATCGGGGAAATCATCCGATGGGCCGGGAATGCGTAGCGCCTGCGGATGGCTACCGTTGGTCGGGAGGTGCCCAGGAGGTGAGCGGGTTGCTCAGTGAGGAAGAGTTGCGGCGCTTGAGCCGGGAAGAGCGGCTCGGCCTGCTGCGGACCCTCGTCGCGCTGGACAACTCCGACCAGGCGGACCTTCCGGTGGGCCCCCGGCGGCGGGCCACCGTGCTGATTGCCATCGTCATGTGCTGCGTCGTGCTGGCCGCCTGGATCGCCGTGCTGGCCCTGACGCTGCCGCGTTACTACCGGTCCGGCGGCTGGCGGGGCGCGTGGGTCGGCTTCGACGGCGCGCTGCTCGTGGCCTTCGCGGTGACCGGCTGGGCGGCCTGGCGGCGCCGGCAGGTCCTGGTTATCTGCCTGATTGTGCTCGCTACGCTGCTGTGCTGCGACGCGTGGTTCGACGTCGTGCTGGACGCGCATACGAAGGGCTTCGAGCTCAGCCTGCTGTCCGCGCTGGTGGTGGAGTTGCCGCTGGCCGTGCTCGCGATCACCGGCGCGCGCCGGCTGCTGCACAGGACCGTCGCCATCGTGCGCCGCTACGAGGGCCAGTCCGGGCCGCCGCCGCGGCTGCGGCAAGCCCGCCTGGTCGGCGGCGGTCCTGGCTCCGACATCAGGGACCTGTTCCGGGAGTCAGCCGAGTTCGCGGGCGAATCCTGCGACCTGCAGGTCGACGAGCCGTCCGGCCGGCCCGGCCCGGGAACCGCGGGGCGGAGAGAACGCTGACCATGCGATAGGGGCCGCGCCCAGCCGG
>Ga0209839_10000595_pt1 | contig 18264 bp, 19 predicted proteins | sample OrgsoiDNA2013050_FD_185800 | JGI IMG/M metagenome (GOLD analysis project Ga0209839, IMG submission 185800) | Permafrost soil microbial communities from the Arctic, to analyse light accelerated degradation of dissolved organic matter (DOM) -... | ecosystem: Environmental > Terrestrial > Soil >... | reverse complement strand
TCCCCCCACCGTCAACGGTGAAACCTGCCCGTTCCCGCGTATCGGCCCCACATAGGCGCAGCTCAACGGCGGTGGAGCGGAGTGGGGGGAAAATGGGGGGAGCGACCCGGGCGCGAACCGGGCGCGGCCAGCCGGGGGCCACGGCAAGCGGAGCGGCGGCGTGGCGGCAGGCCGGCCCGCCCGGCTGGGGCGGCGGATACGTCAGGCGGCCGGGCCAAAGGGCAATAAAGCGGCTAGGCCCGGGTGCAATAAATACCGGGTGCAATAAATAGGTGCCGACCGGGCAATCTTTTCGGTAGCGGGGCAAGTACCTCCGTTGCCCCCGGTCCGGCGCGAAGCGTCGCGCATTCCGTGAGGTAGGACGTACTGTCGTTATGAAGCCACACTGGCGGAGTAGCGCTCGGCCTCCGGTAGCCAGGGGCAGCTTGACGGCCATCAAGGAGGCCAGGTGGTAGTGGAGACGGGGCGCGATCCAGCCAGCGCACTCGACGACCTGGTGGCCGTGGCCGGCCGCATCGCCGCAGCCGTCGAATCGGTCATCGACGGTAAGGCAAACGCGGTCCGGCTGACGCTCACCGTGCTGCTCGCCGAGGGGCACCTGCTGATCGAGGACGTTCCGGGCGTAGGCAAGACGATGCTGGCCAAGGCGCTCGCGCGGTCAATCGACTGCTCGGTCAAGCGGATCCAGTTCACCCCCGACCTGCTGCCCAGCGACGTCACCGGAGTGAGCGCGTTCAACCAGGAACGGCGGGAATTCGAGTTCAAGCCGGGCCCGGTGTTCGCCAACATCGTCGTCGGCGACGAGATCAACCGCGCCTCCCCCAAGACGCAGTCCGCGCTGCTGGAAAGCATGGAGGAAGGACAGGTCACGGTCGACGGGACCACCTTCCCGCTGGAGTCACCGTTCATGGTGATCGCCACCCAGAACCCGGTGGAGATGGAGGGCACCTACCCGCTCCCCGAAGCCCAGCGGGACCGGTTCACCGCGCGGATCTCCATCGGCTACCCGACGGCCGCCGCCGAGCTGGAGATGATCGAGAGGCACGGGGCGGCGTCTCCGCTGGACGACGTGAAGCCGGTGGCCCACGCCAACGACATCCGGGACCTGGCCGCGGCGGTACGCGGTGTGATGGTCTCCGACCTGCTCAAGCAGTACGTGATCAGCTTGGTCAACGCGACCCGGTCGAACGAGGAGCTGCGGCTCGGCGCGTCCCCGCGGGCGACGCTGCACCTGCTGCGGGCCAGCCGGGCCTGGGCGGCGCTGGACGGCCGTGACTACGTGATTCCGGACGACGTGCAGGCCCTGGCCGTGCCGGTGCTCGCGCACCGGCTGCTGCCCACCCCGGAGGCGCTGGTCGCCGGGCAGCTGCCTGAGCAGGTACTGGCCGGCATCGTGGCCCGGCTGCCGCTGCCGGCCCGGCGGTAACCGGCCGGCGACCGCCATGCGGGCACTGATTCACGCGCTGACCACCAGGGGCAAGACCTTCCTGGCCATCGGCTGCGCGGCGGCCATCTGCGGCTTCGGCCTGAACGAGGCCGATCTGCTGCGCATCGGCGTGCTGCTGATGATGCTCCCGCTGCTGTCGGCCCTGGCCGCCACCCGTGCCCGGTACCGGCTGTCCTGCACCCGCCGGCTGCTGCCGCGCCGGATACCGGCCGGGCACGAGGCCGAGGTCCGCATCCGGCTGTCCAACATCTCCCGGCTGCGCACCGGGCTGCTGCTGGCCGAAGACAGCAACGCGCACACACCCACCCGGCAACGTTTCGTGCTCGAGGGCATCGAGGCGAGCGGCAACCGCGACCTGAGCTACCGGATCCACATGGACCAGCGGGGCAAGTACACGATCGGCCCGCTGCAGATCCGGGTGGCCGACTCCTTCGGCCTGGTCGCGATCGGCCGGTCGTTCACCAGCAAGAGCACGTTGGTCGTCACGCCGGAGATCACCCCGCTGCCCCGGGTCGCGATCCCCGGGAGCCGCCTCGGCGACGGCGAAAGCGGAATGCGCACGGTCGCCGCCGCGGGTGAGGACGACATCGCCCCCCGCGCCTACCGGGACGGGGATGAACTGCGCCGGGTGCACTGGCGATCCACCGCCCGGTACGGGGAACTGATGGTCCGGCGCGAGGAGCAGCAGTGGCACAACCGCGCGCTGCTCCTCATCGACGTGCGGCGGCGCGCGTACGTGCGCAGCGGGCCCGGGTCGCCGTTGGAGTTCGCGGTCAGCGCGGCGGCATCGATCGGTGTCCACCTGGTCGGGCAGGGCATTGAGACGCGGCTGATCACCGAATCGGGTGAGGTCACCCCGGCCGGCCCGGCCGCCGAGTCACTGCTGGAACGGCTGGCCGTGATCCAGCCGTCCCGCAACACTGACCTCGGCCGGGGCGTGGCTACCCTGCGAGCCAGCAGCCGCGGGCAGGTCATTGCGGTGACCGGCATGCTGTCGCCGGACCAGGCCCGGCTGCTCGCGGCCAGCCACCAGGGCACAGCCCCGGCCATGGCGATACTGCTGGACGGGGTGAACTGGGACTCGGGCCGGTCCGCCCGGGGCGGGACCGCAGGCGGAAATGGAACCGCCGCCGACATTCTCACCGCGGCGGGGTGGCGGGTCTCGGTCGTCACCGGCGGCACGTCACTGGCCCAGGCCTGGCGGGAACTGCACAGCCCGGCCACGGCCGGCTTCCTGCATCGCTCCGTCAGCACCGAGGCGCCGCCGATACCCGGCCCGGCACTCCACGTGCCCGCGGCGGCTCCGCCGGAGGTGACCGGATGAGGTACCGGCTGACGCTTGCCGCGGCGGCCGGCACGGCCCTCGCCTCCACCGCCCTGTACGTCCTGTTCGACGGCCTAGCCTGGTTCTGGGCCGGGGTGGGCGCCATCGCGCTGGTCGCCGGGATCGGGATGGCGACCCGGCTGCGGCCACTGCCGGTCATCGCGTGCGTGCTGGCCGACCTGGCCGGGCTGGTGCTTTACCTGAACGTGCTGTTCGCCTCGGCCCGCTCCTGGCTGCTGGTGGTGCCGAACTTTTCCTCCCTCAGCTACCTGGCCCAGCTGACCACCCAGGGGATGACCGACGCGGACCGGTTCTCGCCGCCGGTGCCGCTGACGCCCGGGCTCATGCTGCTCTCAACGGCCGGCATCGGGCTGGCCGCGCTGGCCACGGACACGGTGGCGGTGCGGCTGCGCAGCTCCGCGGTGGCTGGCCTGGCCCTGCTGGCCCTGTTTATCGTGCCCAGCACCACACCGGCGGCCCGCAGCGGACTGGGCACCACGATCGTTTTCTGCCTCGGCACCTGCGGGTACCTGCTCATCCTGGCCGCGGACGGCCGGGAGCAGATCCAGCGGTGGGGACGCACGGTCAGCCTCTGGCGTGCCGACGCCTACAGCCGGAACGGCCTGAGCCGGGCCCCGGGCCGCCCCAGGACCTCCGAAATCCGCGCGCTGGCCTCGGCGGGCCGGCGCGTCGGGGTGGCGTCGATCGTGGTCGCGCTGTGCGTGCCGCTCTTCGTGCCCGGGCTCCGCGTCAACCGCATGTTCCCCGCGCACGTCAACATCTTCGGGCCGGCGGCCTCGGCACTCGGCGGGAGCGGGAGCGGAGTGCCGAATCCGCTGGCCGTCATGTCCCAGGATCTGCGGGAGGCCCAGCCGTCGGTGGTCCTCACCTACCGCAGCACCGACCCGCAGCCGCAGTACCTGCAGATGTACACGCTGGGCAACCTGTCTACCACGGCCTGGACGATGGGCCCCTTCCAGGGCGCCACGACCACGGTGACCGGCAAGCTGGCCCCGCCGCAGGGCCTGACCGATGCCGATCGCACGAGCGTGACGACCCACGTCGCGATCAGCAAGGGGGCGGCCAGCGCCACCGCGGGGATGAGCTTCCTGCCGGTGCCGTACCCGGCCACCGCGATCAGCGTGCCGGGGCACTGGGTGAACAACGTGGGCACGTCCATGGTGGTGGGGTTCGATACCTCGCTGTCCGGCCTGAGCTACACGGTCACCAGCGACGACCTCGACCCGACGGTGCAGCAGCTGACCAGGGCACCGGCCCCGCCGGCCGCCATCGCCGACGAGTACCTTGACGTCCCGTCGGCGTTCCGCTCGCTGACCGCGCTGGCCAGGAAGGTGACCGCCAATGCGGCGACCCCCTACGCCAAGGCCATCGCGCTGCAGAACTGGTTCGCCGATTCGGGCCAGTTCACCTACAGCCTGAGCGCGACCGAGCCGCCGGACGCGAGCGGGCTGAGCCACTTCCTCACCGTGAGCAGGCGCGGGTACTGCCAGCAGTTCGCCTTCGCGATGGCCGTGCTGGCCCGGCTGCTCGGCATCCCCTCGCGAGTCGCGATCGGCTTCACGGCGGGCACCCCGACCGGGATCAACACCTGGGAGGACAAGACCAGCGACGCGCACGCCTGGCCCGAGCTCTACTTCCAGGGGGCCGGCTGGCTGCGGTTCGAGCCCACCCCCGCCGGCAGCGCCGGCCAGGGCACCGCCACGCCGCCGGCCTATACCATCTCGCCGACGGACCGCGCCACCGGCACTCCGGTCACCGGCCCGGCCGTTAGTCAGCGGGGCACGGGAACGTCCGGCACGAAGAGGGGCGGCGCGAACTACAAAGCGGGCTCAAACCGGTTCGCCCCCGCGGGTACCGGGTCCGGCGCCGTCACCGCGGGGACCGGCTTCCCCTGGGGACCGCTCGGCTTCGCCGTGCTGGCCCTGCTGGCCGTCGTGGCCGTTGCCCCGCGGGCCGCCCGGTCCGTGCGGCGGCAGAGCCGGCTCCTGCGCGGGGGCGAGGCAGACCGGACGCACGCCATCTGGCGGGAGGTGCTCGACGACCTCGCCGACTACCGCCTCGGGGCGCAGCCGAACGAGTCACCACGGGCGGTCGCGCGGCGGGTCGCGAACGAGGCCTGCCTCACGCCGCCGGCTGCGGCGGCGCTGAGCCGGGCCGCCCTCGCGGAGGAGCGAGCCCGGTACGCGAGCACGCCGAGCGCCGACCAGCCCGGCCGCGGCGATCTGGACGTCATCCGGCGCGGGCTGGCGGCCTCGGCGGACCGCCGGACCCGCTGGCGCGCCTGCCTGTTCCCGGCCTCCGCGTTCCCGCCCGTCCGGGCCGGGTTCGCCCAGCTGGCCGACGCCGCCGCCCGGGCCCCGTCCGGCTGGTGGCGGCCCCGTCTCTGGCGGCGCGACCCCGCTAACGACCCCGGGCCTGGTTAAAACGCACCGGGCGGGTCGCGATCTTGGCGAAGCAGGCCGGGACGGCGGCACCCCAGTCGTGGTGGCGGACACGGTAGGAACTCGGGCTCTCGCCGACCAGCTCGGTGAACCGTGAGCTGAACGAGCCGAGCGAGGTACAGCCGACGGCGAAGCAGACGTCGGTGACGGTCAGGTCACCGCGCCGCAGCAGCGCCTTGGCGCGCTCGATACGGCGGGTCATCAGGTAGCTATAGGGGGTCTCACCGAAGGCAGAGCGGAAGCTGCGGGAGAAATGCCCCGGGGACATCAGGGCCGTGCGCGCCAGTGCCGCGACGTCGAGCGGCTCAGCGTAGTCCCGGTCCATCTGGTCGCGGGCCTGGCGGAGCCGGACGAGGTCCGCGGTATCCGTCAGCCGCCTTCCTGGCGGCGCCGCCATCGCTCCTCGAAGCGCTCCATCACGCCCTGTGGGGCCCCGCGGGGGGCACGGCCGGCCGCGCGCCGCTCCGCGCGGGAACGGCGGACGCGTCCCTTGCGCTTCGGCCGGGCGGCGCCGAAGGGCGCCGTCGCCGACATCCCGCTGATGTGCCGCCAGCTGGTCAGGGCCCACATGCTGCAGACGAGCATGACGATGAAGCCAGCGACACCCACCCAGATGTACTGAGATATGACCCCGCCGAGAAGCAGTCCGACACCCAGCACGAATCCGGCCGCGGCCTGGTAGGCCCGGCGCTTGTAGTGCACCCGCGGATCGCTGGAGCGAACCGTGTGCACAAACTTTGGATCCTCACTGTAAAGCGCCTGCTCGATCTGCTCGAGCTGACGCTGCTCATGCTCAGAGAGCGGCACGACGCCTCCCATGGAACCTTGCGCGCAGGACCGGGGGTCCGGTGACTCCCACCGGCGTGCCCAGATCCACCTCCAGAATACGAGCCATAACGGGCCCCGTGGAAGAGCGGCCGGCTCTGGACGCAATCGCACCCCGGCCTGCCCGATTCACCCGTCCCTCCCTATCCCCCTGACACCCGGTTCGCATGCTTACCCATCCTCCCGCGATGCGCCGCCACCAGCATCGTCCTCGACCAGCGCGGCCGGCCGGACCGTGCCGGTGCCGAACCGCGCGGCGATCCGGTCCATGGCCTGCTCCGCCTCGCGCCAGCCGGTGGGCCGGTCACCAAACGCCAGCTGGGTAGTGGCCGCCGCGCCGGGAGCCAGGCCGGTCGCACGCACGCCCACCAGCCGGAGCCGGGCCTGCCGGTCGAGCCCGGAGCCCTCGTGCAGGGCGCACGCGACGGCGTAGATCTTACGGGCGAGATCGGTGGGCTCGGAGAGTGTACGGGAGCGGGTAATAGTTGTGAAATTGGCGAGCCGGAGCTTCACCGTCACCGTCCGGGCCACGCAGCCGGCCTCGCGCAGGCTGCGCGCGGTCCGCTCGGACAGCCGGAGCAGCTCGCGCCGGATCACGTCCGGGTCGCTGACGTCAGTGGAAAAGGTCTCCTCGGCCCCGATGCTCTTGTCCGGGGTGTGCGGGGTTACCGCGCGGTGGTCGCGGCCCCAGGCCAGTGCGGACAGGTGCGAGCCGACGGCGCCGCCCAGGTTGTGCTGCAGCGTGGCCAGCGGGGCGTGAGCAATGTCACCCACGGACCGCAGCCCGAGCCGGGCGAGGGTTTCCCCGGTACGCTCGCCCACTCCCCACAGCGCGGACACCGGCAGCGGGTGCAGGAAGCCGAGCACGCCGTCCTGCGGGACGATCAGCATCCCGTCGGGCTTGCACCGCGCGGAGGCGATCTTGGCCACGAACTTGCTGGGCGCCACGCCGACCGAGCAGGTCACGCCCTGCTCCGCCTCGACCTGCCGCCGGATCGCCGCACCGATCCACGCCGGGGAACCCAGCCGCCGTTGCGCGCCGGCCACCTCCAGGAAGGCCTCATCGAGGGCGAGCGGCTCCACCAGTGGCGTGACCGACCGGAACACCGCCATGACCTGCTTGGACACCTCGCTGTAGACGGAACGCCGGGGCGGGATGAACACCGCCTGCGGGCACAGCCGCCGGGCCCGGGTGGCCGGCATCGCGGACCGGACGCCGAACTTCCGGGCCTCGTAGGAGGCGGACAGCACGACGCTGCGCCCGCTGGGTGAGCCCACGATCACCGGCTGGCCGGCCAGCTCCGGCCGGTCCCGGATCTCGACGCTGGCGTAGAAGGCGTCCATGTCCACATGCAGGATGTGGCAGCCCGTATCGTCGGGCTGTGTATCGTCGGGCCCGGCGCTGCCGAGCTCCGTGAAACTCCCCGGGCCGGTCATCTCATGGTCTCAGCGGCGCCCGAGCACGTGCAGCTTGGCGGCGATGTCGCGCAGCGGCGGATAGGTCGCGGCGGCCGTCTCCAGGGCACGCAGCGCCTCCGCGGCGCCCGGATCGGCGTCGACGAGGACGCTCGGCACCAGGTCCGCGAAGACCTGCACGCCGTGGGCGGCACCGGGCTGCAGCCCCGCCCCCTCGATCAGCGCGATCAGCCCGGGCAGCGTGAAGGCCCGCGGGCTCACCTCCGCCGCCGCCGGATTCGCCCCGGCGGCGTGGTCCAGCAGCGCGCGGGCGTCGGCGAACCGGCCGGAGACGGCGCGGTGCAGGATGGCGGCGGCGACGCTGGCGGCCAGCACGCTCACCGTGCCGCCGGGCCGCAGCACCCGGGCGATCGCGCCCAGCGCGTCAGCCGGCGACTCGACGTACTCCAGGACGCTGTGGCAGATCACGAGGTCACCAGCCTGCTCCCCCACGACCGTGTCGAGTCCGGCCGCCTCCCCCTGGATGGCGCCGATCCGCACGTCCACCTCGGCCGCGCGGCGCTGCGCGGCGGCCAGCGAGTCCGGGCTCGGGTCCACCACCGTGACCGAATGACCCAGGGCGGCCAGCGGCACGGCGAAGCCGCCGGTGCCGCCGCCCGCGTCGATGACGTCCAGCCGGTCCCGGCCGGTGTCGGCGGTCCGCGCCGCGAGCACGCCACGCAGCACGTCCCAGACCACGGACGCGCGCGCGGCATCACGTCGGCCCAGTGTCTCCCCGCGTGTCTCCCCGCGCGTCTCGCCGCCCACAGCCCCGCCTCCTCGCGACATGACTTCAATGTAGTGCCGCGCACCGACAATTACGGCTGGTCGCGAGCTACAGCCCAGGACGGCGGCCCAGGACGGCGGCCCAAGGCGCCGGCCCAAGGCGGGATCCGCCGACACGCGCGGGAAACGCCCGGTCCATACCAGTAAATCGCCGCCGGCACGCCCGGGGATTCTTTTCCTGACGGGCTTTCCCGAGCCCAGTGGCCAATTTCTAACGGTCTCCGGACACCTTCATTCGATATGGGGGTTGCCTTCAGGCTCAGCCCGTATTCTCTTCGCCATGGCTGAGCACCTCGAGCTGCCGCGCCCCGGACGGCTCCTGCGCACGGTGGCCTGGAACCTGACCGAATCGGTCGGGCTGCCAGGAGTCGGTTACGTGATCGGCCAGGAACTCGCCGGCCGAAACGCGGCGATGATCGCGGCCGCGGCCGTGCTGTGGCTGACCGCCCTGGTGCGAAAAATGGTCACCGGCAGCGTGCCGGGCCTGGTCACGATCACGGCCCTGGTGATGACGGTGCAGGCCGTCGTGGTGGTCAGCACCGGCAACGTGTTCTTCTTCCTGCTGCAGTTCCCGCTGGCCAACCTGGCCATGGCGCTGCTGTTCGCGCGGACGGCCCCGACCCGCAAGCCGCTGATCGCGCAGCTGGCCGCGGAGGTCGTCGCGCTCCGCCAGCCGTCGACGCACCACCCCGCGCTGCACCGCTTCTTCCAGGGCGCCACGTGGTTCTGGGCGGGCCTGTTCTTCCTGATGACCGTGGGCTTCTCGGTGCTGATGGTCACCGAGCCGATGACGCTGTTCCTGCTGCTCACGACGGCGGTCACCACCGGTGCCGTGGTGGTCGGCGCGGCCCTGTCGGCGCTGTGGTTCTTCTCGGTGATCCGGAAGTCCGGGCTGCGCGTGCGCTTCGCCGCGGCCTAGAGCTCCAGGGCCCTAGTGCTCCGGGGCCTAGGAGTCCTTTGGCTCGAGGGAAAGCCCAGGTTTGAGAGCGAGCAACCGCGCGAGCAGGCCGTTGACAAACGACGGCGACGCGTCGGTGGACAGCTCCTTGGCCAGCTCGACCGCCTCGCTGATGGCCACCTTGTCGGGCACGTCATCCGCCCAGAGCAGCTCGTAGGCGCCGATCCGCAGGACGTTACGGTCCACGGCCGGCATGCGGTTCAGGGTCCAGCCTTCGGCGTAGGAGGAGAGCAGCTCGTCGATCCGGTCCCGGTGGGCCTGCACGCCGCGAACCAGCTCGGTGGCGTACTCCGGGACCGGCGGGCCGCCGTCCGCGCCCAGCGACGAGCGCTCCTCCATCAGGGCGAAGACCGGCTCGCCGCGCACCTCAGCCTCGAACAGCAGGTCCAGCGCACGCTTGCGGGCCTTGCTACGGGCGGCCACGGAAGCCCCCGTCGGTGCTCAAGCCGTCTGCCGTCCGGCCGGGCATCAGGCGCGGCCGAGGTACTGGCCGGTCCGCGTGTCGACCCTGATCTTCTCACCGGTGGGAATGAACAACGGGACCTGGACCTCGGCGCCCGTCTCCAGCTTGGCCGGCTTGGTGCCGCCGGTGGAGCGGTCGCCCTGCAGGCCGGGCTCGGTCGCGCTGACGGTCAGCTCCACGGCCGCGGGCAGGTCGACGTACAGCGGCACACCGTCGTTGAACGCCACCGTCACCAGCTGCTCCTCGAGCAGGTAGCTGGCGGCGTCGCCGACGGTGGCGGAGGGCACCCGGGGCTGGTCGTAGTCCTGGGTGTCCATGAAGACGAAGTCGTCGCCTTCCCGGTACAGGTACTGCATCTCCCGCTTGTCGACGTTGGCGACATCCACCTTGACGCCGGCGTTGAAGGTCCGGTCGACGACCTTGCCGGACATAACGTTCTTGAGCTTGGTGCGCACGAAAGCGCCACCCTTGCCGGGCTTCACGTGCTGGAACTCGACGACGGTCCACAGGTTGCCGTCGAGGTTCAGGGTGATGCCGTTCTTCAGATCGTTCGTCGTGGCCACGTCTGCCGTCTCTCCCGCGCGCGCATGCCGCCCATCACAGGGCGATCAATTCTCTAGTGGTTGTCGTAAGAGTCTGGGCGGCTGGCGCCTGGTCTCCAGCAGCGGCCACGCCGGCCCCCACGACAAGGACATCCTCGATCCGGACGCCGCCTTGGCCGGGTAGGTAGACACCGGGCTCGACGGTTACCGGAACACGAACCCCCAGTTTACCCGCACTTCCGTACCCAATCAGCGGCGCCTCGTGGACTTCCAGGCCGACACCGTGCCCGAGGCCGTGCTGGAAATGCTCACCGTGGCCGGCTCCGGAAATGACCTCCCGGGCCGCCGCGTCAACGTCGCGCAGCGCCGCCCCGGGCCGGGCCGCGGCCCTCCCGGCCTGCTGGGCCGCGGCGACCAGCTCGTAGATCTCCTGCTGCCAGACGGCCGGCTCGCCGAGCAGCACGGTCCGCGTCATGTCCGCGTGGTAGCCGGCGTAGCAGGCGCCGAAGTCCATCGTGACCAGGTCGCCGCGCCGCAGCGGCCGGTCGGACGGGGCGTGGTGCGGGATCGCGCCGTTGGGGCCGCTGGCCACGATCGTGTCGAACGCAGGCCGCTCCGCGCCCAGCTCGGCCATCCGGTGGTCCAGCTCCCCGGCCAGGGCCCGCTCGCTGAGCCCGGGCCGGAGCCGCGGCAGCACGTCCGCGAACGCCTGGGCGGTGATCCGGCAGGCGGTGGCGAGCAGCGCAATCTCGCTCGCGTCCTTGACCATGCGCAGGTCCTCGATCCCGGGCCCGAACGGGACCAGCTGGACGCCTTCCGCGCTGCGGGCGAGGTTCCCGTGGCGCTCCACGGTCATCTCGTGAGCCTCGAAGGCGACCCGGCCCATCCCGCGGTGGGACATCTGCCCGGCCAGCAGCCGTTCGATGAACCGCCCGACGATCAGCTCCAGGTCCGGCGCGTCCCGAGCGGCGGCCAGCTCATACCGGGAATCGGTGGCGAGCAGCCCGCCATCGCCGGACACCGGGAGCAGCAGCGCAGCGTTGGAGCTGGCCAGCCCGGTCAGGTAACGGACGTTTGGCGGTGAGGTGATCAGCACCGCGTCGGCGCTGAGCTCGGCCACCTTGGCCTGCGCGCGGGCCCGGCGGGCGGCGTGGATGTCCGGCATGCTCCGACTGTAGAGGAGCGGTTCTCCCGCGCAACCCGGCCCGGCGACCCGCGTGCTCAGGCCACGAGCTGGGCGGCCTGCTCGATGAGGCGGACCCGGTCGGCGTGCGTGCCGGCCAGCGGGATGACGGTCAGCGTGGTGGCCCCGGCCTCGCGGAACGCGGCGAGCCGCTCGCGCACGTAACCTTCCGGGCCGATCAGTGAGGTCTGCTCCAGCAGCTCGGCGGGGACCAGCGTCCCGGCCTCGTCCTTGCGGCCATCCAGGTAGGCGTCCTGGATCTGGTCCGCCGCGGCTCCGTAACCGAGCCGGTGGGCCAGCGTGTGGTAGAAGTTCCTGCCGCGGGCGCCCATGCCGCCGACGTAGAGCGCGAAGAACGGCCGGGCCAGGTCGCGGTAGCCGGTCACGTCGTCGCCGATCATCAGCGGCGCCTGAGCGACCACGTCCAGCGGGCCAAGCGCCGGGTCCCGCTTGGCCATCCCCTCGGCGACCGGCTCGCCCCACACCTCGGCGGCCTTCTCGGGCAGGTAGAAGAACGGCTGCCAGCCCTCGGCCAGCTCGGCGGTGAGCGCCACGTTCTTCGGGCCGACGGCGGCGACCATGATCGGTATGCGCTCGCGCACCGGATGGTTGATCAGCTTGAGCGGCTTGCCGAGCCCGGTGCCCTGATCGGCGGGCAGCGGGAGCTTGTAGTACCGGCCGTCGTAGCTGAGCCGCTCCCGGCGCCACACCATCCGGCAGATCTCGATCAGCTCCCGCGTCCGGCCCACGGGGGCGTCGTAGGGCACGCCGTGCCAGCCCTCGATCACCTGCGGGCCGGACGCGCCGATGCCGAGGGTGAACCGGCCGTTCGATACGTAGTCCAGCCCGGCCGCGGTCATCGCGGTCAGCGCCGGAGTGCGCGAGTACAGCTGAAAGATGCCGGAGGCGATGTCGAGCCGGTCGGTCTTGGCCGCGATGTAGCCGAGCTGGCTTACCGCGTCGTAGCTGTAGGCCTCCGGCACGAACACGATGCCCAGACCGGCCTTCTCGTAGTCGGCCAGCTCGGTGACCGTCTCCGCGAAGCCTCCAGCGTAGTTGAGCGACATTCCGATCCGCATGCCCGGGGCCTTCCGTCTGACTCAGCGAACGTTCGGTTGATAAATGAACGTTAACCGGTGCGGCGCGGAACCGCCGACCCCCAGGCGGCTCACGATTTCACCGCAGACATCGGCGGGTGCGCGGCCGTCGGTGCGGACCGTGTGCGTCGCGACAGCCTCGTAGGCCCCCAGCCGGCGCCGGTAGACCGCTTCCAGGTCGGGCCGGGACAGCATCGGGCGGCCGGCGTCGCCACCGACCCGGGCCAGCGCACCGGCGTAGGGAACGTGCAGGTAAACCACATGGGCGCCGACCAGCAGGCGGCGGGTCCGGGCATCTTCCACCGCGCCGCCGCCGAGCGCCAGCACAGTGCGCGGACCGGCCAGCAGGCCGGCGATGGTCTCGTGCTCCAGTTCGCGGAAGGCCGGCTCGCCGCGCTCGGCGAAGATCTGCGGCACCGGGCAGCCCGCCCGCTCCTCGATGACCGCGTCCGCGTCCAGGAAGGGCAGCCCGAGCTGGCCGGACAGCAGCTGCCCGACGGTGGTCTTGCCGGCTCCCATGAACCCGATCAGCACAATCACTGCGGCGTCTGCACCGTCTCCGGGGCCACGGTCTCCTGGTCCACGGTGTCTGGAGGCACTGTACCCGGGCCCTGCCGGGCCGCCAGGTCAGCGATCGCCTGCAGCGCGAGCTGGTAGGACAGCAGGCCGAAGCCGGCCACGGTCCCGTCGGCCACCCCGGCCACCACGGAGGTGTGCCGGAACGACTCGCGCGCGGCCGGGTTGGACAGGTGCACCTCGACCAGCGGCGCGGTGCGCATCGCGAGCGCGTCCCGCAGCGCGTAGGAGTAATGCGTGAACGCGGCCGGGTTAAGCACCACCGGGGTACGGGCGTCGGCGGCCTCGTGCACCCAGCGGATCAGCTCGGCCTCGTCGTCGGTCTGCCGCACCTCCACGTGCAGGTCGAGCTGGCGGCCGGTCGCGCGGCACGTCTCGGCCAGGTCCTCCAGGGTGGCCGTGCCGTACACGTCGGGCTCGCGGATACCCAGGCGGCCAAGGTTCGGGCCGTTCAGCACGAGCACGTCGGTGATCACGGGCACACCTCCAGGTACGCCTCTGCCAGCAGTTCCTCGGGCGGCCCGTCGAGGACGGCGGGCTGCCCGACCGCGTCGAGCACGATGAACCGCAGCCGGGCGCCGCGCACCTTCTTATCGACGGCCATGGCCGCGCGCAGCTCCGGCCATACGTCCGGCCGGTATGCGGTGGGCAGCCCCACGGAGCTGAGCACGCTGCGGTGCCGGGCGGCGGCCGGGCCGTCGAGGCGGGCCGCTAGGCGGCTGAGCTCGGCGGCGTAGACCATCCCGATCGCCACCGCGTCGCCGTGCCGGAACCGGTACTCCTCGGTGCGCTCGATCGCGTGGCCCAGGGTGTGGCCGTAGTTCAGCGTCTCGCGCAGGCCCGCCTCGCGGAAGTCGGCCGCCACCACGCGCCCTTTGAACCGGATGGCCCGCTCGATCAGCTCCCGGGTGTGCCGGCCGTGCGGGACGGTCGCGTCCTCCGGGTCGTCCTCGACCAGGTCCAGGATGACCGGATCGGACACGAAGCCGGCTTTGATGATCTCGGCCAGCCCGGCAACGTAGTCGGCCCGGGGCACCGTCTCCAGCGTGGTCAGGTCGGCCAGCACCCCGGCCGGGGCCCAGAACGCCCCGACCAGGTTCTTGCCCTCGGCGATGTCGACCGCCGTCTTGCCGCCGATCGCCGCGTCGACCATGCCCAGCAGCGTGGTCGGGACCAGCACGACGCGGACCCCGCGCAGCCAGGTGGCCGCCACGAAGCCGGCCAGGTCGGTCACGGCACCGCCGCCGACGCCGACCACGCAGTCGGTGCGACTGACCCGCTCCGCGGCCAGCCGGGACCAGAGCCGGGCCGCGACAGAGACCTGCTTGGCCGCCTCCCCGTCCGGTACTTCCTCGGCGATCACCTGGTAGCCCGCGTCCCCGAGTGCGCGGCAGGCCGGGCGGGCGATGTGCGCGACGCTGGCGGAGTGGATGACGAAGACGGTGGCGGCTTCCTTGCCCACCAGGCCGGGCAGCTCGCCGAGGACGCCGGCGCCCACCACGGCCTCGTAGGGACGCTCACCAAGGACGCCGGCCCCGATGGGGATGTGGGTGGCGCTCATCTTTTGCCCAGCCAGGTGGCGATGTCATCGGCAATTTCCTCGGGGGCGAGGTCGTCGGCCGGGACGGTGAAGGAGGCCAGCCGCTCGTAGACCGGCCCGCGCTCCGCCAGCATGCTGCGCAGCCGACCGCGCGGGTTGCCGGGGATGACGACCCGGGGCCGGTCCAGCCCGAGGCGGCGGGCGATAGCGGGAAAGCCGGCCGCCAGGTAGACGACAGCGTGGGCGGCCAGCAGTTGCTGCACACCCGGGTCGAGCACCGCGCCGCTGCCCAGGGCCACCACGGCGCCCGGCGTAGCCAGGGCCCGCTGCGCGGCGGTGCGTTCCAGCTCCCGGAAGGCGGCCTCGCCATCGTCGGTGAAGATGTCCCCGACGGGCTTGCCCGCCACCGCCGCGACATCGGCGTCAGTGTCGGCGAAGGCGGCGCCGAGACGTTCGGACAGCAGTTCTCCCACCACGGTTTTGCCGGCCGCCGGCGGCCCAATAAGAACGACCAGCGGCCGGGCGGCCACGCCCCGGGTCACGTGATCACCAGGGCGTCTACGTAGGCCTGGGCGTTCCGGCGGATCTCGGTCACCGAATCCCCGCCGAACTTCTCGGTCACGGCGTCGGCCAGCACCAGCGCGACCATGGCCTCGGCCACCACGCCAGCGGCCGGGACCGCGGTGGCGTCGCTGCGCTGGTTGATCGCCTTGGCCGGCTCGCGGGTCTGCACGTCGATGGTGTCGAGCGCACGCGGCACGGTAGAGATGGGCTTCATCGCGGCGCGCACGCGGAGTATCTCGCCGTTGGTCATGCCGCCCTCGACGCCGCCGGCCCGGTTGGTACGCCGGTGCACGCCATCCGGGCCCGTCTCGATCTCGTCGTGGGCGCGGGAGCCCCGGCGGCGCGCGGTAGTGAACCCGTCCCCGATCTCGACACCCTTCATGGCCTGAATGCCCATGATCGCGGCGGCCAGCCGGGCGTCGAGCCGCCGGTCCCAGTGCGTGAAGGTGCCCAGCCCGGGCGGCAGGTCGTAGGCCAGGACCTCGACGACCCCGCCGAGGGTGTCGCCGTCCCGGCGGACCGCGTCGATCTCCTCGACCATCGCGGCGCTCGTCTTGGGGTCGGCGCAGCGCACCGGGTCCGCGTCGATGCGTGCCGCCTCCTCGGGACCCGGGAGCAGACCGTCCGGGGCGGTGACCGGGCCCAGGGCGACCACGTGACTGAGGATCTCCACACCGAGCGCCTGGCGCAGCAGCAGCCGGGCCACCTCACCCAGCGCGACCCGGGACGCGGTCTCCCGCGCGCTGGCACGCTCGAGCACCGGGCGGGCGTCGTCGAGACCGTACTTCTGCATGCCGGCCAGGTCCGCATGACCCGGGCGTGGCCTGGTCAGCGGCGCGCTCCGGGCCAAGCCAGCCAGGGCCGCCGGATCCACCGGGTCCGGGGACATGACGGTCTCCCACTTGGGCCACTCGGTGTTGCCGATCCGGATGGCGACAGGGCCGCCGAGCGTCACCCCGTGCCGGATCCCGCCGGTGAGCTCGACCTCGTCCTGCTCGAACTTCATCCGGGCACCGCGGCCGTAACCGGCCCGGCGGCGGGCCAGCGCGGCGGCGATGTCCCCGGTGCTCACCCGCACTCCCGCGGGTACTCCCTCGCAGATGGCCACGAGCGCGCGCCCGTGCGATTCACCCGCGGTCAGCCAGCGAAGCATGCCCTAGATCCTATGGCCCCCGGCGCCCTGTCGATCGTACTGCTCGCTCTCCGCCCTGTCCGGCCCGCTCAGCGGTGACTACAGTTTCGAAGACAGCGCAAGCGGAGCGGCCGATAGGCCCGGCAGGCGGAACCGAGAGTTACGTGCCAGATGATGCGGCGGCAGAGGCCCTTCAGCATGGTGGCAGCGGTCCGGCATGATCCGGACCAGCGCCTGAGCCTGGCGAGCAGCTTCTACGACGACAGGACGGACCGGGTCTCGATCCGGGCTTACCGTCGGGCTGAGCTGGCCTTCATGCGGCGGCAGGTCAGCCGGGGGGTGCTCGCGTCCCCCGACTCCGGCCAGCCCGGCAGCGAGTGGTGGCGCCAGGTCAATGAGGGCCTGCTGCGTGACGCCTGGGAAGCGGACCGCCTCGTGGCCGGCAGGTCCGGGTCCGCGAGCAGGCCGTCGGTATCGCGCTGGGCCGACTTTCTCCGTAAGCCTTCCGCCAGGGCCTGGTACCGGGCCCATAACTCGAGCGTCATCGCCGGATACATCGAGCACCGTCAGCTCAGCGGGGCCGAGCTTCCGGTGGAACGCTTTTTCATGGACGTCGCCCTGGGCCGGGTGCTCTACGTGCACGCCCTGGTCATCAGGCCGCGGCTGGCGCTCGGCCGGCTGCAGGGGGCCGGCCGCCTCGTCGATTACGGCGTGATCCTGCCCCGGATGCAGGCGTTGTACGACTTCGTGGCGGCGGACCTCCAGGAACCCAGGCTGCTCGGTCTCATCCGGGACGGCTTTCCGGTTGACGCCTGGGATTACGAGGACCGGCACGCGTGGACAACAGCTCGGGCCCGCACCGCCCGGTCCGTGCTGTCCTGGCTCACTTCAGCCTGACCCGCGGCCAGGGCCGCCCTGGGACCGCACGCGCTACCAGCGGACGGTCTGACCCTGGTAGTCCAGGTATTGCAGCCCGCCCTTGCCGGCCTGGGCCTCGATCGTGTCGACCACGCCAGGGATGCTCTGGCCGATCGTCAGGCGCGCGGCGGGGCCGCCCAGGTCGGTCTGCACCCAGCCGGGCGCCATCAGCAGCAGCGTGTGCGGGTCGTCGGCGTGGCGTGCGGCGAAGCTGCGCATCAACTGGTTCAACGCGGATTTGCTCGCCCGGTAGACCTCGAAGCCGCCCTTGTCATTGTTGGTGACACTCCCCTGGCCTGAGGACATCACTGCGATCGCGCCGTTCGGGGCGAGGAGATCCTGCAGTGTCTCCACCACGCGCATCGGGCTCAGCGCATTGGTCACCATCAGGCGGACGAAGGTGTCCGTGGACACGTCGGCGACGGTCTCCTCGGGGCCGTTGGTCACCCCGGCGTTGACGAACAGCAAGTCGAACGTCGTCTGGGCCAGCCGCGCGTGCAACGCCGCGACCTGCTCAGGAACCGTGATGTCGACTGTCTCCACGACAAGGCGGCCAGCTGAGGACCTGGCCAGGTCGTGCAACCCGGTCCGCCCGGCTCCGCGCACCGTTGCGGTCACCTGCCAGCCTCGGGCCAGGTACTCGGCGGCCAGCGCGTAGCCCAGCCCACGTGACGCACCGATGATCAGGGCGGTCTTACCGGCAGGTGCTGTCATGACTGCTCCTCACTCCCGATGGCGGACCGCTCAGGCCGCGACCTTACTCATCGCTTGTTGAGCCAACCGTACACGATCCGCTCAACAACGGTAGAGTGAAAAGTGTGAGTGAGCCGGGAAGCAGGGCCGCGAGGCGTGCAGCCACCGCGCAGCGCATCCTGGACGCGGCACGTGCGGAGTTCGGGGAGCGCGGCCTGGAGGCAACCACCATCCGCCGCATCGCCCAGCGCGCGAACGTGGACCCGTCCCTGGTCATGCAGCACTACGGATCGAAGGCC